>Ga0209712_10002657_pt1 | contig 14639 bp, 15 predicted proteins | sample ArcOceMetagenome_FD_187443 | JGI IMG/M metagenome (GOLD analysis project Ga0209712, IMG submission 187443) | Marine eukaryotic phytoplankton communities from Arctic Ocean - Arctic Ocean - Greenland ARC118M Metagenome (SPAdes) (version 2) | ecosystem: Environmental > Aquatic > Marine > Oceanic...
CGATCAGACCATCGTTTACTGAAGCATTTCTTCAGATTCTTCATTGGATATTCAGACTAGCCGTCATTTTGAGTTCTACACAAATGAAGAGTAAATTTTGCTGCAGAAACTTGCTGGCCTACCTTATCACTTCACTTTTAATTACCAGCTTTATGGAGAGATGGGCGCTTCTGATATGGTGAAGTCCGCAGATTTGGACTCTTATCAATTTAAAACTTATAGCCTTAATACACCAACGGGGATTTTTGTTTCTTATTCTTCGGGGTCGTTTACCTTTTGGTCATTAAAAATGAGTCAACAGTGGAATTAGGTTTTAAAACGTATTTCTAGTTTTTAGATAAAATCCAACTCTACGATAGATAGTACTTAGTTGAGCTGATTAAGAGGAAACTATTACATCAGGCTACATAACATTGATCTAGGTCAACAGATGGCTAAACCATTGTAAAAAGGCTTTTTCTGGCTGATATATTGGTAACAATAATCAGATAGAAAAATTCATAATGGAGAAGACATGACTCAACTGAATGGTAGTCCAAGTCAACAGCTAAAAAATGAGCCAATCGAGGTTAAAACTCAACCCGCAAAAGGAGCGTTATTACATGAGCTGGCAGAGCATCGTCATGATCCAAAATTTATAGCTGAGTCATTTCGTTCGGGTGAGTATCCGTATAAAACAAAAATTTCTAATAGGGCTTACGAAACTCAAAAAAAGCAGATGCAGGTTGAGTTACTTAAAGTACAAAAATGGGTAAAAGAAACAGGACAAAAAGTTGTCATTTTGTTTGAAGGTCGCGACGCGGCAGGTAAGGGCGGCACAATTAAACGTTTTATGGAGCATCTGAATCCAAGAGGATGCAGAGTTGTGGCGCTTGACAAACCCAGTGAAACAGAACGCGGCCAATGGTACTACCAACGATATGTTAAACATCTTCCTACCGAGGGTGAAATAGTATTATTTGATCGCTCTTGGTACAACCGTGCTGGAGTCGAGAGAGTGATGGACTTTTGTCAGCCAAGTGATTATTTAGAGTTTATGCGTCAAACGCCAGATTTAGAAAGAATGTTAGTCAGAAGTGGTATACGGCTTTATAAATTTTGGTTTTCGGTGACACCTCAAGAACAGCAGCGTAGGTTTATCAAAAGAGAAACTGACCCATTAAAGCAATGGAAGCTCAGCCCTATAGATAAACAAGCGATGCAAAAATGGGACGATTACACAGAAGCTAAAGAAGCCATGTTTTTCTATACTGATACCGCCGATGCACCTTGGATGGTAGTGAAGTCAGACGATAAAAAGCGAGCCCGATTAAACTGTATGCATCATTTTTTAGCTAGTTTGTCTTACCCAAATAAAAACAAGCATGTCGTACGCGGCTCCGATCCATTAATTGTGGGTAATGCATCAAGCGTGATTATCCAAGATGAACATATTTTGGGAAAAACTCTGCATCCTCAACATAATCAATACAAGACTAAGCTTGGTGATAAGCCTTCTTCGTGAGAGGGGCATTTGACTATTCGATTTAAATTTTGAAACTGAGCATGCCATTTTAGAGATCAGAGTTTACTTAAACTAATTTGGCTTTTGCTCATAAATTGTGATTTTGGCTCACTGTCAAAAGCGCAACTCACGGCACAAACCTGACCAAAACAAATTTGAATTGTCGGGCTAAATTCGGTGAATAATCTTCATAGGACTGCCCGTTTATCGAACAATATAGACCGTTTAGGTAATTCAAATCTGGGATGTAAAATCATTCCTTGGAGATACCTAGTAGACATATGAACTGACCGTTCACTGCATGAGTCTTTCAGTCAACTAAATATTCATAATAGACAATAACTTTCTAATACAAAACGCCCGTTCATATTGGTCATATATTCTTCTTATACTTAAAATATATGTCTAAACTAGCTTTTAAATTTTTGACCAAAAATGTCGTTAAAAAGACTCCTGTCCAATCAAACATTTGTTGATAATTTTCTTTGCTTCATTCTTCCGCCTCTCCAACCTGGGTAGCGACCATCTGATTTGAGCCAATGTCGTATGCATAATTTGCTGTCAGCCAAGATGCCTTATTATGGATGATGGGGCTATAAAATACTGATTTTGGCTAGTGCTAATATTAAGACTCAACCTAGTTGAAACCAAACGTAAGCGTCGCTCCATTGGGAGCGACCGTTTTTTGTTTGCCCAGCGAAGCTGGCAAACTCGTCTAATAAGGGAAGCTTGATAAGGTAGTCTTTAGTTAGCTTTAGGGTCGCCGCTACTATTATCTATAAATCGCTCTAACCAAGCATAGATCAGTCATTTATCTCTATATCGGATCGTCTGCCATTAGAATGACAAGCAATGAATAGAGACAAATCCAATTTCATGACCCATTCATACAGTTTCAATATTACTTCCAAGTTTCAAACATAAATTCGATTACACACAATTATTCAGATTATGAATGGGGATATGACATGGCCACATTACAGCGTGCGTATTTTTGCCCGTAATCTTGCATAATAGTTTTGTCATGCACAAAGCCGTTTTTTTCGTATAGATGGATGGCGGACTCACATTTTGAGTTGGTGAGTAAAAATAGCTTTTTAATGCCTAATGACTGAGCTTCATTAAGCACATGCTGCAGCAAAATCTCACCTATTTTAAGTCCTCTTGCCGATTTTAATACACCCATCTTGGTTAGCTCAAAGTTGTTGTTACCTTTATTCCAGAATGCACATGTGCCTACAATCCCTAATGTCGGATGTTCAGCAAACCAAATTTTACCGCCTTTATCTATAATATGACTTTGTGGATCTTCGAGTACTTGTTCATCAATAGTTTCTAATACAAACATATCGTCAATCCATTCTTTGTTTATGATTTCAAAGTGATGAGCGAGAGCAGGTTCAAACGGCCTAATGATGACTTCGGTTTGCATCGCGGATTGTTTGATATAACGGCGTGTGCGGGAAAGCAATGATTCACTTGAAAATGATTTTTCGAGTAACAGTAAAGACCGATAAAAATCATTGTTATGCTCAGTACATAAATCTACAGCTGCCTGTTGAACCGCGTTCCATATTGGCTTCATCTGTTCCAATCGCTCACGGCCTTTTACCGTTAAACTCAGTATCCTTTTGCGTGAATCAGATTGGTCTTTAACAATTTTAATAAGCTTTACGTTTTGTAACTCTTTGCAAAACTGACTTAGGGCAGGCTGTGATAAACCCAGCAAATTCGATGCATCAACTATGGTTAGTATTTGTTTATTACTGTCTTTAGCGTCCAGTAAGGCCATTAAAGTGAACCACTTGGGGTTAATGTTCATATCAAATTCTTGGTACACATCCGAGGCGTTGGATAACATTCGCTCACTCATACGTTTTAGCCGGCTGCCAAGGGCTAACTCTGCCAGTTCATTTAAGAAATCCTGTTGCATGATATTTTCCATTAGACAACTGTATAAATGAATATATAAGTAATTATATAAAATGCAACAGATAATCCCAATCTAAGATGAAAATTATTGGCTTTGGATTTAAAAAGCGCCGTTGAACAATATGTTCAAAGGCGTTAATTAATGTGGCTTTCTGACTGTTCTGTTAATTAAACTTTAAAGAAGCGAATACTCAAAGGGTAAACCCATAATTCGCCATTATTTGCTTTGATTGCTGCGACAATTGCAAACACTACATTTAATACAACTAAAATGAAAAATCCAAATATGCCGATGAGTATAATCCACAACAGAACACAAATAACTGAGTAGATAAATAGACTAATCATCCAATTTAGGGTGACTTTTCCGTGCCGATCAATTTCTTCATTTTTATCTTTATTGGTTGCCCACATAACGATAGGCAGAACAAAGCCCAAACCGGGAACGATGACACTCGCGAGTTGGCTCAAATGAAGCAACATACAGTAAGCATTTAATGGCATGCCCCAATATTTATCATCCTGTTGATCAATCATTTTGTTTTCCTTACCTTCTTTTGAGTAGGGTTTTCATATTAGATAAAAACTGATTTGATTTATTGTTTTTACGTTCGTAGTTCACCCACAGAGTAAACATAGTATATGCAATGTTTACTATGTCCATTTTATCCTGCCGAGACTTTTTTTAGGGTGTTAATAATTGATGGTCGACGATAGTCTGCAAATTAGCTTTATTACCCCGTTAGTTGTTCTTCTATTCGCAGAGTTATGAAATTACTGATTCAATAAATACATTAATTAGCACCGCTTTTTTCGATATTTTATCTGTTCAAGAAATGCATAGCGCAGCGTTGGCTAGATAAGTAATTGACGCAGATCAAAGTTTTCAAAGCACACTAAATTACTCTGACATAGCCGATGTTTGTTATCCATTACTGAGCTGTTATTTAATAATGCTCGATTATTAGCATCTGCTTTTAAAGGTATAAATCTTTTTGTTACAATGGGTGTCTTCTTTAGAAGTAGTAACTAGTGGATAAACTTGGCGACTATGATTTTAAGGTAAAGCCAAAGTCAGCAAGTTTGGGGTTGTTGATTAGTTTGTATGTTTACTTGTGACTGCCATCACACATTGGTTGGGATGCTGTCAGTTTACAGCCACAGAAAAATACTTTTTTGGACTCGGTGGCTGTGTATTTTACGGGTGTAAAATCTGAGCCACCATGAGAACCATCACAAAAAGGTTGTTTGCCACTTTTACCACAAGAACACCAAAAGTAATTTTTACCTGATTCTACTTCTACAGCATATGGCGTATCAGATGCTCGAATTGCCTTACTCATAATAATTTCCTCATAATTGTCGAATGCACATAACACCATAAAAACGGCCATTAAGGTAGGTACTTTTGGTGAACGCTTTTGTTAGAAAAAGAGGCGATAACCTTAATGCGTCATTAACTTTGTCTAGTAAAGTATTTTTGTAGATAACAATTCTCTAGTTTCACCGACTTTCATTATCCACAGATTTTTGTCGGAAAACCCACTTTCGACTGCTGATTTTTTAAAACGTATCGGAGGTTCAAACATTGGCTCGTCTGAGAGGCTGCTGATGGTTCCCCAATGAGATGCAATCAGTGTTTTTGCTCGAACATCCTTACCAATCGAGACCGATTCTTTTGGGGTGGTATGTGACATCCACAATAACTTCCTTGGTTCATAAGCCCCTATCGGTAAAATAGCATAATCAAACGAAACATATTTATCACCAATATCATTAAAAATTGTTGCTGAGTACCCCGTATCTCCAATAAAAAGAATGCGTTTTTGGGAACTCTCAATAACCCATGAAGCCCATAAGGTTTTATCCTTATCAGATATACTTCTTGCAGAATCATGAACTGCAGGTTGCGCAGTTAGCTGTATTCCTCTGATAGATGTTGATTGTCCCCAATCTAACTCAGTGACTTTATTATATCCTCGCTCGGTAAAAAAAGGTTTAAGCCCTAAAGGCACAACCACCTGAATTTTATCCTTGTTTTTTAAGTTCCTAACCGTTTCATCATCCAAGTGGTCATAATGGTTATGAGAAACAATCACTATATCAATTACAGGTAATTTATTGATTGGGATGGGCAAAGCAACAAACCTTTTTGGGCCTGCCCATGAAATTGGACTGGCATGTTCTGATAGAAAAGGATCTGTCAAAATTGTTACATCAGCCGTTTTTATTAGGAAGCTGGCATGACCTAACCAAGTGATACGGTCGCTGTCAATTGAATTTAGTAGTTTAATCGATTCCAATTCAGACAGCATATGTCCATCAGGAATATCAGGAACAATCAACGAGCCCCATGCTCTTCGAATATAAAAAAGTAAACCCTTAGGCGCTGCAGTTTTTACAAACGGGTGGTTTTGGAAACCCCTAGCGGTATGATGTTCCGGTTTATTATCCAATGACTTATTCCCAGAATATTCAGACCAATTAGAGGAGCACCCAAGCAAAATAATCAATGTCAAAATTGTAGTAATAAAAACTTTTTTGTATCTCATCATCTCTCTCTAAAATCATACACTCGCAAGCACAGACGTATGTTTATTGGCCTAGTTAGGCAATGGCGTCATTAGCTTATGTCATCTTTTTATTGCTCTAAAACATTTTTTGCCAGCAAGCTAAGCGCATCGATCTCAAACTGAATTTGTAGGTAATTGATGATCAAAGGTATATTAGAATAATACAGCCTCTATTTTGCTCTATTTATACGCAACCTTACTAATGAGATATTAACCGATGCAAGCTCTACCAATCTGGCGTTCTTTATTGTTTTTACCTACTCATAACGATAAGTTTGTGGAAAAAGCCCATACAAGGGGCGCAGATGCCTATATTTTGGATCTTGAGGACAGTGTGCCAATAGAACTGAAAGACGTGGCTAGGAAAAAAGTCAAAGCAGCAGCATTAACTGTTTCTCAAAGTGGCGCAGATACACTGGTCAGAATTAACTCGCCGCTTCGGTTGGCTATTCGTGATTTGGAGTATGCTGTCAGCCAATCAGTTAAAGCGATCGTTCTGCCAAAAGTCAGCAGTGCTGCGCAAGTAAACTTATTAGCAGACGTTATCGAAGATCTTGAAATTGAGCAGAATATAGACGTTGGACATACCGGTATCATTGCCCAGATTGAAGATGTTAATGCGCTGCCACATCTAGATGAAATTGCCAACAGTTCGCAAAGACTCTTAGGTATGACAATTGGCTCAGAAGACTTTTCGGCATCGGCTGGTATGGAACCCATTCCAGAGGCGTTATTTGTGCCAAACCAACAAGTATTGATGGCCTGTCGTAGAGCAAATATACTGCCTCTGGGTTTTCCAGCCTCTATTGCTGATTACAGTGATCTAAAAAATTTTAAAACCACAATTGAGTTAGCGAGAAAACTGGGTTTTGTTGGCGCACTGTGTGTTCATCCTTCTCAGATCAGGGTATTAAATGAAGGATTTATTCCTTCAAAACAAGAAATTTTGCACGCACAACAGCTGATTTCATCCTTTGAAATTGAATCCAAACAAGGCAAGGCTGTTTTCCAGTTCAAAGGAAAAATGATTGATGCGCCTGTGGTTTCTCGGGCTAAGAATTTGTTAAGTAGAGTTCGCTCCTAAAGTTGCTTATTTATAGATATGTTCTCAAGTCTTCACTGAGCCTAATTCTGGGAGTAACCGAGTAACCTAATTGTATTTGGTCAGCTGTAACCATGGCACTAAGTTTTATGTTTTGCCTGGTCAATTGTTGTACTTGATGAGTTGAATTGGCCAAAATTATTTATTAAATGCACAGGTCGGCGATTGCGCGAACCTCACTCAAATGATACAAATCGCTTCCTACACATTACAAAGTTAAAATAATACGTGTCCAAACAATCGCTCACCACTGAACAAGCCTTGCGTTACAACCGGCAGATTGTGTTGCCTAATTTCGATTTAGACAAACAAGAAATACTCCTCAATGCCAAAGTATTGATTGTTGGGGTAGGCGGCTTGGGTTGCGCTGCTGCTCAGTATTTGGTTGCCAGCGGGGTCGGCGAGGTGACTTTAGTTGACGATGATAATGTTGATAAAACTAACCTGCAGCGCCAAGTGTTGCACGGTGAAGCAGATGTAGGTGTAAATAAGTGTTTGTCTGCTAAAGCATCACTGCAACAATTAAACAGTGATATCAAAATTAACGTCATACAAAAACGTCTTGCGTTAGATGACTACCTTGACCTAATTGAACCACTCGATATGGTGTTAGATTGTACCGATAACCTTGTCAGCAGAAACACACTTAATCAAGCTTGTTATCAATCAGGCACGTCTTTGGTTTCAGGTGCTGCTATTCGTATGGAAGGCCAGTTGATGAGCATCGTGCCTAAAGAAAACTCTGCCTGTTATGCTTGTCTTAGTGCTTATTTTGGTGAGCAAAATTTAAGTTGTGTAGAATCTGGAGTGATGTCTCCTGTGGTGGGTGTTATTGGGGCTATGCAAGCGCTAGAGGCGATTAAGGTGTTGTGTGATTATGGCCAAAGTAACGTTAATAAGCTAATGATATTTGATGCTATGACGTCAAGTTGGCAATCTTTTAAAGTGCCCAAAAAAACTAACTGTTCAGTTTGTTATTAATCAATCAATCATTACTGATTTGTCTTTTTTCTTAGTGGTTTAAATTGGACCTAAACGAATAAGAATAACGTAAAGTGACATTTAAGCGACGTATAGCAGATGGCAATTGAGTGCACTCGATTTCTGAATTTAAAAGATAAATCACAAAAACCGAGTCATCTGCAGAGCCGTTGATTCAAAAACAAGTAATCTCAATTACCAGTGATTTACCAATCGTCCAGAGCTCCTTTTGTTTATTTTGACTCGTGACTTGTTACCCAATTATTACTGTCGATCAATGCGTGAGCAATCTTACCAATAAGTTTATCAATCCCATCTTTTGCAATTTCTAAGTAGCGTTCCTTCAATAAAGTGTCTTGAAGTGCTTCACCGTATACTCCGATCTCTGGGTTGCTCATTTCTTCTTATATTTTCATATAGTCAGTTGTTAATGCTTGCATAACTTCTTGCCAGTTGACGGCATCCCAAGCGGCAACAGGATTCACTTTGTTGGCTAGCCTAATCGCTTTAGTGCCACCGTATACATTAAACCCGCCTCCAAATAAACCAGCCCCTGCATTTGCCACAACTGTAGCTTCTGCCTGCTGTGCTTGACCCTTTACTGTTTTTTTTACCAGCGCATTGATCATCGGCTTCTTAACTGCGGTAACTGTTAATGTTACCGCCGATGCCTTTCCTGACTCCTTAGCAGAGCCTCAGCTGCTATCACCGTCAAGACCTGAACCTTGAATCAGTTTTCCTTTAGCACTGGCCGTTCCTATACCAATAACATCTGTACTTACAGCTGTAATACCAAAAGCAACTAATAGTGGTGTTGCAACTCCGGCGGTTACGATGACGGCACCAAGACTAAGACCAATCATGGTCGCTCCTCCTAATATCTGTAAAGCACCAAGCGCTTTTACACGTGGTCCCCACTAGGAAGCGTTATCTTCTCGTGACACGCATAGATCCAAAATACCTTCTATGGCATTCCAATAGCAATATTCAATTTGATCTCGTAGCAAAGTAGGGAACTGGTAGATGCTCCCCATTGGCCTAAAGAACCACCGATGCAATTAAGACTGGGTTGGCTAAGCAATGTTTTATCTTTTATCGACCCACTATTTTGAGTTGATTTTATAGTACGAACAAAACCAATATCCCCTGCTTTCCATCCGCCTACAGAGAATGTCTTGTCGATATCGATAATGACTATCTTTACGCGAGTCATGCCCTTCATATCTGTCTTATCTTCCAAGATATCCATAACAGTGCCTCTGGGAAGACGATGTCGACTGAAGCCGCTCATAAATTTAGTTAACCGATTCTCGTGAGTGGTTTTATGAACATATGCATCTACATTCAGCTTGACTTCTGCCATGGCAAAACTCTCTAAATAATACTGGAATAACAGAATCATAAACACTTAATCAAAATTATATAATAGAACGGGTTAGTGAAAAATTTGACGTTAAGTAACTGGTAAGTTTACATTTTTTAGGTAGGGGGGATTAGTAGTCTGGCAATCTTTTTTGATACCAAATTCAATAAAATACACATAGTATGACTGCCCTTGTACAGCCTACTATTGCCCATTGCTTAGATAGGGGCTTGCGTTTATTATTTATAAATACAACATCAATTAAGTCAACAAATGTCTAAAACAGTAATAGGTCAGTGTGATCCAAAATTTGCCAAGTTACAGTCAGAGTTTGAACGTAATTTCTCAGAAAGAGGGGAGTCCGGGGCTTCGGTTTGCCTCAGCGTTAATGGCGAAACTATGGTGGATTTGTGGGGGGGTGTTACAAACCGAGAAACAGGCGCGCTCTGGGAACGGGACACTGTATCTATTGTATTTTCATGTACCAAAGCAGCCACCGCCCTTTGTGCGCATATTTTAATTGACAGGGGAGACCTCGATCTAAATGCACTGGTCACTGATTATTGGCCCGAGTTTGGTAAACATGGAAAGGACAAAACCACTGTGGCGATGATGCTCAATCACGAAAGTGGAGTGCCTGCATTTCGTGAACCGATAAAACCTGGCGGTTACTATGATTGGGACTATATGATTTCACGGCTGGAAAATGAGGAACCCTTTTGGGAACCGGGTACTCGCAATGGTTATCACATGTTGAGCTTTGGTTGGACTGTTGGAGAACTTGTACGAAGAGTATCTGGCAAGTCACTAGGCACTTTTTTTGCTGATGAAGTGGCAGGTCCTACAGGTGCTGATTTTTGGATTGGTATTCCAGAAAAATTTGATCATTACATTGCGCCTATGATCCCTTATTCGCCCAAAGCGGATGATCTTTTTTCGGATTTTGCTGCGAAACTGTTCACTGACCCAAAGTCAGTTCAGGCTTTATCATTTTTAAATAATGGGGGCTGGAAGCAGGACGACTCCGAGGGCTATCACGCAGAGATTGGTGGCGCAGGTGGGATTTCCAATGCACGCGGTCAAGTGGCTATGTATACACCTTTGGCTACTAATGACGGCAGTCTTGTTTCGTCTGAACGTTTGAAGCATATGAGCATGGTTACCACTTCAACGCAACGGGATTTTACGCTGCTAGTGCCTACACGTTTTGGTCCTGGTTTTATGAAGTCTGTGGATAATCGTAAACTGATTTCTGTGGCAAATCGTCAGTCTGTCATTCTCGGAGATCAAGCTTTTGGGCATGTCGGCGCGGGAGGCTCAATTGGTTTTGCAGATCCCGAATGTGGTCTGGCTTTTAGTTATACCATGACTCAAATGGGCAATAGCTTGTTTCTTAATGAACGCGGTCAGTGCTTAATTGATGCTGCCTATCTCGCTCTAGGTTATACAAATAATAAACCTGGTGTCTGGGTTAAATAATTGATTCGAAAAGATAGGTTAATTAGTTAGAGCCGAATTATTAGCTTGCAGTAAAAATTGGGTCTAACTTCTATAACCTTCTCTTGCGAGTTGAATAAGACCCACCAAGTTAAATTTCGTTATTCTGGTCTTTATTTTGATTTTGCATGAATTTGGCAAGCGCTAAGTTATCTAAATTATTTGAGCTTATAAGCGAGTTGTAAACACCAGCTTGATCATCTTTGCTTCTATTTTGCCCCAGCTTTAATTTCCCTTCTAGTTTTGTTAACTCGATTTTAAATCCTACTATGGCTGCTAACATTTGGTGTTTGATTTGGTCAGTAACAATGTCGCGTTTAACCAACAGCTGTGGTTCATATTTTTCAACGATTTGGTCTACTGCTTTTAATGTATCTTGTGGGCTAAGCAAAGAGGCGACGCCATAGGCATGAACAGCCGTATAGTTCCAAGTGGGAACTGCGGGTTTACTGGTGTACCAACTAGGTGAGATATAACTGTGTGGACCAGTAAAAATGACCAGCACATTCTGACCTTCTAGGTTTTTCCAATGAGGATTGGCCTTAGCGCAATGTGCATACAGTACACCTTGTTCGCCTTCGTCTGTATGTAAAACAAATGGCAGATGTGTTGCCGACATGTCGTTTACTGAGGATATCACCACACCAAAGCCATGCTCATGAATAAACTGATGTTTATCGGCTATTTCTGTCATTTTGAATTTATTCGGAATAAACATAATTCTGTTAATCCTTGACTATTTCGATTGTAGGATGGGTCAATTTTGTTATTAACTTTGACTTGGCTTGTGGCCACTCTGGTTTGATAATACTGTAAAATGCACTGCTGCGAATGCTTCCGTCTTGTTGAATACGGCAATCACGTTGAATACCTTCAAAGGTTGCACCTATGGCTAAAATGGCTGCCCTTGAACGTTGATTTTTTTCATGGGTTTGAAATGCCACTCTGTTGAGATGGAGTGTTTCAAATGCATGGGTCAGTAATAAAAGTTTGCAACGACGATTCACGTAACTTCTTTGGGCACTGGGATTTAAAAAAGTAAAACCGATTTCAATGGCTTTGTGCTCTAGAGAAATATTGAGGTAGCTTGTAGAACCAACAATTCTATCCTTGGCTTTATCCACTATCACAAAAGGTTGCTGAATATTTAAATGGGCATTTTCAAGGCAAGACTCAACCCACTTTTTAGTGATGTCTAAGGTTTGACAATAGTTAGCTGTGGTCCATTTCCAAATCGATAGCTCTTTTCCAGCAGCATACAAATCTTTTATATGAGTTGCTTGCATAGGTATTAGCGCTAAATATTTGTCTTCCAATATAATCGGTTTAAGAGCCATTTTTAAAATCCTATAAAATGTAGATTGGCTATTATTACTGTATTTTGGTCTAATTAAATCAACCAATAATCTATTTTTAACTAGACCAATGAAAGTATTTAAATTACAGAATGTGAACCGCTCACAAGCTAAGTATTTACAACTTGCAGAAACAGTTAGGTGTGCCATAAGGCAAGGTCAGTTAGCAGTAGGTGACAAGTTGCCATCGGTTAAGTCCATTAGCGAAGATTTAGACTTAAACAGACACACTGTAATGAAGTCATTAGCAGAACTGGTTGCCGAAGGTTGGATAGAGTCAACCCGAAGGGTAGGCTACAAAGTGGTGCCTAATTTGCCTATTGAGAACAGTCAAAGCCAAAAACTGTCTAACATTGCAGATAATAGCCGTCATATTGATTACCGTTTTGTGCGCTCTGGGAGTCAATTACCTAGTTATCCAGCCAATAATTTTAGGTACAATTTTTCTGGTGGTCAGCCTGACTTAGCTCTGTTCCCTTTCGATGAATTTAAGCGTTGCATGTCTGGTGTATTATCTCGACCTGACGCTTCTCAATTGAGCTATGGGCACAGTGAAGGCACACCTGAATTAATAGACCAAGTGAAAACTTATTTACGCAAGTCTAGAGCGATTACTGAACGTGAAATAGTGATCACCAATGGTTCTCAGGAAGCACTGTTTATAGTGGCACAATTGTTATTACAAACAGATGATAAAGTGGCAGTTGAAGAATTGGGCTATCCCCCTGCTATGTCAGCGTTTAGTAGCACTGGCGCTGAACTGCTAGGTGTTAAGCAAGATGCACAAGGCATGTGTCCTGATGATTTAGCAGTCAAAATACTCAAAGGTAACGTTAGGTTAATATATTTAACGCCTTTGCATCAATACCCTACGACGGTAACATTAACTGTGAGTCGCAGAATGGCTATCTATCAGCTTGCTGCAGAACACAATATCCCGATAGTTGAAGATGATTACGACCATGAATTTCATTATCGTTGTCAGCCGCTTGCACCCATGGCAACACAGGATCCAGCGCAACTGGTTATTTACCTTTCAACTTTTTCAAAAATCATGTTTCCCGGTGCCAGGATTGGCATCATGGCCGTGAGCAAAGCTATGGCAAAGGCGGTGACAGAATACCGCTTATTAATTTGCCATAAAAGCAATGTGTTGATGCAAGCTGCATTAGCTAAGTGGATGGCAAGTGGTGGTTTTGAAAGGCACTTAAGACGCACCACCAGGGTTAACTTACAGCGCAGAGATCATGCCGTTTCGGTGCTGAATAAATACGACTGTTTTGAGTTTGACATCCCCGATGGCGGCATGGCTCTTTGGGTGAAGTTAAAACATGGTTCTGGCATAATTGAAGGCGAAGCCAGTGCTGAGTTGTTAACTAAAAAGTGTCAACAAATGGGTATTTATATTCAACATGAAAGGCAGTACCAACTCAATAAAGATAGCGCCCGCGATTGTTTTATCCGCTTGGGATTTGCTGGAATGAATGAAAATAAGTTTGCTGACGGCATAGACTTGTTAGTTAATTGCTTAAAAACTAAAAGTTAGTGATTCAGGGTATCTACTCATGGCCCCTCAAAATTTCCGTTTCAGAACGACTTGAATGCACTAAAACTTTATGCAACTAGATATAACTAATTTCTAGTTGCCCGCATTTGTGGGTATCACGGTATAATTATCCAATCAGTTTTTCTCATAGGAACACCATAAACACCAAGTTTTGTAATCGAATTCGGGGGATATCTAACCCAACAAATTAGTCCTGATACTCTGATGGATAAAGTGTTTGAAGGTGCTAAGGCTAGTGGGCATTTCCCCTTAAAGCGATTAAAATTCTTATTGAGCCTCGCCCAACATTTCACCTATACGATAAATATAAAGATTTTATACATGTGTCTGCGCATATCTTAAGTGGCCGAAGCGACCAACAAAAAAGTGAAATATCCAAGGCCGTACTAGAGCCTCTTAAAACCTTAGGCTTAAGTAGTGTGTTTGTATCTGTTGAGATAGTCGATATTCATCGTGCGAGTTTTGTGGACTTTGTTTATTAGAAACAAATAAATACAAATTAGCTGACTTGCATCAGGCCTGTTTCTGCCAACATCTGCACACTGTTTAAGCGTGCTTGGATATTATGTATTGGCATAGACACTATGATTTCATCCACATTGGTGGCCTCGATAAATTGGCTTAATTTATCGGTTACAGTCTGTTTTGAGCCAACCATGGCATAACGTAAGATATTTGACAACATCCCTTGGTCTGCTGCAGTACAAATCTTAGATAAATCATCAATGGGTCTAGCAAAAGGCCGATTAACGCCTCGACGCATAT
>Ga0209712_10002658_pt1 | contig 14635 bp, 11 predicted proteins | sample ArcOceMetagenome_FD_187443 | JGI IMG/M metagenome (GOLD analysis project Ga0209712, IMG submission 187443) | Marine eukaryotic phytoplankton communities from Arctic Ocean - Arctic Ocean - Greenland ARC118M Metagenome (SPAdes) (version 2) | ecosystem: Environmental > Aquatic > Marine > Oceanic...
TGGAGTGCTGGTCGCATAAGGTAAAAACACATGTCATTATGTCTACATAATAATTTATACAAGGAACAATCAACATGAAAAGTTTTAATTCATTGAAATTAAAGTACGCGTTAGCTGTTGTTGCATTAGGCATGTTATCGGGTTGCGGTAAACAAACTAGCGACGAATATATACAAGAGGCTAAACAATATATTGTAGATAATGATCCAGCCGCTGCCATTATAGCGCTAAAAAATGCAGTGCAACTTGAACCGAAATCAGCTGAAGTTAGATTTGAACTTGGCCGGCTATATATCAAACAGAAACAGTTTGAGAGTGCTGAAAAAGAGCTTAACCGAGCATTGGAATATGGTTTTGAAGCATCAAAAGTATTACCACTATTAACTCAAGCTTATCAGAATACAGGCGCTTATTCGGCAATCAGTAAATTAGAGCATGAACAAGAGGGTCTATCGTCAGTCGAGCGAGCTGAGATAGGCTATTTCAAAGTGATTGCATTGGTTAGATTAAATAAGATTGATGATGCTCGCTTGTTGATTGAAGAATTGAGTGTCATCGATACTAGTTCTACTTTTAAGGGTCTCACGGCAGCTTATACGCTGGTGTTAGATGAAGAATATGAAACAGCAGCTACGGCGGTATCGGAACTGCGCGAACAAGCTCCACAAAATGCAGAAGTCTTGAAGTTATTAGCTCAGCTAAAATTGTCGCTGGGTGTACCAGGTGAAGCCACTGAGATATTCAAAGATTATGTTCGACTTTACCCTGATGATAATCAAACAATCTTTGTCTTGGCCAAATTGTTGGTAGATATAGGTGAATTAGAAGCTGCTGATCCTTACATCGATAAACTTCTTTTGCTTTATGATAAAAATCCATTATTAAATCAGTTGAAGTCTGCAACGTATGCAAAAAAAGGTGATTATGCTAATGCCCTTAAGCTTGCAGAAATAGCTATTTCCGGCGGCATTGGTGCACCTTCTTTACGTTTGGTAGCAGGTTATGCAGCTTATCAAATACAAGACTACTCAAGTGCCAATAGGCATTTGACTTACATCGCAGGATTGTTGCCAGATAATCACCCTGGTCTCAAGTTGCTTGCTGCTAGCCAACTGCAGTTAGGGTTGACCTCAGAAGTAGGGGACGTATTAAAAAGACTTGACCAACTGACAGATGAAGACGCGCCTTTGTTTTCTAAGGCAAGTTATGAACTGCTACGTGATGGTTTTGAAAAAGAAGCCAAAGTCTTAATTGAAAAATCTACAGATATTAGTCGTACAGCTGAAGATTTAACGCGTTTAGGTCTATTACAACTTTCTTTAAACAACCTCGATGGAATAGTCAATTTAGAAGAGGCGGTTAGTAAATCTCCTGAATTGGTGAGTGCACAAACTACACTAGCAAAAGCCTATTTAGTCACCAAGCAATATGACAAAGCTTTGGAACTGGCAGCTAATTGGAAAAATATCAGCCCGAGTGATTCAAAGCCCTATTTGTTGGCGGGAGATGTTTATACTAGGCAACAAAAATTTACCGAAGCAAAATTAGAATTTGAAAAAGCATTAGATCAAGACAGCAATAGCCCCTCAGTAAGATTAGCCATGGTTAACTTATCTGTGGCACAAAAAGATACACAACAGGCTAGTCTTTTATTAGAGCAATTATTAATTGAATTCCCGACTAATATACCTGCATTGGCGACCTATTATTTGGTCAGTAAACAAGGTGACAACCCATCATCAGGAATTGAAAAAATCCGCTCCGCATTTGAGCGCGAACCTTCAAATATTGACACAAGGTTACTGTTAGCTCGCGTTTATGTTGTTGAAACCAATTACTCAAATGCTATTGAATTGTTGACCGAAATAAATACACAAAAAGATTTGCCAAAAGCATATTGGAAAACATTAGGTCAAAGTTTCATTAAAACTAACCAACTGCGACCGGCTTCTGCACATTACGACGCATGGTTGGAAAAAGAACCAAACGATAAGGACGCCATAGTAGGTAAATTATTATTACTCGATAGCCAGAATAAGTTTGCAGAGGCCTCACAATTAACTCAAGGCTATCTTAAAAATCGTGACGATGTGCAGATGCAGTTGTTAAACACCCATTTTTTACTAATGCAGGCAGATTACCCAGCTGCTCGAAAGATTTACGATGCATTGCCTGATAATGTGCTTGAGTTACCCTTAGTCAAAGGTTTTCTGGCGCGCTTTCAGTTAAACAACAAACAACCGGAGTTGGCGTTAGAAAACGCTTTGGTCGCTTATAACGCCACGCCTAATAATAGAAACTTGATCCTATTGGTTTTCACCTACGATACGTTGCAGCAGACAAACAAAACCATGGAACTACTTAAGCAACACATTGAGAAATTACCCAAAGATTTGGCTGCCAGAATGTTGCTGGCAGAAAGACAGATAAGTGATGACTTATCTGGTGCAATGGCAACTTATGAAGTGGCATTACAACAAAATCCTAATAATTATATTGCTAGCAATAACTTAGCGTATTTATATTTACAAAAAGGTGATATTACTAAGGCCAAGGTTTATGGTCAAAAAGCGGTGGAACTCAAACCGAATAACCCTGCGGCACTGGATACTTTAGCGCAAATATATGTAGCGGAAAAAGACTATAAAGAGGCTTTAAATTTATATGAACGAGTAATAACCGATACCATGCAAAATGAAGAGATTTATCTCAACTACGTTGAAGCGCTATTTTTAGCGGAAGAAACATTTTTAGCTAAACGTAAACTTACACAACGTGAGATGAAGCAAGACGTTTCGGTTGCTCGTGTAGCGAAGTTAAGAGCTGAGTACGGTCTTGAATAGTAAGGATTAGATTGAATATGAAAAGGTCACAGTATGTGGCCTTTTTTTTGAAATGAAAATTAATACATCGCCTGCAAACCTATTTGCCGTTTCCTTAAAATAAGTGCATGCATATCATGTGTGCAACGAAATATATCTAAAGCGATTCCACATGTATTACGTTTGAACACTGAGATGTCCTCTGACGGCAGTTGAGAGGCTGATAATGATTCACAAACATAAGATATGCAAAAGATCCTTTGACCGTTACTGGTTATGCAATAGAAATAAGGTTTCTTAATAACTCTAACTAATAGTTAAGAGAATAGACGTGCTTCACCTGCTTGACGTCTTTTGGCTTTTAAGACTAACAATAGTGTAATAAGCCCAGGCAATGCTTGCACATATAGGATACTTATCTTGGCAGTGAGCCCACCAAAAACACCGGCAATAGTAATACATATTAGTAGAAATACTTTTAAACTTTGATTACCGCTGATTAAACCCCAAAGTAACCCAAAGCCCAAAAAGCTATTGTATAAACCTTGGTTCATAGCCAGCACTTCTGAAGATTGTGCCACTTCAGCCGTCATTGAAAATATTTTTTGCCCAACAGGGTGGTTCCAGAAAAACATTTCCAGCACCATTATGCCTATATGCAACAGTGCGACTAAGAAGGTCATAAAACCAGCAAAAAACTTCATAGATAATACCTTGGCTACTTTGTTTCAGATGTATGATTTTCATAGTGTGGTAAATTGGCTTAAGTTGCAAGGTTTGGCGGGTATACCAGTGTCTTAATTTGTAGACTGTTTGGCTAAAAACAAAAAAGCGCCTCGCGGCGCTTTCAAATATTACTATAATTGTTGTAGTTATTTTCCGGTTGGATTTTTCATGTACCGGAAGAAATCACTGTCTGGCTCAACAACTAACACATCTTGTTTGCTATTAAAGCTTGTCTTGTAAGCATCCATACTACGCAAAAAACGGTAGAATTCAGGATCTTTTGTGTAAGTCTCAGCATAGATTTGAGCTGCTTGTGCTTCACCCTCACCCTTGAGTTTACGCAAGTTACGTTCTGCATCAGCTAACATAACGGTGATTCTGGCATCAATATCAGCTTTGATAAATTCTGCTTTCTCTTTACCTTCAGAACGATGTTCTCTGGCTACCGCTTCACGTTCGGTCCGCATCCGTTGGAAAATAAAGTTCCGTACTTCAAGTGGCAAATTGATTTGTTTAACACGCACATCAATAATCTCTATACCTAACTCGTCTGAGCTAGAAGAGGCTTGTTCCATAGCTTCATCCATTAATTCTGAACGTTCACCAGAAACAATTTGCTGAATAGTACGGGTACCAAATTCAGAACGAAGACCGTTATTCACTTTTTGTTGTAACAGTATTTCCGCACTAGATTTAATACCACCAGTAGCTAAATAGTACTTAGCAAAGTCTTCAATTTTCCACTTAACATACAAGTCGACAATCAAATCTTTTTTCTCTGAAGTCACAAAACGATCGGGCGCTTCATCTAAAGTTTGAATACGTGCGTCTAGTTTTACCACACGGTCAAAGAAAGGCAGTTTTAAGTGCAAACCAGGCTCGAAAACCTTGGTTATATCAGTTTCGCTGTCTCTTTGTACTTTACCAAACTGGATAACAATGGCTTTGTTGCCTTCTTCTACAACAAATAACGAACCAAATATGAGTAAGCCTAAGGCTACTATTATTAGAGCAATAAAATTTTTCATAGCTTAGTTTCTCCCACTACGTACGCCGTTATTACGGCTGTTTCTGGAGTTTCCGGTTACCGGTTGTGTATCAGCATCTTGATTACGCAAGCCTTCTAAAGTACTACGGATATTAGCTGGAACAGATGGCCCAGATTGATTACCGAGTATTTTGTCAAGTGGTAAATACATCATGTTGCCAGTACCTTCAGTATCCACCAATATTTTACTGGTGTTACCGTACACTTGTTCCATAGTTTCAAGGTATATACGACTACGTGTTACTTCTGGAGCAGATGTATATTGAGGTAATAACTCTTCAAAACGAGCAATTGCACCCTGTGCTTCTAATGTGACACGCTCTTTGTAGGCTTGAGCTTCTTGTCCCATACGGTTGACTTGTCCACGTGCCCGAGGCTCAAGTTCGCGAGAATAAGCTTCTGCTTCGTTGATAAAACGTTGTTCATCTTCTTGTGCTGCAATGGCATCGTCAAAAGCTTCTTTCACTTCTTCTGGTGGCCTTGCATCCTTGAAGTTCATATCGAGAACAGCTATACCCATGTCGTATGACTCAATTATTCCCGTCAACTCGTCTCTTACGCTTTGCCTTGCCGCTTCACGACCACTTGTTAGTACGTCATCCATTTTTGAATGCCCTACAACGTAACGAATAGCACTATCAAACGCCTGACTTAAACTTTCTTCAGGGCTAGTCACGGCAAAACTGTATTTGTAAGGTTCGAGGATACGATATTGGACTTCCATCTCAACTCGCACCACGTTTTCGTCTTCAGTTAACATGGAGCCAGAAGAGGGCATAGAGCGTATCGTTTGCACATCTACAGGTTTAACCGTGTCAACAAAAGTAGGTTTCCAACGTAGACCAGGATCAACAAAATGGCTAAATTCACCAAAACGCAGCACTACTCCACGTTCAGCTTCACGAATAGTGTAAAAACCACTAAACACCCAGCCGATAACCAATATACCTACAATAACGGCCGCACCGATGCCACCAAGACTTTTACCGCCTGATGAACCGCCGCTACCACCACCGCCAAACTTTCCGAATTTATTCATCAAGTTTTTGAATACCTCGTCTAAATCAGGCGGGCCTTGATCTCGGCCGCCCTTGTTTTTCCAAGGATCATTATTGTTTCCACCGGGCTCATTCCAAGCCATTATTTCTCTCCAACTAGTTAATTCAATAAATAGGTCTATGACCATTACGAGTTTTTTAAAAATTTTGATCTGTTAATTGTTGTTATTGTTTTACTATATATGACTCTAAATCAACATCAATACGTTTGATCAGTCTGTTCCAATCCCTCTGTTCCATTCTCACATCAACTTGCCAATCACCATTTTCGGCATAACTTTCTTCGGAAATGCAGTTCATCTCAAAAAACACACCGCGCAAATTACTTTTTTGCGGCGGTATCAATAAGCTATGTTGTACCATGTTTTTTGATAAACATTCGGTAATAGCACTGAGCAATAAATCAATACCCACTCCTTGCTGAGCAGATATCCAAACGCGAATAGGCATACCTGATTCATCACGGTCTATTTTTGCACTGACCCCATCCATTCGATCAATTTTGTTACACACCACCAATTGTTGAATTTCGTTAGCTTTTATTTCTTCAAGCACTTCATTTACTTGTCCGATATTCTCTCGAAACTGGTCATCAGAATAATCTACTACATGCAATAACAGGTTAGCTTGTTGAGTTTCTTGCAAGGTAGCTTTAAAGGCTGCTATGAGATCATGGGGGAGGTGACGGATAAAACCAACCGTATCGGCAAGAATTGCTGAACCAACATCTTGTAACTGAATCTTTCTGAGAGTTGGATCAAGTGTGGCAAACAGTTGATCAGCTGCATAAACCTCAGATTGTGTCATGGTATTAAATAAGGTCGACTTACCCGCATTGGTATATCCAACCAAAGAAACTGTAGGTATTTCTGCACGAATTCTAGAACGACGACCTTGTTCACGCTGTTTTTGAACTTTGTCGAGGCGCCGCTGAATAGCTTTGACCCTTGCTCTTAATAGTCGTCTATCAGTTTCAAGTTGACTTTCACCTGGGCCACGTAGACCAATTCCACCTTTTTGTTTATCTAAGTGAGTCCAGCCCCGAATTAACCGAGTACTGATATGGCGAAGTTGTGCTAGTTCTACTTGTAACTTACCTTCGTGGGTGCGAGCCCGTTGGGAAAAAATATCTAAAATTAGCCCAGTACGGTCAAGTACTCGACATTGACAAAGTTGTTCTAAGTTACGTTCTTGAGAGGGGGATAGACTATGGTTGAAGATAACCACATCTGCCTGCTGAGCTCTGACAGCATTGGCTATTTCTTCGGCTTTACCACTACCCACAAAATAACGAGCCTGTGGTGCTTGCCTTGAACCTGTGACTACATCTATGGCATTTACACCAGCAGAAGACACCAAAAGTTGCAATTCCAACAAATCTTCTTTGCTATTTTCATCAGCAAAATCGACGTGTACTAAAACCGCTTGTTCACCTGCTTCATAACGGTCAAACAACCCGTTCTCCTAAAACCATATTTAGTTTTCGTCTTCTTCCGCTTGACCAATAGCAGGCATTGGAATTGCGCGTGATGGGACAACAGTAGAAATTGCATGTTTGTAAACCATTTGGCTTACAGTATTTTTAAGTAAAATCACAAACTGGTCGAACGATTCTACTTGTCCTTGTAGCTTAATACCGTTTACGAGGTAAATGGATACAGGAATACGCTCTTTTCGCAGCGCATTGAGGAACGGGTCTTGTAATGATTGCCCTTTTGCCATGATCGATCCTTATTTTTATTATAAATTTTACCCTAAAGTAATATTATACAGAAAAACATATAGCTGTATAGACAACTCTAGAGCTGAAATTCACACTGTTTAATGACTTTCGTCAAATTGTTTGACGAAAAAGTATCTAAAGAGTGAATATTTTCCCATCCTCTTAACCAAGTTAACTGCCTTTTGGCTAATTGCCGAGTGGCGGCGATAGACTTTTCACACATTTCGTTAAAATTAAAATCTCCGTCCAAATGCTGCCACATTTGTCGATAACCCACACATCTAATAGAGGGCAAATTCAAATGTAGATCACCTCTATTTTTTAATTTTTCTACTTCAGACTGAAACCCCATATCGACCATCAATTGAAAGCGCTGAGCAATGCGTTGATGCAGTACTTTGCGATCGTCTGGGGCAATACAAAATTGTTTTACATTGTATGGTATGGGGTCGGATTTAGTCGCCATCAAGTCTGTCATTGAGCGATTGGTTAGTTGGTATACTTCTAAAGCTCTAATTAAACGTTGAGGATCATTAGGATGAATACGTTTTGCCGAGGTAGGATCGATTTGTGCTAATTGTTGATGTAATGCCTGCCAACCAGATTCCTCGGCTTTTGTTTGTATGATTTCCCTCACACTTTGGTCAGACTCTGGTAACGGTGAAAGCCCGTCAACTAAGGCTTTGTAATACATCATCGTGCCGCCAACCAATAATGGAATATTACCTCTTGCTGTGATGTCTTGCATGGCTAACAGTGCATCTTTTCTAAATTCTGCTACCGAATAACTTTGTGCCGGATCTAAAATATCTATTAGTCTGTGAGGTGCTTTTTTTAATTCTTCAGCGTTTGGCTTAGCTGTGCCTATGTCCATACCACGGTAGATTAATGCAGAATCAACACTGATTATTTCGCACGGCAGATTTTCACAAATCTCAATCGCCAAGTCTGTTTTTCCTGAAGCAGTAGGCCCCATCAAAAACAATGCAGGTGGCAATGCAGTCAGGTCTTTACCTATATTCTCACTCATGGGAATTCAACCAATCATCTAAATGTACTAACTTACCTATTTGAGCAATATCATGTTCTAAGTTAACCGATGAACCAACAAACTGTTGCCACAACTCTTGTATCTGTACAGGGCTCATTTCTTCATTTGAAATTATACAGGTAAGCAAGTGCTTACGCACTTCTTTAGACTCTAATTCTAAGCAACATAAAATATTTTCTAGGCACTCTATCCATCGAAACTGCCTCAAACCTGCAGGAACTTTACGTAAAATAATTCTATTTGGTGTCCAGCCTATTTCCACACTGTTTTCCAAAAGTGGCTGATAGAGTGCTTTTGCTTGGGTTAGTAAATCAGTCGTGGCTGTTATCGAAATAGGCATCAACAAAGGTTGGCTTACTGGCATGGTATCTGAGTAGAGTTTAGACATCACACTAAGGTGTAATGCCTTTGTCTCGAGTACATAAAATTTTTGCCCGACTTTAAGCAAAATTTTCTTATCTGTTATTTGTAGCCAATGCCCAGGCAACATAGTCGATTGATCGGCAGTATTGGGCTGTGAATGAATTGACTGTGTTGCAGTCATTAATTGTTGGTAGTTTTTTGAGGATTTATTGATGACTTGTGAAGAGTTAACTAAGTGCTCAGCCTTGCCCTTGTTTACCAAGTTGCCCGAAGAACCCGATGAATGAGTTTTAGGGCCAGAGTAACTTGGCATGCCTTCATCAACTCTAGGTGCAGATTTTGGCCTTTGCAACGGTTGAATATAATCGTGGTTGGGCTGTGCTTGAGGTAATACACTTACTTCAGGATTTTGCTGTTGCTGCCCTTGCTGAAAGTATTGATTCAGCGAATCGGTTAACGCTCTATATATGAAATCATGTACCAAACGTGCTTGATGAAATCTGACTTCATGTTTGGCGGGGTGCACATTTACATCGACTTGGTTTGGCTCAATTGTCAAATACAGCACATAGGCTGGATATAAATCAGCAGCAATCAGCCCTTCAAACGCTTGTCGAACAGCATGATTGATTAACTTATCGCGCATCATGCGACCATTCACATAAAAATATTGAAAGTCGCCTTGGCTTTTTGATTGTTCTGGTTGGGCTAGCCAGCCTTTCAATTCAAATTGTTGGTATTGACTATTGAGCGCAATGCTTTGCTCGGCAAACTCTTTGCCACATATGGCACCAAGGCGTTTTAGTTCATTGCCTTGGGTATTCACTGCTGGGTATTTCCGCAGCAACTTACCATTATGTTTAAGGCTAAAACTCACATCGAAACGACTTAGTGCAATGCGCCTGACCACTTCATCGATATGTGCGAACTCGGTTTTTTCAGTACGTAAAAATTTGCGTCTGGCAGGGGTATTAAAAAACAAGTCAACCACATCAACAGTGGTGCCATCTGGGTGTGCCACTGGGTTTAGTTGTACTTGCATATCCCGCCCTTCACATTGGGCTTGCCATGCTTGAGTTTGCTCTTTAGGCTTAGAGCATAGGCTTAAGCGTGCAACTGAACTGATACTGGCCAAGGCTTCACCACGAAACCCCAAACTACAAATCGCTTCTAAATCATCTAATTTAGATATTTTACTAGTGGCATGGCGACTTAAAGCTAACGCAAGCTCGTCATGGGGGATACCGCTGCCGTTGTCACGGATCAATATACGTTTATGTCCGCCTTTTTCAATATCAATTTCAATCGTTGTAGCCCCTGAATCTAGGCTGTTTTCTACTATCTCTTTAACCACAGAGGCAGGGCGTTCAACCACTTCTCCAGCGGCAATCTGGTTGGCTAATCTTGCTGGAAGAATTTGAATCGGCAAAATAATGACCTTGGTGTAAATGCTAAATGATTAGGTTAGGTGCTGGGGATCGTCAGAACTTGTCCGATACGCACCACATCGGTATTTAGGTTATTGGCTTTTTTCAAGGTACTAACCTGAACATTGTAACGTTGCGCCAGCAAAGATAATGATTCACCGCTACTTACTCGATGGGTACGGTTCTCTTGTTTCCTTTTAGCCCATAAAGAGCCATCAGGAGGTGAACCTTTAAAGTGTTCTTTTAGCCCATTAAATACCGACTGCGCCATCTTCTGTCGATATTTAGACCAATTCAGGTTTTTCTCTTCTTGAGGGTTAGAGATAAACCCCATCTCTACCAAAATAGACGGGATATCTGGCGATGTTAACACCGCAAAGCTAGCCCCTTGAGGTGTTTTCTTATGTAATTTTGTTACTTTACCTAGATGTTTGATCATGTCCCGACTCACGTCATAGCTGGTGGTCAAAGAATGATCCATAGACATATCTAGAAACGTTTGGGCTAAATAACGTTCATTGGCTGTATCTTGAATAATCTCAGCGGCACCGCCTAATAATTCAGAATGTCTTTCGGTTCTTTCCAGCCAGCGACCTAGTTCGGTGTTCGCTCTTTTCATGGATAAAACCCAAACAGATGCGCCCCTAGGCTGTGGTGTGGTGAACGCATCTGCGTGGATTGATACAAACATATCTGCTTTGTGTTTTCTGGCAAGTTGCGGGCGCTTATTCGGTGAAATATAGTAATCGCCGGTGCGTGTCATCACCGCTTTCATTCCTTTCTCTTTGTTAATCAAAGATTGCAATCGTTTAGCTATACCTAAAGTGACATGCTTTTCATAACTGCCACTCGGGCCAATTGAACCTGGATCTTCTCCACCATGTCCTGCGTCAATAACAATTATTATGTCTCTGTCAGTCGTAGATTTTGAATTCAATACAATTTGAGGTGCTGCTGAAGAGTTAGGATCGTTTAAATCAATGACTAATCGATCGCCATAAGGAGAGGTAGGAGGTAAAGCAAAAATATTTTTTTCGAGCTTCTTGTTTAACTCGATGACTATTCGAACGGATTGAGGGTTTTTTGCTGAGCTGTAACGCACTTTATTGACTAACTTACTTTCATTAATAATCTTTGAAAAATCGAAAGTCTCTGGTGTATTTTCTATATCGATAACTAATCGTTGCGGTTTTTTTAAGGTGAAATAGGTATATTTAGGGGTATCTGCTAAATCGAAAACTAAACGTGTGGTTTTTGGTGAAGGCCAAATACGCAGCCCTTCGATGGTATTTTTAGCAAAACTTGCAGTGCTAAAAACCATCAGTAAAAAACTGATTAATACTACATTAAGTTGTTTGGACCAAAACGTTTGCATTATTATTTTTCTAGTTTAATAGTCTAAGCATATCAGTGCCTTTTGCAGATTTGGCCTGCATTGATAAAACACGTCCTGTTTGATTATACTCAATACTAATGTGTAAATCTGCTGGTGCCAAGAGGTTAGCGCCTTTGTCTGGCCATTCAATCAGACAAATGCAATCAGAGTCGAAATAATCACGTATACCCATAAATTCTAATTCTTCAGGATCTGACAAACGATACAAGTCGAAGTGAAACACTCGCCAGCCAGCTATCTCATAGGGTTCAACCAAAGTATAAGTTGGGCTTTTGACGTTGCCTATATGTCCTAATTCTTGAATAAAACCTCGACTAAAAGTGGTTTTACCTGCACCTAAGTCCCCTTCAAGATAAATCACCATACCCTGATTACATTGCTTAGCTAATTTCCTAGCCAAAGCAACTGTGGCTTCTTCATCCGCTAATTCGTAATGTTTTGAGGGTAATTCAAATGTGGTGGTAGTCAAAGAAATACTCATAATCCGTTAATAATGGCTCGTAAAGGTTGCAATAAATCTGAAGCGATCATACCACGTTGACCATATTTTATAGCAACTCTGTCTCCTGCTTCAGCATGAGCGCATACAGCATATACAGTCGCTTTTTGTGAGGCAAATCCTTGTGCTAGAAAAGCTCCAATAACACCGGTCAATAAATCCCCCATACCTGCCGTTGCCATACCAGCGTTACCACCTTTGCATATCCAGTATTGAGGTTCTTGGTGTGCTTCATCTGTTTGAATGATAGAGCCAGCACCTTTTAGTACACAAGTAGACTTATATTTTTGCGCGATGTTTTTACTCGCCAAATACCTATTGTTTTCAATTTTAGCAATGTTGCAATTCAATAATCGACTGGCCTCTCCGGGATGCGGTGTTAATACTAACGCAGGTAATAGGGCCAAAATATTCTGTATGTTTGCATCATCTGCCATGGCCGCCAACAAATTCAGACCGTCAGCATCAATAACTAGAGGTTTGGGATGATGTTTGAGGTATTCCAGTAAACGGGAAAACTGCTGATGTGCCCAATCATCTTGACCTAATCCTGGCCCTACAACTATGCAACTACACCAATCTAACGCTACTTCAATATCTTTGTGTGTAAGCATGATTTCTGGACGACCAGCAGATATACCCAAACTGCTTGATTCATGGCAGTAAACCTTTACTAGGCCAACGCCACAGCGCAGAGCAGATTCGGCACTGAGTCGAATTGCCCCAGCCATACCTTGGTTACCGCCTAGACATAACAATTTACCAAAAGACCCTTTATTGCCATGCACAGGTCTAGCTTGTAATGGTTGTAGCATAGGCCAGTCGACTAATTGTGCTTCATGTTTCGCTAAACTAAAAAATTCTGTGCCCACAGCCAAATCAGCAAACGTCAGCTTGCCACAAAATTCTTTACCAATACCGCTAACGAGTCCCGGTTTAGTTGCAACAAAAGTGACGGTCACATCTGCTTTGATACAAAGCGGCAGTGCTTGCCCAGTGTCAGCTTCCATCCCCGATGGTAAATCAATGCTCAATACCGGTATGTCTGTTTGATTGATTTGTCTAATAATTGATTGAAAGTCAGGTTTGACTTCACCACTTACACCGGTACCTAATAACGCATCTACTAAAACATCAAATTGAGCATAATCCAACTCAGTAAATTCTAGTGTTTCACCCTGCACCTGTTGCCATTCTGATTGCGCTTGTTTTGCATCACCATTTAATTCTCTTTTAGGTTGCTGACAGACTACAGAGACAGACATGCCATGCTGTTTGGCTAGATTCGCTAACACATAACCATCGCCAGCATTATTGCCGTTGCCAGCAACGACTATAATATTTTGTGCCTTAGGCCACTCTTGCATTAATACTTGAAACGCCGCTTCGCCTGCTCTTTGCATGAGTTCAAACATAGTACATCCAGCTAAGTGTGCAGCCTTAGGTTCAATCGCTCTGACTTGTTCTGAACTCACAATTTTATGTGCTAGACTCGCATCCGCTTGCTCGGTTAACAGGTTTTTCAATGTCATCTCTTAACACTTCTGAATTATTGTCTTTAGCTGAAAATATCAAGGCTTGGGGGAAAGCGCTAGGTTTTCAGCAAGTGGGTATTTGCGATGTTGATCTAAAACAGCATGAATCCCATCTACAATCGTGGCTGGAAAAAGGTTTTGCAGGTGAAATGAACTACATGGTAGAGCACGGTATGAAACGGGCTAGACCAGCAGAACTGTTGCCTGGCACTATGCGAGTCATCAGTGTAAGAATGGATTACCTACCCCCAGATGCTAAATTTGCCCAGACTTTAAAAAATAAACAGCAAGCTTATATAAGTCGTTATGCTTTGGGCCGCGATTATCACAAATTGTTGCGAGCTCGTTTGAAAAAGCTGGGTGAAAAAATCAAATCTGAATGTGCAGAGCTAAATTTCCGGCCTTTTGTTGATTCAGCCCCAGTACTCGAACACGCTATTGCCGAAAAAGCCGGTATTGGTTGGACAGGTAAACATTCACTTACTATAAACAAAGAAGCTGGCTCTTGGTTCTTTTTAGGTGAATTATTTGTGGATATTCCTTTGCCTGTGGACAGGGCTGTTGAGGAAAAATGCGGTAGTTGCAATGCTTGTCTAACTATCTGCCCTACTCAAGCAATAGTAGAGCCCTATGTGGTTGACGCTAGGCGCTGTATTTCATATCTGACTATTGAACAAAAAGGGGCTATCCCTGAACAGTACCGAGCTTTGATTGGCAACCGTGTCTATGGTTGTGATGACTGCCAGCTTATTTGTCCATGGAATCGTTATGCTAGTATTACCGATGAAGCGGATTTCCACCCTAGACAAAAACTCATGAGCCAAGAACTTATCGACTTGTTTGCATGGGATGAACAAACCTTTTTAAAAAACACCGAGGGTTCGCCAATAAGGCGTATTGGTTTTGAACGTTGGCAACGGAACATAGCAGTGGGGTTGGGTAACGCTCCTTATTCAGTCAAGATTGTTAGTACCTTGCAGTCCGCTT
>Ga0209712_10002659_pt1 | contig 14634 bp, 17 predicted proteins | sample ArcOceMetagenome_FD_187443 | JGI IMG/M metagenome (GOLD analysis project Ga0209712, IMG submission 187443) | Marine eukaryotic phytoplankton communities from Arctic Ocean - Arctic Ocean - Greenland ARC118M Metagenome (SPAdes) (version 2) | ecosystem: Environmental > Aquatic > Marine > Oceanic...
AAAAGTTGAAGAACCTAAAAAGAACACTGTAGTTGAAGTTGAACCCAATGGGCTTCTTTCAGATGAATACAATACAGATGATGAACAAGAAGGTAATGCATTTGGTTATGGTTGGAGCTATAAAGAATCTCTAGACTCTCCAGAGGAAGTTGAAGGGCAAGACGAACGTTTTGACGAAGATGCTGAGTATGCCACTAGTGGTAAGCCAGTGGGCTTTGAGATTGATAAAGATTAATTAACACACCATATTACAAACAAAAGAGAAAGTGGCCAAATGGCCACTTTTTTTTTATACATAGAGCTATGAAAATCGATCTATATTATTATGAGCAATGCCCTTTTTGTTACAGAGTTTTAATGAAAATTAAAGAACTTGGACTCAAAGAAAAAATTAACTTTAAAAATACTCTTGAATCTGCTGAAGATAGAGAATTTCATATAAAAGAGACGGGAAGAACGACAGTTCCTTGTCTCTATATTGATGGAAAACCCATGTTTGAGTCAAATGATATAAGTAATTGGTTAGAACAAAATATTAATAATATTTTATAAGGATTAAGTGTGGAAGTTAGAGATCCAGTACATGGCTCAATAAAAGTTTTAAATTCTGAAATAAAAATTTTAGAACATCCTTTTTTTCAAAGACTTAGAAATATTAAACAACTTGGATTCTCAGAATACGTTTTTCCTGGTGCAACTCATACTCGCTATATTCACTCATTAGGAGTTATGGATATTTCTGGAAAAGTTTTCGATCAAATATTTAAAAATGAAGAGTCATCAAAAGATTTATTAAAACTGAGGGAAACAGTTCGGCTGGGTTGCTTACTTCACGATATTGGTCATGCGCCTTTGAGCCACACTACGGAATTTGTAATGCCAACAATTGGAGAATTGGATCTTCCAAAAAGATTTGTAACTGATCCATCTATTCAAGCGACCCATGAGGACTATACAATCAAATCAATTGTAGACTCTTCATTCACACAAGCATTCAGCGATGTAATCAAAGAGTTTGGAATTAATCCAAATAATGTAGCTGAGATTATTATAGGTGAAACATCGGAGCCTGAGTACTTTACTTATAAAGGTATTAACTACTTCCCTCTAATGCACCAATTAGTTTCAAGTGAAATGGACTGTGACAGAATGGACTACCTCTTAAGGGATAGCTACTTCTGTGGTGTTAGTTATGGAAAATTTGATTTAGATTGGATAATCGATAATTTAAATGCTGCAATTGTTGAAGATAAAGCATTCTTAGGTATCACTGAAAGAGCTGTGGCAACATTTGATGACTTTTTATTATGTCGTTTTCATATGTTCTTAATGGTTTATTTTCATTATAAATCTGTTTGTTTAGAAAAAATGCTTAAAAGATACTTTGCTAACGCCAAAGACGAATACAAAATCCCTGCAAACATTGAAGAGTATTTAGAACATGATGATCAGCATTTAATGAAAATTCTAAGATCGAGTAATGATGAATGGGCAAAAAAGATTGTATTAAACCAAATTCCAAAAAAGATATTTGAAACTTTTGGTCGCTCACAAGACAAACAAATGGAAAACTTAGAAAAATATTTAAATGATAATGATATCGATTTTATCAAATGCTCATCAAGCGGACGCCTATCAAAATATTATACTGAGGGTGATGAAGATGCCAATAAATACGCATTAAAAGTAGTGAGAGAGTCAAGTATTGTTTCAGGCCAAATGTTTGTACAAAACATTCACGAAGCAACAGACCTGTTTGAAAAATTCAGTCACTCTCATTCTGTTGCACGAATCCACTGTGAATTTGAAGAACTATCAGAAAAACACAAGACAGAAATCTTAAAGATAGTACAATCATAGTATGAATATGAATAAAATTATAATTTATATAATTTTAGTTCTCTTGTACTTGGGACTATCAAAAAGTTTATCTCCATCAGAGTATGGTGTAAATTACGTATTCAACCAACAAACTCTAGAGAAAGTTATAGGCCCTGGTCCAGTGTCAGTGATTTTAATTGATATACATTCAACAGGTTTTATAATTAAAACTTATTATCACAAATACAAAGTTGTTTACGCCTTCCAAGGGTATGAAGAAATCATTGCAAGAACTTCAAGTAGTTACTCATCAAATCATGCCAAAAACATTGGACTATCAGTATTCAGAAGATATGAAGATGGAAAAACGAATCACACTCCTCTACCTCCTGGTTCGATATTTATTGGAGATCGAAATTTTGGATCATGGTATAAAAGTATTAATGATGAAAAGCTGTGGAAGTTCTACAGAGCCTATAGACATTTGCCATCATACTTAGGCTGGGAAAAATTCAAGCCTTCTTATAGATTCTACCAAGAAATTCAAGTCCGGATGAACAAAAACCAAACATTCTTTGGCTTTAACGATGAATTTGGAATTGAAGGTGAAATTACGAGATCGTTTTTTCCAAACTACTTTAAGAGACAAACAGTAAAAAATATTAATTTTAAGAAATTCTTTAACGATTACTTAAAAAAGAATTTTTAGGAAATAATAATGAATGAAATATTCGACAAACTATTAATAAGAATTCTTTTCACAGCATTTATTTGTACTGCTTTGTTTCTCTACAAATATGCTCATACCATTTTTTATCCTTCAAAGAAGAAACAGGTCCTAAAGAAAATTTATCCATCTGAGAACCATGTAGATACTCTTCATATTTTTTCTCGGATTATTGGTGTTTCACTTATTTTTTCAACGTTAGAATTTAATGAGTATATTGGAGTATTTATAAGCTCTTTTCACTTCTTCATCTGGGGTATTATCGGATTTATTTTATACCTACTAGCTATTTGGGTTATGGAAAGTATTGTATTTTATAATTTTGAATATAAAGATGAAGTTTTAAAAAAGAAGAATATGGCATATGGTACTGTCAGCTTTACAATTTCAATCTGTTTAGCTTATTTAATTCGAACTATATTTAAGGAGTCTGAAACCTCACTCATTATTCTTTTAATTTTATGGCTATTTGCCTTAGTCCTTTTTGGATTCTCTACGAAACTTTATAAGTACGTATCCTGCTTAACTTTTAATAGCTTAATGATTCAAGGAAATATGGGCCTGGCCATTTCCTATAGTGGTTTTATCCTAGGGAGTACCGTACTGATTACCTCCGCTTTCTCGCATGAACACCACGATATTACTTCTTATTGTATTCAAGTTATTTTAAAAACATTACTTGGAATCTTGATTATTCCAATCTTTAAATTTGGAATAACATACATATTTAAGATACAAGAGAACTCCCACGTTGATCCCAATAATGAAAACCTATACTTAGGTCAAGGGATCTATGAAGGCTCTGTATTTTTAGCTTGTGCATTCTTAACATCGATTATAATTGGACAGATTCACTTTGGAACTATTTACCCATTCTTCTAATGCGCCGCTTTTCCATGTAAAATATTAACTAGAGTTACACACAAACTTTATTTAAGAGAGACTAGACATGGATAATCGCTTACAAAAAAATGTATTTTTTAACATTAACAAACTCACTGAGAGAGTTAATGAACTACAAAAACAAATCAATGAATTAAATGAAAGAATTGATACTCAATCTGTAGTGGATCGTACACACCTCCTAAGAGTAAAAAATGGTGATCAACTTTCAGATGATTATATTCTAAATGGTAGAATGTATGATGATATGTCGCCAGACAAGGCTTTTTACTACTACGGGCAAGAAGATATTAATTATATTTTACTCGATGTTTCTGATAAAGGATTTGAACCTGTTTCTGAATTATCTGAAGCAATAAAAATACCATTTACTGAACTCAATATCAGACATAAAGAAATTATTAATAAAGCTACCCCTATACTTGTAATAAGTGAGAACGGAACAACTTCTATACTTGCTTGTGAACTTTTAAATCAGATGGGGTTCTATAATGTTAATAATATATCTGGGGGTTATAAATTTTGGCCTGGCCATAAAAAAGAAACAATTGATACAGCCTTTTCTGCTTAGCTATTAGATCAATGATTGTTGATTAGAGTTTTGGTTTCCAATTTTACTGTGAAAGTTCTCCAGTGTGTGAACTATTCTTTCTAGTTCTACATCTCCTACTGATTTTAAATAATTATTTTCTAAATCATTTATAACTTCTAACAAGCTTATTTTAAATTTTTGTCCATAATCAGTTAAAAATACTTTTAACTCGCGCTTATCTCTCTCTCCAGTTTTTCTTATAATATAACCACGTTTTTCTAATTCGTTTAAATGACTGGTCATTGTTTGTTTTTTTAATCCACAAGCATGACCAATTTCTTTAATAGAGGGAGCCTCCGTGTCACATACAAACATTAATATTTCTAGAAAACTTGGTCTTAAATCAAGAAAACCTTTACTCTGCAAGGCCACTAAAAGATCTGAACTATAATTTCTATAGATTTTCTTTAGTAAACTTCCAATAATTGAGATTCTTTTCATAATACTATAATAGTACAATTAAGTATGAATGTCATACTTATTACAGACTAACCTTATCCAAAGCTCTCTTAAGCTCTTCTGTCATTGGCTTGTCACTAAGTTTATGATTTTGTTCTACTTTCTTCTCAGTAGAGACACCTTCATACCAGAGCTTCATTCTAACTAGATTTTTAGTATTTAAGGCACTTAGACTGTGAAAGTCATCAGCATATGCGAAACTAATACTGCAAAAAGTTAGAACAACTGTAAAAAACTTAATCATTTAAAATACCTTTTTGGCTAGGAACAAGCTCCTATTACAGTTATATAGAGCAAATTAAGTGCCAAATTTAGAAATATTTTAAAATAAGTTTCTGGAATTACTAAGAGATGTCGCCATTCCAATACATATTCCAAATGTCAGTATACTAGAACCACCATAGCTCATAAACGGCAGCGGTAGCCCAACTATTGGCATTAAACCCATGACCATACACATATTTATCAAGGTGTGCCAAAAGAATATCGACATTAGTCCTATGGCGAGGACCGAGTCATAGAACCTGAGAACTGAGCCTGAGAGCCATATAAACCTCATCATCAAGATAATATAAAGAGAGATGAGAACTACTGAACCAAAGAATCCATGCTCTTCATTAAAAATTGAAAACACAAAGTCTGTATGGTTTTCTGGAAGATAGTTTAAAGATGCTTGAGAAGATTTTTTAAATCCCTTCCCCATTAATCTACCGGAACCTATAGCAATTTGAGATTGAATAGCGTTATAGCCAGAACCTTTTGCATCGGCCTGAGGATCAAGAAAGGTAACAATTCTTTTTCGTTGATATTCTTTAAGACCAAATTTATACATGGCCGTTCCAGAAAGAATTGCAATTAAAGCCAAAGCCCCAATAGTTTTCCATCTCAATCTTTTATAAAAAGTTATAACTAAAAAGATTAGAATTAATAATAACCCTGTCCCTAAATCTGGCTGTAATACAATAAGAACAGTAGGAATTATAGTTATTAAAAAAGGAACAATTAAATTTTTAAGATAGAGTTCTTTTTCAGGACTATTTTTTGCATAGTATCTGGCAAGAGCCAAAGCCACAGAGATTTTCATAAGCTCGGATGGCTGAAGTCTAAAGCCACCAATAACTAACCATCTTTGTGCCCCCATACCTTTTTGTCCCATTACTAGAACGAGTACAAGTAAAAAGACATTTGCTGCATAGATCCAGTATGAAAACCTGAAAAGAGACTTTGGTGGGAACAGTGAAATAAAGAAAGCTGTTAAGTTCGCAATTACAAACCAAACTAATTGTGATTGGTATAGGCCTTGCATCCTAACACTTGTATGTGCATGAGTTGCTGAATATAAATTTAAAATACCCATGATAAAAATGACAAGCATGCTTACTAAAAAACTATAGTCATATCTTTTAAGGAAATTAATTATCGGTTGATTCAACTTTAACCTCCTCTGTAACTTCTTGCTCTTTTACTTTTGCTGCTTCTACTTTTTTCCGTTGAGCATTTCGTTTATTTATATAACGCATATATTGTTTTTTCTCCATGATTGCATACTTTTGTTGGTCTTCAGGGAGGTATTTTTTCATATATGTATTTACTACTTTTTCAACAATGGGAGCTGCTGCTGATGATCCACAACCATGTTCAACTAAGGCTGCTACGGCAATTTTGGGATTATCAAATGGAGCAAATGCCACAAAGAGTCCATGATGCCTAGTTTTATAAGGCTTATCTGCACATTTTGCATAAAGGTCTTCTTTACTTGCGGCCTTAACAACTTGAGAGGTACCTGTTTTTCCGGCCATCTGATTTCCAGATCCTCTTCTCCACCAAGCTGTTCCCTTTGGTTCATTTACAACTTTATAAAGACCATTTCTAACTGTATCCCATGTACTATCTTTAAGTTTTATTTGTCTAATGAGCTCAGGTTTGTTTTCTTCAATTATATTTCCATTATTATCGACAACTTCTTTTACTACATATGGCTTATATAACTTTCCTTTGGTAGCAATGGCCGCAAAAGAATTCGCAAGCTGAAGAGTTGAAACAAGTACGTAAGACTGGCCAATAGCACATGAAAGCGTTTCACCTTGTTGCCAAATCTCTCCATTTTTCTTTAGCTTCCACTCTTTCGTTGGAATAAGTCCAGATACTTCTCTTGGAAGTTTAATTCCTGTTCTTCTACCAAATCCAAACATATTTGCATATTTTGCAAGAACATCTATATCCATTTCCGCTGCAACTTTATAAAAGAATATATTACAAGAATGTTTTAAAGCATTATCTACAGTAACTTTCTCAACCCCAAAACTTTTCCAACTCCTATAAACTCTTCTTCCAAATTTAAATGAACCATGACATCTAAGTTTCGTTTTATTATCAATAATCCCTGTTTCTAAAGCTGCAATAGCAGTCATTGGTTTAAAAGTAGAGCCTGGAGGAAAATGTTCTTGTATATTTCTGTCTCTAAGAGGATTCTCTTCATTATTTATTAAAGAGTTCCAATACTCTGTAGTTAACCCTCTACTAAATTGCGAAGGATCAAATGCAGGAGTAGAAACCATAGCTAAAACTTGTCCTGAATTAACATCAATTGCAACAACACTTCCTGACCTTCCATCTAAAGCTTTATATCCCGCATTTTGCATATCTTGGTCAATAGTCATAATCAAATTACGCCCAGGTTTCGGTGATTGATTTGCTATCCCTTGAAATAAATTATCCGTATTTATATATTTTTTCTTTCTTCCAAATGCATCGACTTCAACATATTCAAATCCATTTTCACCACGAACAACTTTATCCATTTGTTCTTCGATTCCAAATTGCCCAATAAAGTCACCCAACTTGTATTCAAGCTTGTCTCTTTTTTTATATTTTGGTAATTGAGATTGAGAAATCTCTGAAATATAACCAAGTAAATGAGCCCCAGTATCTTTCCATACATACTCCCGACTTATAAAAGTATCAACGTAGACCCCTGGCAAGAAAGCATTTTCAGTTTCAATTCTTGCGACTTCTTTTAATGAGATATTTTTCTTTATAATTATAGGTCTGTATTTTGCTTGGAAAGAATACTTCTTAATTCTCTTTTCAATTTTTTTTATATCCATATCAAGAATGCTACTTAGTCTTTCTAGAGTTTTTTCTTTATCTAAAAGAAACTGCCTTGTTAAAGCAGCATCAAACCTAGGAATATTATCAACGAGAAGAGTTTTGTTTCTGTCATAAATCATTCCTCTTGGAGCTCTTTTAATTTCTTTTCTTAATCGATTCTGAATTGAGAACTTATGATAAAGTTCTCCTTTATAAACTTGAAGGTACCAAAGTCTTACAAAGACAATTGAAAATGCGATCAATATTATGTTCGCAATTTGAAGTGATCTGTTTTTATGGAGCTTAATTAGCTCTTCATCACCAAACATTAAATTGAAACTCCGCGAGTTGTATCACCAACTCTCCAAACTTTATCTAAAAGAATGAAAAAGAGAGGCGATATCAATGACAGAACAACACTCTCTGGAACAAATTGCCAAAAGATATGCAAGTAAGAAGAGAAGTCTCCTAATTTAATACATAGCAAGAATGAAATCATTATAAACCAAGCTAATTGGAATAGTTGTACAACGACAATTGTTGAAATTGCTGTAGAAAAGTCGAGGAGATCTTTTAAGTACCTAACTGAAAGAGAAACAACAACTCCAGTTAATGTACCGATGGCCCAGCCTTCAATAGAGAATATCGAATGAACATATTGAGTGATAAAAATAAGAAAAGGAAGAACTGGAGTTTCTAATTTAAAAGCCAGAAATAAAACGATTAATACGCTAAAGGCCGGCTTAAAATCAATAATACCTAAAGTAGGCAAAAATGCTGAGGTGAATATTTCTAAAAGAATTAAAAGGACCGACGTTTTTAAAATCCCAAGAACAATATCAAGAGGAGAATATTTCATTACTTAGTATCCTTTGTAATTTCTTTCGACATTATATCCATACTACCTTGATCTTCAATTCTAAGACCTTCTCTTTCTATAAGGACAACCACTTCTTCTAATTTATGAAAATCGACTGAGGGAGTTATCTCTATTGTTTGAGTTATTCCATAGTCTTCTTTATCAATTTTAGTAACTTTTCCGATCTTAATCCCTTTAGGATAAATATTACCAAGGCCGGCAGTAATGATTTCATCTCCGTTATTAAGCTCTTCCGTTCTAATTACATATTTCAGACTACATTTAAAACTAGAGTCACCTTCAACTATCCCGTGAGAACGTGTCCTTGAAATAATTGCATCAACTCTATTGTTTTGGTCTAAGATGGTAAGAATATCTGCATAGTTTGCTGACAATCTATAAACATAACCTACAAGTCCGGTCATAGTTATTACTGGACTCATTTTTTTTAGTCCATGATTAGAGCCTTTATTGATTCTTAGGACCTTGAATTCATTTGATGAATCCCAACTAACTACTTGTGCTAAAACTTTTTCACGAGGTATTTCAGCACCAAACTGTAATAGCTGCTTTAACCTCATATTTTCTTTTTGAACTTCCTCAAGTTTAAAAATATTATTCTCTAAATTAAGGACTTTTTTCTTCAGGTCTGCATTATCTTTGCTCGTATCAACAATCATTACATAATGATCAAACATGTATGTGATTTTCTCTTTCACTGACAATGTTCCACGCTGAATCGGCGCAAAAGCTTCAATGAGAAAGGACTCGAAAAGTGAAACGTCTTTCACACTGTAGTCATGTCTTGACACGCCCCACAAAGAAAGAGCTATAACTAGAAAATTGTTTACTAACTTCCACCTGGAAGTATCCACAGAAAAATCTTTCAAAACCAACACCCTGCAATAATATTTAATAGAATAATTGTAAAAATACTACCGAAATAATGTCCTGATGCCAATGTCTAAACGCCTTAATTTACTGGGGTATTTTATCGAATAAAACCTTTCCTAGATTGACTTTAGCCAAAAACATATTAGAATTTTATGTCACAAAAAAATTAACAATATATAATCATAATAAAAGGGATTTTTATGAATAAGATTTCAAGTAAGATTTCATACGTAATCATTACATTTTTTCTAGGTGCAATTATACTGAGTTTTGCACTTACTGGTTTTACAGGATTCAATTCGATTGGAGATTCAGTCGGAAATGTAAATGGAACTCCAATCTCAATTAATGAATATAGGAATACGTTAAATGCTGAGCTAAAGAGGTTCTCTCAAATGTTTGGAGGAAAAGACTTATCAAATCAGCAGATAAGACAATTCAGAATTAAAGAAGGTGTCATTAATAGACTAGTACAACAAAAACTCATTCAAAACCTAGCGAAAGATATGAAGCTAGACTCTGGTCTTGATGAAATAAAAGCTGAAATAAAAAACACACCTTACTTCTTAACTGACAAAAAATTTGATGTCAGAAAATATAAAGCAGTTTTAGCTCAAAACAAATACAGTCCAAGTAAATACGAAGTTCTTGTTCAAAATGATATTGCAACAAGAAAGATAACAGAATTATTCGAAACAACTTCTGTTTCTAATGGATATGTAAAAGATCTTTTAAGATTTCAAAAGACGGAAGCGAAAGTTAATGCTGTTGAATTTGAAAAAGAGTCTATGACAAAATATGTAAAAGTAACTTCTAGTGAAGTAAATACATTTATTGCAGATGCCAAGAACAAACCGATCTTAGACTCACTATTCAAGTCTATGGGTAAAGAGTTCAATAAAGAAGCTAGAGTTAAAGGACGTCATATACTTTTAAAAACAGCTACTGGAGTAACTGAAGCAGACCTTCTGAAGAAAGCAAATAAAATCAGAAAGAAATTAACAAGCAGAAACTTTGCACGAATTGCTGGAAAAGAAACTCAAGACCCCTCTGGTAAAGGGAAAAAAGGCGGAGATTTAGGTTGGTTTACAAAAGGTAGAATGGTTCCTGAATTTGAACAAGAAGCCTTTTCAATGAAAGCCGGACAGATCTCAAAGCCAGTTAAAACAAGTTTTGGTTACCATATAATATATGTAGAAAAGAGTGAGAAAGCGGTAATAAAAACTTTTGATCAAGTAAAAAAGAAAGTTGCTAAAAGGCACTTACAGAAATCGAATAGAAAAGCCTTAAATAGCTTTGTAGATAACTTAAAGTCTCAAATAACTTCAGCCCTTAAGTCAAACAAAGTATCTAAGCTAAAATCTTTAAAAAAGAAATATGGCATTAACTTTTTACAAGCCTCTACTATTAATCAGTATGATCAAAAAGCTGGATCAATTAGTTTTCCTGAAGAGAAGTTAGCAAAGATTTTTAACGATAAAGAAACGAAGCTAATTGAAGAAGACGGACCGATAAAAGTTAGTTTTCTAAGTGTTATTAGTTTTACTAGTAAAGAAGATATTATGAAGGCCGTAGAGAAAGATATTAAGGAATCTACGATTCAAGCTTCAAGCGTACTAACAGGTCAATTCCAAGGTGATTTGATAAAGTTCCTACAAACTGATTCAAAAGTTGTCACTTATCCAAAAATGTTATAAAAATTCATTAATATTAGTAATAACTAAGCCCTGCTATAAGCGGGGCTTTTTTTGGGATAAGATATGGCAGATAAAGAAGCAAAATGGACAGCAAATGTAGATGGAACTTACTACGTAGATGATCAATGTATTGCGTGTGATGCTTGTTGCGTTGAAGCTCCTGCCTACTTTGCTATGAATGATGATGATGGCCATGCATATGTGAATAAACAGCCTGAAACTGATGAAGCCCGTGAAGAATGCGTAAATGCCCTAGCTTGCTGCCCAGTTGGTGCAATTGGTGATGACGGAAAAGAATAATTATATTAATTTTTTGGCAGCTGACTCTTTATCATTTCATCAATATCTTTAAACATATCACCTTTTAGCATTGGTGAGTCCAGACTCATTTTATCGAATTCACATTGACCTGTTCTATCGTCATACGGAACACTAAAAGAAGCACACATTCGCTTCATGATTTGATTTGTCATCTCTTGTGCAATTCCAGCTGTTAACGAATCACAGTGATGAAAATAAGTTTTACCATTCTTTTTACTCACTAGAACTGGAACTGAAATCTTAAATACTTTATTTCTTGTCAATTTACTTCTACCTGAAACGTCTAAAAATATTTTAGAAAAAATAGGCTCTTCTTCAATATGAGTCTCATCTAATGTCTCAAGATTAACTCTAATGTTTTTTATTTTTACTCTTCCATTAGATTTTCCAGACTCAATAACTACTTTGTCTCTTCTATTAACAATCTTTACTAAACTTTCAGGGAATATAAACCCATCACTATCACTTGCGACGCTTAGACTCTTAGTACAAGCAGTTGAATCATTAAGTGTATATCTCACTTCAGATACAAGATCATTCATCTGCATTAAGTCCATCATCTTACTTTCAGACTCTACCATCCTGTCTGATAGCCTCATAAAACTAATAATAAAAGCTCCCATCAAACCCATAACAATCGTGAGTTCAAGAAGTGAGAATCCATTTTCTTTTGATATTTTAAACATAATTTATCGTATCACATGAGTAATTACTTATTAATTTATTTATGCGCAATATCCCATTCAATGAGTTACACACAGTGTGTTAAAAACTTAGTGACAAATGAGATCTGATTGGCCACACTCCCCCCACACAACACACACAAAAGTAAATAAAAACAATTTATCAGGAGAGAACATGGAATTAATGCCAATAGATTCAATCAAAATTAAAAGCTCTTATCTTCGAGTAGAAACGAATATTGAGAAACTAAAAAAGAGTATTGAAACCGTGGGCCTTATAAATCCTTTAGTTATTAACAATAATAATGAACTTATTGCTGGTGGTAGAAGATATAGTGCTCTCAAAGATCTGGGTGTTAAAGAAGTTCCAGTTATTAAAGTCGATAAAAGTGAAAACGAACAAGAGTTAATATCAATTGATGAAAATCTAGTTAGAAAAGATTTAACTAAAATAGAATTTGAAAAATGTTTAAATAGAGGTCATGAAATTTATGAAGAGCTTTATCCAAAAGCTAAAAAAGTAGCAGATGAAGATATGCAAACAGAAGAAGGAATCAATATTCACGAAAGCCTTCCAAACGAAGAAAGATCTTTTATTGACCTTACTGCTGAAAAAACAGGTTTATCTAAAAAAGTGATAAAGTCTGCAATTGATAGAGATGCGAACTCAAGTGATAAAGTAAAAGAGTATAGACAGCACGGCGAATTAAACGCTAGTCAAACAAATGAACTGATTAAATTAAGCTCTGAAGATCAAGATAAGATTGTTGAACATGTAAAAGATAAATCAACTAAAGAAATTAGAGATCTTGTAAAATCGGCTAAAACTCTTGGTGTAGATAAAGCTGTTGATGATGTACTTTTTGGAACTCATCTTCCTAAAGAATATAAAAGTCTAGATACTCTTACTAAGAGAATGAATAAGCTTGCTGCAAAAGTTCTTTTAGAAGAGATGCATTCAGAGCATGCTGATATGGATAAGATTTTAAAAAGAATGGAAACTCTAAAAGATCATCTTGGTGAGGTTCTAAGACTTAATAAGAATCCAAGCTCGTTTGCGACTTCTAAAGAGACTACTACAATTGATTCTGAGTATACAATTGAGCCAGGTGCTATGAATTCTGCAACTGAATTCGGTGGAGACAATGCTACTTTTTAAGTAGAAAAAACAAGAGAAAAAACATGAATGATATTGAAAATAATCCGAATTATTTTGAAGTGAAAAGTGTACTAACTTGGGATGAATATTTCATGTTACAAGCAATGATTGCAAGCTTTAAATCAAAAGATCCTGCTACAAAAGTAGGGAGTGTATTTGTGGATAGTAAAAATCATCAGATCACTATGGGTTATAATGGATTTGTCGCAGGGATAGATGAACGCCTTCTTCCTTGGGGTAAAGACAAAACACAACCTCTTGAACATCAGAAATACGGTTACGTGGTTCACTCTGAAGCAAATGCTATATTACACGCCCCTAGATCCCTGCAAGGATCTAGATGTTATGTTACTTTGTTTCCATGTAATGAGTGTGCCAAATTACTAGCTAGTTCAGGTGTTAAAGAGGTTGTTTATTTATCAGATAAACATAAAGATACTGAAAGTAATATTATTGCAAAGAAAATATTTAATCTTGCTGGAATTGAAATGAAGCAATTAACTCCTACAAAAGATTTACTTCGAAAGCTAAGTGATCACTTAGCATCTATGGTTAGCGCTCTTTAAAACTTATAACCAACCTCTAAGTGTATTAGAGTTATTGTCGGTATTTTTGATACAAAATCAATTAACTCATTTAAATCATCTTTATCGCCCTGACTAATGGCCCCATCAAGTGCAGAATCTTTTTTTTCTAATGTATGAACTGGGTAAAAGATCTTAAACCAGTCAGCTCCAAAAGTAAGTCCATTATCCAATTCCCATCTATTACCAACTCCCCAAACAGTTGAGATCGTTGTCATTTCTAGAACATCAACAGCGACAAAAGACTTTCCTAAATTTACGGTAAAAGAATTATAAGAAAGTCCGTATTGAAAATTTAAACTATTATCCCAAGTAAATGATCTCGTTGTCAGATGAATTCTTTGATCAGTGATTGATCCGATATCATCCACAATTAAATCCAAACCATAACTGGCCTTCTGCCATGCAAGTTCATACGTTCGAGAACTATCACCATACGAGCCAACAGCTCCATACTTTCCAGGAAGCCACATATCCCAAGGAGAATAAGTTGCGAATGCTCGCCAAGATTTTGTAGATGAAGTTTCTTCTGCCAGAGTTATACTTGATAAGCTAAGTATAAAAGCTATTAGTGTTATTTTGAACATAAGTAAGAGTATCAAAATTTAAATTCAATACAAATACAATATTATCAAAAAGTTCACTGGAATAATAAATTGCTATAAATATAACTTTTAAATTTCAAGAACTTAAGATTAGGAGCCTTGAACAAAGACTTGCTTTGTTCAAGGAGTTCTCCATAACTGCCAATGAAGGCAGCCTTTTAGCAAAAAGGTTTTGTTATGGATGACATCGAAAGGGTTCTTTTCTTTATCATTGCTATTCTTCAGCTATTTATAGCGATG
>Ga0209712_10002663_pt1 | contig 14613 bp, 14 predicted proteins | sample ArcOceMetagenome_FD_187443 | JGI IMG/M metagenome (GOLD analysis project Ga0209712, IMG submission 187443) | Marine eukaryotic phytoplankton communities from Arctic Ocean - Arctic Ocean - Greenland ARC118M Metagenome (SPAdes) (version 2) | ecosystem: Environmental > Aquatic > Marine > Oceanic...
AAGCATCATAAAAATGAAAAATATTGAGAAATGCATCAATACTGGGGCTGATTTTGCATATTGGAGCGGAAATATTAATGTAACGATCTCATGGCTAAACAAGAGCATTAATATGAAGAAACTGCTGCTGACGATAATCGCCATCTTGTATACCCAGTGTTTGATCTGCTTAATTTGTTGAGCGTCTCCACTGCGAACACAGACCGCGAGTTCTGGGAGCACAAATCGATAGATTGGAAACACAAAGAGTAAGGTTAAATAGACGATGATAGGCCTAACGACGACTTGGAAGTCTCCAAGCTCATCAATACTGAAATGACCAATGGTGAGCAGCACGGTTATGTAAATCATCAAAATACTAGCCCCAGCCTCAAGGGAAGCTGTAAAACTTTTCTTCATGAAATCACGAAGGCTGGGATCCATGTTAACTGGCCCAATAGGTGGTGTTGCAACTTGCTTACGGCGGTTAAAAAACATATAGGCTGCGATAGCAGTAGAGGAAAACATTAGGCTGAAAAAGAGTGATGATATTGCCGTTTGTTTTAACCAATAGAAACAGACTAAAAAGGTAAACACTTGTCCTAAGGGTTCTAGCCAGGTGACTTTGTTGGAGATTTCATACATACGGTACATGGCTATTTGATTGGTAAAATAGACCTTAAACCCCATGCCTAGGATGATGCCGACTAAATGGAAGTATTCAACATTAATGTGTAACTGATGTTTTATGTAAGGCAGTACTATGCCCCAAGTGAGCAGTACCATTGCGATGAGGCTATAGCGGAAAAGATTGGTGATATCTTTGTCATTTTTGGTTTGTGAATAACTTACGACCATTGAGGAGCGAAAGCCTGTCATTAAAATGAGAGACAGGGAGATAATATCGACTACCGTATGGTAAAGCGCGAGATCGTCTTTAGGCATCCACTGAGCTAACCAAATTTTAAAGCCAAAGCCAAGGGTGATACTCACAAGCGTTGCCCATATGCCGGCAATGAAGGCTTGTTTTACACGTTCAATCGAAGTGGCTTGCATAATGTTCCAATAGCTGTAAAAAGGGAGTTAAAGAGGAAACGAATTTTATCCTGCAATACTGAGATTCTATAGGTTTGGCTGGTAAAGATGTGACTGATGTTCCTTCTTTACACTTTAACGATTAAGTCATGGAACTTTTATCAACATACAATTGCCTCTGCCGTGGTGGGCGTTACCCCACCACTAAAAGTATGGGGTCTTAACAAGCTGTAGTAGCCAGTAATATAACGACTGGCTGCCGCTTTAGCCTCGTCAAATGAACGCCAACCAGTCGTCGGCATCTATTCGGTTTTCAAGCTCCTGAAGAAACGCTCCATTGGGGCATTGTATTTCATAGAGAAGATCCTTTTCAATAATACATCAACGATATAGATCATCAGGCGGGTTTGCGCAACGGTGAACAAACGCTAACTTGCCTAAACAGCTATCTGGTCTACACTTAAATTGATGGATACTGACAAAGATGATCAATTTAAAGGGAACTACGTGTGCCTAACCATGGATGAAAGGTTTTACTTGCGGCTATCTTGCTATTTATCGTTATCGTTGGTCTGATAGGTTACTGCCAATGGGACTGGAATTTAGGCTTATGGGACTGGATTAACGACGGCGAAAGTAATAGCGCAACACTTCGGAATCTAGGCTTACTTGTGTTTGGTGTTATTGAGTTCGCACTGGCGGCTTGGCGCACCAAAATTGCAGCTAAAAACGTAGCGATCACAGACCGTAACAGCGTTACTGACACCTTCACTAAGGCCATAGAACAGCTAGGGTCGTCCTCGCAAGACAAGCCAAATATCGAAGTTCGTTTAGGTGCAATCTATGGGTTAGAAAAGCTAAGCCAATCGAACGATGGTTACTACCAATCGATTATTGACATTCTTTGTAGCTACGTACGCCAGAACTCGCCGTCCATCTCCAGTTCGGACGTACCACCACGCCCTACTAGCTAAGATGTTCAAACGGCTATGACGGTAATTGGTAGAAGGAGCGTCAGATTGGGTGAGACGCAGTTGGATCTATCAAACACCAAACTACGGTTTGCCCTGCTAAAGAAAGCCGACCTAAGGGGAGCCAAACTAGAGGGAGCCGACCTATGGGACGCCAACCTAGAGGAAGCCAACCTAAGCAGGGCCTACCTAAGTTCTTTGAGGCACTTGGTGAGGAGCCTAATACAACGGCTAGGGACTACATACTAGCCAGCTTATTGACCGGCGCTAGGCGTACCAATGTTTTGGAAATGAGGTGGGACGAAATAAACCTGGAGCGTAAAGAGTGGCTAATTCCAGAAACTAAGAACGGCGAATCACAGCGCCTACCTTTAATATCGGCAATGCTTACTTTGCTTAAAGACCGAAAGGTAAAAGGTGGCGATAGTGAATGGGTGTTCCCTAGCCATGGTAGTACCGGCCATTTAACCAACCCTGACAAAACATGGAAGCGGGTGTTAAGTCGGGCAGGTATCGAAGATGTTCGTGGCACCTGGCTGCATGATCTACGGCGCTCTATGGGCTCCTGGCAGGCCAATACAGGCGCGAGTTTGTCGGTCATAGGAAAGAGCCTGAACCATAAGAATGTCAATACAACAGCTATCTACGCTAGGCTGGCTCTGGACCCTGTGCGAGAGTCGATGGAGAAAGCCGCTAGTGCAATGTTCGAGGCTGGTGGGATTAAGAAGGATAACGTAGTTAACATGGAAGTGAAGAAATGAAAGAATTTATAAGCGTGCACCAGATGGTGTTTGGTGGTCGGGGATCGATATCTGGTGGTTCTGGTGACAATTTTTTGTTTAAAAATTTTCCAGATGATTAAGAACACCAATGAGCTTAATGGTGCAGGTGTCTAGGCTTACATAGACAACTCCTCGGTGATCAAGGGCCATAAAGCAGGCCGTTTCTTTCCGCAACCCGAGGACCAAAAATACGCTTACTACCAAGAAGATATACACTTATTAATAAAGGTAGAAACGCACAATCACCCCACTGCGATTGCCCCATTTGCCGGCGCTGCAACGGGCTCCGGTGGAGAAGTTCGGGATGAGGGCGCCACTGGTAAAGGCTCAAAGCCAAAAGCGGGTCTCCTCGGCTACAGTGTATCAAATCTGCGTATTCCCGGGTCACCCGCAACAGAAAAACCTACCTTTCTCATAAATCAAACTAAATTTGGACTTTACAACCAAATTTTTGAACCCGTTGGACAAAACGTTTTTTTTAGCCCGAGTATATTTGTATTTGTATAGTTTACTAGAACTGTACTTTTTTTAATTCTCTGGAGAAATTAATGATAAATCTAAAACGCACTCTAGTTATGGCAGTAGCTGCTGTTGGTGTTTCTTTTGTTGGGGCCACTGCAGTTGTTGCTGCTGAATCGCCTACAATTCAGGCTATTACACATGCTGGTTTTGGTGGTGGAACAGATGTAACCACTAGAATGATGCTACTAAGGGCCAGAAAAGCTCTTGGTCAAGATATGCAATTAGTCAATAAAAAAGGTGGCGGTGGAGCAGCATCTCTGGAGTATATGATGAGTTTGCCTGCTGATGGACAACACACGCTTACATGGACTACCGGACATGCGGTGTCGATGGCATTAGGTAAAACAACGGTTAAGCTTAGTGATATGAGACCAATTGCAAGAGGAACTGATGACCCACAACTTTTTGTTGTTAGTTGTAAATCAGATCTTAAAGACGCTAACGTATTTATTGATAGGCAAAAGACTAAATCTTTAACTTATGGAACTACACACACAGGTGGTATTGATGATATCAGTGCCGTTGCGTTTACAAAAAAAGGTGGTTTAAAGGATCCTAGAATTGTTGCTTTTAAGGGTGTAGCGCCCATTAAGGTCAACTTAATTAAAGGCGACATTGATGTTGGTGTTTTAAACTTGGGCGAGGCGTTAACCGAAATCAATGAAGGCCAACTTTGTGTCGCTTTAGTTTTAGCAAAAAGTAGGATGGCTAAAATTGGTGATGTCCCAACGGCTTTAGAATTAGGCATTCCAGTCTCATTATCTACTGTTAGAGGCTTTGTGACTAAGGCAGGAGTTTCAGATGAAAGAGTAGAAGAACTTGAAGTGGGAATGCTGAAGGCCATGAATCATAACTATTTCAAAAATTTCTTAACTGAAGTGGGACTTGATGAAACCAGTGTTGTCGGGGCTGATGAGTGGGGTCAACAAATGCAGTCTATGGTTGATGATATGGCTGCTGCATTAAAAGACTTAGGCTATTAACCAGATGAGCAAATAGTTGCGTATGCGTATAGCCTCGTGATCAAAACAGATGCACGAAAACTAACCAAAAAAGCACAGCAGAATATTCGTTATCAAACGATTTATCTGCATGCGAAAGGTTTCTTTGGGTGAAAATTCCTGACCTCTTAGGCGTAAGCCCATCAGAGGGTGTATCTGTATCGTTGGATTCTAAAAGCAAGCATTAAATTTGCTCCCACAGGGTGTAACAAAGAATAGCTAGATAAAACTGTACTGGGACATGTGTGCATTCTGCCCGCGTTGGGAAGTACTTTGAGCACCTTTCAATTTCTTATGCAGCTTAATCATATATGCCCAACGGGTTAATGTACCCAATAATCTTAATTGTGACTTTAAGGCACTGAAATGGAACATATGCAAGGAAATAATAAGAGAAAAACTAACAGAAAATTACCCTCTTATTTTAATGATGCTTTAATAGTGTCTTTGGTGACAATTATTATCTCTTCAATTTTATTTTATTTCACTTTTTATTTTGATGAAGTTCCTCAAATATTAAAGAGGGGAATGCAACCAGCCACTTTCCCTAAAGGATTATTAATAATAATAATTTCTTTAACTTCTTTTATTTATTTATTTTCACTAAAAAACCCCTGGAAGGAACAAGAAGATTTACCAAAACCTTTTTATTATACTTTTATAACTCTTATTTTTTTTGTAATTATCGCAAAAACACTAGATTTTTTCTTAGGACTTTCTGTTTTTTCTTTTATTGTCTCCTATCTTTGGGGGGAACGAAGAAAGCTGTTACTTTTTTTTGTCGCAGCTGCTTTTCCGTTGTTAGTCTTTCTATTTTTTGAAACAATTTTAAATTTACGGTTTCCAAGCGGAATACTAACTGATTTATATTATAGGTAATATATGGAAAATTTTATATATATGTTGGCACCATTACTTAGTATTGAGCTTTTTCTCGTGCTTTTTTTTGGAACATTAGTAGGTTTGCTATTGGGAGTATTGCCTGGATTGGGACCAACAACAGGCGGTGCTTTAATATTACCTTTTACTATTGTTATGGATCCTTTGTCAGCAATCATACTTTTGACTTCAATTTATTGCGCAGGAACCTATGGAGGAGCAATAACAGCAATATTAATTAACACCCCTGGAACGCCGGCAGCTGCAGCAACATGTTTGGATGGTTATCCTTTGGCTCAAAAGGGAGAGGCAGGCCGTGCATTAGGTATTGCAACAATAGCCAGTGCTTTTGGTGGAATTTTTAGTGTTGTCATACTTGTGTTTTTTGCACCCTTGCTAGCAGAAGTTGCGTATCAGTTTGGACAACCAGAATATTTTGCTTTGGCTATATTCGGATTAACGATGCTTTCATCGATAGGAGAAGGCGCCCCAATAAAAAACTTAATTGCTGCCGCTTTTGGTATTTTAATTTCAACTGTGGGTAAAGACTTTATGACTTCAGTTGATCGATTCACTTTTGGTGTGAATATATTAACAGAGGGAATAGGCTTTATACCCGTAGTTGTTGGACTTTTTGCGATTAGTGAAATGTTAGTTCAATCAACTTTATTAAATCAGGCCTTCAATAGAGTTACTTTAGACGCCCTAAAGCTCCCAACACTAAATGACGTTAAATTAACCTGGAAAACTATATTAAGGTCATCAGGAATTGGTTCCTTTATCGGAGTGCTTCCAGCTGAAGGCGGCACTGTTGCCTCCTTGATAGGCTACTCTGAAGCCAAAAGGTGGTCAAAAAACCCTCAAGAATTTGGTAAAGGTTCTATTGAAGGTATTGCTGGTGCTGAAGCAGCCAACAACGCTGCTACTGGCGGAGCAATGGTTCCCACTCTAGCATTGGGAATACCAGGAAGTGCCACTACAGCAGTAATATTAACGGGTTTAATCGTTCATGGAGTTAGACCAGGTCCTTCTTTATTTAGAGAGCAGCCAGATTTTCTCTACGGAATATTTGGAGCAATGTTATTTTCAAACATTATATTCTTTATTCTAGGTTTCTTTGGCGCAAAAATCTTTGCTAGGGTGACTTTAATACCAAATAAATTGCTTTGGCCAATGGTTTTTGTGTTGTCTGTTTGTGGAACATATTCATTGAATCAATCTGATGCGGATGTTTGGATTATGTTAGCTTTTGGAGTTATTGGTTTTTTTATGCGAAGATTTGGTTTTTCTTTGGTTCCAGTAATAATCGGGTTAATTCTAGGAGAGTTGGTTGAGGGTACTTTAAGACAATCGCTAGTAATTTTTGATGGAAACTGGCTACTGTTTTTTACAAGGCCAATAGTTGTCACTTTCTTAATCTTGTCAATCGCAGCTTTGCTTTTTCCCTTTCTTAAAAGGGCAAAAAATAGCATGACCAAAAAATAGATAAGATTTATTCATCAAAAATAAATCTAATAAAATTGAAAAAAATTATTATTAATAGTTAATTTAACTGGAGTTAAAAATGATTAAACCACGTATTGCGATCGTGCCGGGGGACCCCTCAGGAATTGGTCCAGAACTAATCGCAAAATTGTTGAATGATGTGGGTGTGATGGATGCTGCTAACATTATTTTGGTTGGTGATAGCCATCTGTGGTTGCAAGGCGCAGAGCAGGCAGGTCTGCCTGTCACATTGAACACTATTGCTGAGGCAGACATCTCCAGTCAAGAGGGCATCCATCACATTGAGATGTCGACCATAGTGCCACGTGATATGCAAATTGCGACAATAACTGTAGCAAGCGGTCGTAGTTCGCTACGCTGCTTGGACAAAGCGTTAGACCTAGCCAAAGCTGGTCTTGTTGACGGTGTGCTCTTTGCGCCATTCAATAAGGCTTCAATGGCCAGTGCTGGACTGAACGCCGAAGATGAGCATGTATATATGGCTCGCTATTTAGGCTTTGACGGCTATCATAGTGAAATCAACGTGTTGGATGATCTGATGACTACACGCGTTACTAGCCATATAGGATTGAAAGACGTTGCTGGTAACATAAGCCAAGAGAAGATCTTGCAAGCAGTAAATCTGGCCAATGACACCCTACGTCTTGCTGGCAAAAAATATCCCAGGATTGCAGTAGCGGCACTGAACCCACACGCAGGCGACAATGGTAAATTTGGACGCGAAGAAATAGATATTTTGGAGCCAGCTATTGCAAAGGCGAATGCTAACCAGATAAATGTCACGGGCCCTTGGCCCTCGGATACTGTTTTTTTGAAGGCAAAACGGGGTGAAGTGGATGCGGTCGTTACGATGTACCACGACCAAGGTCAAATAGCAATTAAACTTTTGGGATTTGAACGGGGCGTGACCGTTGCTGGCGGCCTACCCATTCCAGTGGCAACGCCAGCACATGGTACTGCCTTCGATATTACGGGAAAGAATAAAGCAAATGTTAGTGCAACGCGACAAGCTTTTACTCTGCTTGTGAGCATGGCGAATATACATCGCACAGAACGCGATGCCAAACTAGGGAGGGGCACTTATGACAAAGATTAAATCAATCCGTACTCGAGTTTGGAGCTGGAAGGGTCCAACCGTCCCACCGTTGGATAATTTCTGTACCAACGCTTCGGATGCACTTTGGGACAAAGGTGATGCGATGGCGTCTTTCCGTTTTCACCAGTGGCTGACCTGTGAGATTGAGACTGAAGATGGAACTATTGGCATAGGCAATGCAGCTCTTGCGCCGACGGTTGTAAAGAAAGCAATTGATGACTGGTATGCACCTATGGTGATTGGCGAAGATCCGTTTGACTATGCCTATATTTGGGACAAAATGTATCGCCGTACCCATGCGTGGGGCCGCAAGGGCGTGGGTATGATAGCGATTTCGGCTATCGATCTTGCTATCTGGGATCTGATGGGGAAACTGACAAAAAAACCAGTATTCAAGCTGCTTGGTGGGCGTACTAAAAATAAGATCCCGGTCTATTACTCCAAGCTATATTCTGGATCAATTGAATCCATGCAGAGGGAAGCCGAAGCAGAAAAAAAACATGGCTATCAGGGATTCAAAACACGTGCTGGTTTTGGTCCAAAAGACGGCATGAAAGGCATGCGTGAAATCCTCAAGCGTATTGACGCACTGCGTGAAGTACTTGGCTATGACGTTGATTTAATGCTTGACTGTTACATGGGGTGGAATCTAGATTACGCCAAACGCATAATTCCTAAGCTGGAAAGGTTTGAACTACGTTGGCTTGAAGAGCCTGTTCTTGCCGATGATTTAAATGGGTATGCAGAACTAAATGCGATGGGAATTATTCCCGTTTCAGGCGGTGAGCATGAGTTTTCAGTCATTGGTTGTCAGCAGTTGATGGAGAAAAAAGCTGTCAGTGTTCTTCAATATGATACCAATCGTGTAGGAGGAATCACGGCGGCACAAAAGATTAATGCGATTGCTGAAGCTTACCAGATACCCGTTATTCCACATGCGGGCCAAATGCACAATTATCATCTGACGATGGCTAATGTGAACTGCCCAATTGCTGAATATTTTCCTATCTTCAATGTCGAGGTCGGTAACGAATTGTTCTATTATATTTTCGAGGGTGACCCTGTCGCTGTCGATGGTTGTCTGGATCTTGATGATAATATACCTGGCCTTGGTATCACTATCTCAGACCAATATCTGCACAACTTTGACATCAAGGAGTAAGTAGGCATGAACTTTTCTTACAGAGGTATCTGGCCGGTAGCTCCAACCCCGTTCAACCTTGATGGAACGCTTGACCTCCAAGGAATGAGACGGGTACTGGATTGCATTATAGATCAGGGTGCCGATGGTATCTGTATTCTTGCCAATTTCTCAGAACAGTTTCTGATTTCAGACGCGGAGCGTGAGGTGTTGACAAGGTTGTCGATCGAACATATCGCAGGCCGCGTTCCGGTAATTGTTACAATTAGTCATTATGCAACACAAATTGCCGTGGAACGGGCGCAGTTCTCTAAAGATCTGGGGGCGAGCATCGTCATGATGATGCCACCTTATCATGGAGCACTTCTTAAAGGGAATCCGCAGCAAACATTTGAGCAGTTCCAGGCGGTGGGTGAGGTTGGCATTCCAATCATGATTCAAGACGCGCCACTGTCCGGCGTCGATCTACCTGTGTCGTTGTTAATCAAGATGGCACGTGAAATCGAAATGGTGAAGCTGTTTAAGATTGAGTGCCCGATGGCTGCGAATAAATTACGCACACTCATTACCGAGGGGGGTGAGCTGATAGAGGGGCCGTTTGATGGTGAAGAGGCGATTACATTGTTGGCTGATTTGGATGCTGGTGCGACGGGAGCTATGACCTCTGGCATGGTGGTGGATCAAATCAAACCGGTAATTGATCTCTACCACGCAGGCGACATAGATGGAGCAACAGCAGCTTATGGTCGGGTTGCCATGGTGATTAACCACGAAAACCGTCAGTGTGGCTGGCGGTCATGTAAGACCGCGATGGTCGATGGTGGTGTGATTAAATCTGAATTCTGCCGTCACCCAATCGAGCCCTTACATCCTGAAATTCGTGACCGCTTATTTAGCCTTCTAAGACCACTTAATCCAATTGTATTGAACTGGGGAAAATAAACCAATGTTGACAGGCAAAAACTTAATTAACGGTACTTGGCAAGGGTCCAAACAAACGATCACTAGTGGTGATCTGGCAAATATGTCATTTGCTCAAGCAACCCTCGCGCAAGTAGAGGCTGCATGTTTGGCTGCACGTCGTGATTTCCGCGGCTATGCTGCAACATCTGGCATGGACCGGGCTATATTCCTTCGAACTATAGCGCATCAGATGGATATTTTAGGTGATGAAATCACTAAGATAGGCTGCGCTGAGACCAGTCTACCGGAGGCTCGTCTCAACAGTGAGCGGGGCCGGACAACTAAACAATTACTCATGTTTGCTGACCTTATTGAGGATGACAAACACCTTGATACCCGGATTGATGCTGCACTGCCAGACCGTATGCCTATGCCGCGGTCAGATCTGCGTCTGACACATCGCCCTATTGGCCCTATTGTAGTCTTTGGAGCGTCCAACTTCCCACTGGCATTTTCTACCGCAGGTGGTGACACCGCGAGTGCTCTGGCTGCTGGCTGCCCCGTTATCGTTAAAGGACATGGGGCGCACGCGGGCACAGGTGAGTTAGTGGGGCAAGCGATTGCAAAGGCTATTGAAATCTGTGGTATGCCTGTTGGCACCTTCCAAATGTTACAAGGCCCCGGTCGTGTGATTGGGAACGCGCTGGTACAGCATCCTGAAATACGCGGTGTTGGGTTCACCGGTTCTTTTGCTGGGGGTAAGGCGCTTTATGACATCTGCCATAGCCGTTCTCATCCGATCCCGTTTTATGGTGAGTTGAGTTCTGTGAACCCAGTTTTCTTATTGCCCCAAGCCATTGAAAAGCGTGCTGCAGTCATGGGTGCTAGCTGGGTTGAGTCGTTAATCATGGGTGCGGGTCAGTTTTGTACTAACCCTGGTATTGTTGTAGGTGTGCGGGGAACGGGCCTTGACATATTCGCTAAAGCTGCTTTGACCGCGCTCAAAGATGCCCCGGAACAAAAGATGCTCACCGATGGTATTCATGAGGCTTATCAAAAGGGTGTGCTAGGCTTTGCCGAACTTATGGAAGAAATTTCGACCTGCGGGCGTTCTGATAAACCACGACATACGCTGCCTGTGGTCTTTAAGATTGATGCGGGAAAATGGATGTCGACTCCTCGGTTGCAGCACGAAGTCTTTGGAGCGGCTGGGGTTTTGGTGGAATGTGAGGACGCGGCTCAAATGGTAGCTGTGGCCGAAGCAATGGAAGGTCAGTTGACTGCGACACTGCATCTGGAAGATGGGGATACGGAATTAGCAAATGGCTTAGTCGTCGTTCTTGAGGAAAAAGCTGGGCGTTTACTGTGTAATGGTTTCCCGACGGGTGTTGAAGTATGTTCGGCCATGATGCATGGCGGGCCGTACCCTGCTAGTACAGATGCACGTGTAACCTCCGTGGGCACTCTTGCTATTGCCCGTTGGCTGCGCCCAGTTTCCTATCAGGATTTCCCAAAAGCCCTGTTACATCCTGAGTTGAGAATCATTAAAGGTGTGTAAAAACTAGTCGGACGTTGTGTGTAGGCACCATCTTTTAATGATTAATAATGGTTATGGTGCCTTTAACTAAGCGGCTGGTTTTTTCTATATATCGTAGGCGAATCACCGAACTTCTTTTTGAATGCTTTACTATAGTGTGATATGTCAACAAATCCAGAGTCTATCACAATATCTGAAACCCTTTTCTCACTGCTTAAAAGCAAAAAAACTGAATAATCAAGTCTTTTGTTCAGAAGCCATTTTCCTGGTGATTCACTGTATTGGGATTGAAAGTCTCTCTTGAATGAAGAGTAACTGCGGTGGCATAATTGTGCAAACTCATTCATTGACAAGTTTTTTCGAAAGTTTAACTCCATCGTTTCTATTATTGAGGGTGACCTGAAGTGAGTCAATGACTGGAAATAATCTGTGATATCATGATTATCATCGCCAACATAAATACTCATAATTAGCTCTTTTAACTTTAACAATAATATTGAATCGTGAAGCTTATCTTTGCTGGCGAAATAAACTGCCATTGATTGAAAATAAGAGGCGAGTCCATTATCAATATTGAGTTTTATTTCTGATTCTTTGGGAATGTTATCAATCGTCTGATTTACTCTATTACCGACTAGCTCGTCTACAATGCCCCTGACAAAATCATTTGTAATAAAAAAAACCATGGCGGAATAATTCTCATCACAAAATTTTTCTACTGTTCTCACACCTTTTTTAATAAATACCGCTTGCCCTTGCTCGGCAGTAACGGTGCCAGATGACGAGCGCCAAGTTTTTCTCCCACTGACAACATACACAATATGGTCGGTAGACCTCCATGGTTCAGTAATCTTCACGGCTTCTTTGCGGTAGAATTTTGCAAAAAGTAAGTCATTAATTACAAACTCATTAGCATTAACTCTTTCGAGAATTTTATTATTAAGGTTATCCATAATCCTAGTGTTTTTTTGAAATTCTAAATTAATCGATTAGGCCTACTTAAAATCAAGAAAAAACATATAAATTATAAGGTTTTTCTGCTTGAACTTAATGAAACTTTGATTCCACCACTTTCTGTCACGCTTTTTTTATGGTTGCCGTTTAGGTCACTCACCTAATATTAATTTTTAGGCTAAAGGCTATTGGAACTATTTCTCTAATCTGGAAATTTTGCCCTATGCTGAAGTTGAAAATCTTATTGGATAATAGTATACCCGTTATATTCTATTAACTTAAATTAAATTAAGTTAAATTACTTGGACTTTGCAGTAAATTAAAAATATAAACCAACCATCGGAAGTTTATACAGATAAGGGCTGTAATCCCCCCGTAAATGAAGATCGACGGATTCAACCGATTACCTAGCATCTTCAATAAAAAACCTCACTACTATTATTGGGATAATACGACCCTTAGATTGTTATAGATATAGGAAGAATACTGATTTGCGCCTTACAGCATTTTCTAAGAATAGCTAATGAGCATTGGTAGCATTGCAGTGCTGGACGAGTGAACGCAGCTTAGAGTATGGCTGTAAGGTGCTTAATCGATATTAGAGCAGGTGTTGAGTGGTTAAGGGCTATGGCAGCTAAAGCTCGAGGTAGATGCTAGGCTGGTTATGCATGCGAATAACCTAATGTGATAAAATACACCCGAAAGATTTATCAAAGGTATATCAACATGGCATCACATGGCGGTATGAGAGAAGGTTCAGGTAGGCCTTCAGGGGCTGTTAATAAGGCTACCTCAGAGCTTAAGTTGAACCTGTCAGAGTTGGCTGGCGAATATACCCACGATGCCCTGGATACGCTGGTGGATGTCATGCAATCAAGCCAGAGTGATTCAGCTAGAATTGCAGCTGCTACTGCGATACTTGATCGGGGTTATGGCAGGCCAACCAAAACCACATCGCTTGAAGTTAATGCGCCCATAATGCCTACGAAAATCCAGTTGATGGCTTATACGGCTCCAGTTTAAGATTAGCTTATAAGATTTTATGGCAACAGCAGATGGAGGTGTTGCTGATAAATCATGACTTCAGAACAACGAATTATTTACATAACGGGCCGTGGTGGTGATGCTAATAAGGGGTTGGGGGCATACCTAAAAACCATCGACCCTCATCGCATAGGCCTTTCAGTCAACAGCATCTTTTTGTCATTGCCGTTTGAGCAACAAATATCAACTATTCACGATTTACTACATAGGTTTGATGGCCCCAACACCAGTATTATCGCTAACTCCTATGGTGCGTACTTATTAACGTCTGCGTTCATCGATAAGCCAGCAATATCTAGTCATGTGTTGCTTTTGTCGCCTGCACTTGGGTTAACGTTAGCAGAAGAAGAGATGTTCTACTCAAGGCCACCGAATCAGCGATCTTGGTCAGAGGCACTAGAACAAGGCAGGATGACTAAACCTAGATACTTGGAAGTGTGTGCTGGAGAGATAGATAGTGGGGCGTGTAGCCCAACTTTGGTACTGGAGTTTAACGAGTTAATAAAAGCTGACCAAGTGCAGCTAATTCCAGATCAGGGACATCAGTTAGCACCTACTGTTGTCCAGTCAGTAGTTGGGCTATTCCTAAAACATAGTGGCTAAATCAATTCCAAGGATGCTTTATGACAACGTATCAATATACCCTTACCATTAATGATAGTGAAAGCATTATGCTGGAATCAGCTTTACAGTTTATGATAGAACGGTGTGAGAAGGAGATGGCAACCAATCCAAGAGCGCCATACTATGCGCACCTGCAAAGTGCAAAAGCAGTAATGGCTAAACTAAGCGATGACATAGTTCTGACCAGTAAATCAGATTTTAGTGTCTAGTTAAGTTTTACTGCTGAGCTAAACTGTTTTTTCAATAAGATGGTTAATAACGTAGGTATTTTTTTACTAAAAGATAACTAATCGTTTAAAAACAAAAGGTTCCGTCTAGTTAATGGTACCCGGAGACAGCCAGTCTTACAGTTCCTTTCCTATGAGTGGCGCTAAGACGCTTAATCTATACGCTTCACAACGGTACTACGCGGCCTGTAGCGACGTCAAGCTTGCGCTCAGGTGTTACAGTTGGTGTTACACATAGACCTTCCCTAATGCCTCCATGTTACTCTGACTAAACCCCTTCCAAAAGGCAACGAACAGCCCAATGAACGCAGGCGCTGAGTGTCCCATAACGGCACCATACGACCACCCTGAATGCCCGTTAACACATCATCTTCCCTCACTGAAACCCTGTGACAGAAGCCTTACAGGCCGC
>Ga0209712_10002665_pt1 | contig 14611 bp, 16 predicted proteins | sample ArcOceMetagenome_FD_187443 | JGI IMG/M metagenome (GOLD analysis project Ga0209712, IMG submission 187443) | Marine eukaryotic phytoplankton communities from Arctic Ocean - Arctic Ocean - Greenland ARC118M Metagenome (SPAdes) (version 2) | ecosystem: Environmental > Aquatic > Marine > Oceanic...
GTTAAATATATAGAATATAATGTCTGTTATAACCTTCTAAAAAAGTAGACTTTGATAGGGGGTGCATAACCTAATTACTAAATAAGTTAAAGTTAGCAGGCACGCCAAGCTGGACATTATTGTGAATAAGTCTGTAAGGAAATCAATCATTGGTGTCCTGAAAGAGGAGGAACAGTTGCACGCTCGAAGATCAACAAATACATCTAGAGACATGGAATATGTGCTCTTATGCAATGATATTGGCATTCTGTTGAAAACATTAGATGATTGCAACAATGCACTGGAAATGTTCAACAAATGTCTTGCGCTTCGTGAGAAGGTGCTTGGTAAGGAGTATCCTAGTACTGCTGATTCTTACAACAATATTGGGGCTGTGATGACTGCCATGGGTGACAATGCCGGTGCCCTGGAAATGCACAACAAAGCTCTCGTGATTCGTGAGAAGGTCCTTTGTAAGGAGCATCCTAGTACTGCTGCATCTTACAACAATATCGGGGCTGTGATGTGGGACTTGGGTGACAATGATGTTGGTGCCCTGGAAATGCACAACAAAGCTCTTGCGATTCGTGAGAAGGTGCTTGGTAAGGAGCATCCTGACACTATTCGTTCTTACAATGCAGTCGCACTCATAAAATTTGTATTTTAAAAATGAACGAAGAGAGAAGAAGTGGTGGTGGGGGGATGGTGGAAGAAAAATTAAAAACCTATGATTTTGAACTCCTCAATAAATTGTGGGATGGTGGTGGGTGGGTACTAATGCTTGTATGGTCATTCCTGACATGGTGGAACTCATTGCAATACAATACTAATAATCCCACTAGTAATTGAACTATCTGTAACATGATTGCTCCAACTAGACGTTCTACAGTAGCCAATGCAAAATTAAAGTCCTTGGAGCAAGCAAGCGTAAAGACAACATCTTTACGCAAGGCCATTCAAAGGTCACGGGTCGTACTCACTCAATAAAAAAGCCGTTGTTGGCACACTGTTGGCACACATAATGCAGAACAGTCGTCTGCAAAAATGTCGTTATGTTCCATTTTGAATTTAGACAATTTGGAAATTACAAAACAAATTACTGTCAACAAAACTGAAATCAGAACCAAATCAAAATCAATCAAATTGAAAATCAACCATGGGCTGCTGCTTTTCCGGACTACGCTCACCAGAATGCCTCTACACCGACCTTAGCCTGAGATTATGGGATAAAGTAACAGCGCGTTTCAACGAAGAAGAACCATTCGGCCCCTTTGACCCTCATCAACTCATTCCCCACAATCCATTGAACCACCCCTTGATCCTCCCCTCCGCCATACTCTATTGACATTGGTCATGCACTACATCCATCCTCTTCATTTCAATAATAAAGAGCATGGCGAGAGATTTTATGATCGCAAGATTCTTGATTTCGAAAAGGAAATTGAATACACGAAACGGATTTTTGAAAAGGCGCAAGAGGCTCATTCCAATGGCATCATTGGGAACATTGCTGCTGAAAAGGCAACCATGACGGGATGCTATCCAGCGCATTATAGTTTCAAACTTGTTGATTTGGATCTTGCCAGGGCCATTCGTGATGCATATCCCGATGCGCTAAGTGTCAAATGCGAGCGTGATCCCCTTGATGAATATGATCATATGGACTTTCAGGAAATGCCACCTGCGAAAGCCACGCCGTATGAGATGGCATTGTTTTATGGACACCGTTATCAGGAGGGTATGGGGGCAGTTGAGGATTTGCTCAAGATTTTGGATTATGACGGAAATCCTCATATGGACGAGGATGGTAATCCACTTGTGAAACCAAGAGTATACGAAACTTGGCAGCATCTTATTGACAATAAGGCATATGATGAAATGAAAAAATGGTTGAATTACACCAGAGCAGGTCTTGGTCGTGATGCGGTCAATTATGATTTCGTCGAATCCAACATGGAAGCGACCAATGCGTCTCAGGAGAGGATGGATATGATTCATTATGTTGATAATCAAGGTCGTACTCCCCTCCATTGTTGCTTTCGTAAGGGTGGAATGACGAGTGAAGATGTGGAAATTGCTAATCTTATCCTTGATATTTCAGATAATGATGATCATGTCGGATACCGCCGTAATTTTTATGAAAATATTTGTTATTTCAAGGATGCCAGGGATAATCTTCCTCTCTCCCTTGCGGCAATGTATTGTGAGGATGAACAATTGATTCAGAGAATCATTGACAAGTATCCAAGAGCCGTTGAAGAAAGTTGTGGCAAACCATTTGGAATGACTCCGTATCAGCACATGACGGATCACTTTAGTGTGCAAATAGAGGACACTGGGACAATGATCAAAAGTCAAGTATGGTCGGGCTCCTCGATTTCCAATCCAACACTTCTCGTTGGGAAATTCCTGTTGAAGTTGTGGAAAAAGAGGAATGGAAAGAAGAGAATGTACCGGAGGAAGCCGTAGAGGAAGCCGTAGAGGAAGCTCCAGAAGAAGCTCCTGAGGAAGCTCCAGAAGAAGCTCCTGAGGAAGCTCCAGAAGAAGAGACACCTGCAGAGGAGTAAGCGGGAGTGGAAGTTGTATTAGGACGCGTGCAGATTCTGGAAAGGAGGATTGATGGTAAACTTTTGTTGAATCATTGTTGATAGATGTGAATTTGGAAGCTAGATAAATAATCATTTTTGTTTTAGAACTATTTTCCGATAGTTGTCTGATGTTGATTAGATGAAGAAGTGCTTTCTTGGAAATCTGCCAAACTCGTGATAATGTTCAATACCGCAGTCTTTGAGAACGACATCGTCTCATAACTTCAACTGCATTGTATTCGTACAACCTTCTATCCCTCAAATCAAATATGAATGCTTAGCTCATCAACCCCGAAGGTTAGAAATATATCAGTAAACGCACGTACAGGTCTTATAATGCCAATATTACTATGATAACGGTATGATATGTGAATTCTGCAAGTGCAGACAAAACTTAACAAGCGATTAACGCTGCAGCGTTCAAAGCAGCACTTCACGCTGCAGCGTTCAAAGCAACACTTTCTGGCGCGTTTCCAGAATGAAAATGACATATCACAGGAGAATTATAAGCGTATCATGCATCATGCAGTGCTTGATTGGCATTACACGTAATCAATCAATTTTACGCTGACGAGGAAGAATCTCGGTGACAACTCCAACGAAGTAAGTCTCGCGGTAGCATTGTGATTGTGTCAATGCATGAACCAGTGCAATTTATGGCGTCCGCTATCTTATCATTTGCAAGCGTCCTTTTCCATCATTCCAATACACGTACTGTACACAACACAATCCGTGGAGATAAATGCAATTGCATGTACATTTCATCCCGAGGTCTATTTCTCCCTGAAGCATTGGCCGTGATTTCGCAAAACGGTGGTATCGATACATGTAGTAATGAATTCGTTTCATTCATATCACATACTCAATGCATTCTTCCTGCGCTGGCGAAACCACAGGCGGCACATCACGTTGCCCTGCACTAGAATCGTTATCCGAAGTACTTGCACTCATAACATCACTATCACTATCAGTACCACTATCAGTATCATTACACGTACTTGTATCAGACATCGAAGTCAAATTAAAAAAGCGTTTGAGCAAAATAGTCGTATCTCTCCCATGACCAAAATAAGCATGATCTTGCTTTTCATACTCGAGGTCCTCATACATTTTCAACCCCCCATCATTCTCCTTATCCACTCTCAAATTCAAATAATCCTCTCCCCAATCCATGGCCTGCTGCTCACACCTACGGATCAAAGCTTTGGCAACCCCCCTCCGTCTGAATTCAGTGTGTACCGCAAGATCTGACAAATAAGGTCTGGGCGCATCGCTAATGTGCGTCCCTTTCCGTTTGTCGACATCTACGAATCCAACAATTGTTTCGGTACGTGTACGTGTAGTTGTACTTGTACCTGTATCCATATCGATACAGGAGACGGAGGATGATTCTTCGACGCTGCATGCGACAAGGAATGCGTGGATTTCTTGGTCATATGGGAAATTGTTCTGTAGTCTGGATAGTTCGCTGGTGAAGAGGAATGGTCGAAGAAATTTTGATGGTTGGTAGAATGCGTCGAGTATAACGTTTACAACGTGTCCGAGTTCCATATATCTTGCATTGCGAATATGGAATTTGAATGGTGGTGAGGAGGAGGAGGAGGAAGTATCAGCATCAGTATCATCATCACTACCGGAACTGTGAGTGGTATCGGTATCGTGTGTATGATCGGTACTTGTAGTACATGTATGGTGAGAGAAGGAGTGAAATACAACTCTGTTGTTTTGCTGTAACGTACTCGTAGACCTCACGCCATGGCTCGTTGGAAGAGCTGAGAAAGATGAAACTTGATTCAGAACACTGAAGTGTAAACATAACGTTAACAGGAAGATGGAAGTGCGTGTTCCTGAAATAATTAGTTTCATTTTCGATCTCTCTGCTGATTATGTGTGCGTGCAGGTACTGTATTAAAAAAAAGAAGTGAGCTGCAAACTCAACGTATATGTAAATGTTCAGGTGCTGGAATGATAAACAACTGTATCATATCATGCATATCATGTTCATCATACCATCATTTATTAGTTTGAAGAAGATGTTAGATGATGTTGCGTGGTCGCTGGTCACGTGGCGCGTGGTCTACTTCAAATTGCGCGCGATCGATGAAAAGCATTGATGAAAAATGGCCTTTTATAGAATAAGCCTATCGGGCCTAACCAGCTAGCCTCTTCTCACTTCTCCTCACCTCTATTCTATTCTTATTCATTTATTTTTTCGGTGACGTTGTGCGCTAAATAATTCTCTTTCATGTTGAAATCAGCCATCGAAAAAGGATACGCAAATCCATCTCAATCCAACGTCAAGGTCCTGCCTCCTGCAGCGTTCTCAGCGGATCAACCACCAACCAAACCAAACCAAACCATCCCATCAAATAGATCCTCAATACACCAACCACCATGAAGCTTCTTATCACCGCAACTCTCCTTTCTTCCGCTGCTGCATTCGCACCCTCTACCTTCGGGGTACGTAATACTGCTATCTCCATGGCAGACTACGATCTCGATTTTGGAATGAAGAACGATTATGTACCTGCTTCCGCCGGAGATGGTGGACAGGGACAGTTCGGAGCTGTTTCTCCCAATGACTGGCGTGTTCCCGGAACTTCCCCCGTTGGACAGAAATCTTATCCTGGAGCTGACGATGGTGGTGAGGAGCCATGGTTCTCTGAGGCTGTTTCCACTGTCTCCCTTGACCTTCAGAAGGCGGAGGACACCCTTATGGCTTTCACCAAGGAGGCTGCTGAATTCAAGATTGCTAACTTTGCTGGAAAGAAACCCTTTGGATTCACTTCCCAAGATGCTGCTTATGATGAGCTCGTTGCAAAGATGGGATATGGAGGATTCCTTGAGGCTACTGAAAAGCAGCTTCTCAAACAATGGGATGTTCTTCATCCTGCTCCTGCTGCTCCTGCTCCTGAGAAGAAGGAGTAAATACTCTTCCTGTCGTATTCTCAATATTTAGAATTAGGTGACTTGTGATCTACACGTAATCAATCATCAGTGATATGTTCACGTCATTGATGAAACAAATAATAGCAAATTTGTCAGCTGAAGGAGCTGAGCTGCATTTGTGTGAACTCAACTCATGTCTGTAGTAGCTATAGTTACATTACTGCATGACTTTCTTTTTTGAGGGGATGGTTGTAATAAAATAGATGAATCATATACTTCTTCATTTCATTAGTCTTTAAAAATCTTTTTAGTGTTATGCAGTAATGTGATTGATGCGTAATGGCGATCAACAAGGAAATACTATGTTCTCAACTGCTGCTGATTCGACGAAACCAAGTAAGCACCAAGCACCAAGCACCAATGAAAAATCAGAGGACGACTTGCTGCTTCGAAGAATGATGAAATGTTTTCTATTGTTACTCAATAATAGAGGTGGTGGGAACAAACGCCGCAAACGAAAGAGAAATTTAAGACATTTATGATTTATAAATTTATGATGCGATTGAGAGATAGTAGGCCTATTCCAATCTCCGGGTATGATGGCAGCACTGACTATTTTTTTAGAATGAAAAACTGTAACAGAGAACGAACGAAGGAGATACTCTACGCGCGTGGAAAAGTGATCCGCTCACTTAAAATTTTTTGGATGCTTTATCAGGGCATAAACTTGATTTAAGAAAACCAGATATCTTGCAAAGAACATTTTCAAGGAATTCAGGCGTTATTCCAGAGATTGCCATCTGATGTCCCTTCCCCGACAAGGATTTCTTGATATTGATAAAATTGCGGTTGGTTGATTTCAGCAATCATAGATGGTCAATCTTTTTTCCTTTATTTTTCTTCTGCCTCACTTTATTTTCTGAACTGTAGACACTGCGTATAAGGGTATACGGACCTTTCATGTTGTCAATTTCAGAGAACCCGTAACATTGCAATGGAGAAACACCAGTGAGAGTCTTCGTCTGGAACAGTAGACAAGTTTGGAACGAACTCAGGCGAACTCTCTCAAAATCGGGACACTCGGTGATTGCTTCTATTATACACTTGTATTCTTCAACCTGATCCTGATGATTGAAACTACTCTGCCTCGTTTCAGAATACCGTTTCAGTGCATCCTCCTGGGAATACTCGATAATACATTCATCCAATGCTTCCCGATGATCCTTCAAGTAACCTTTCCGGCTGGCAACATCATACTGATCACAATTCCATCTTTTGGAGGACAACCAGTTCTTGCGATCAGTAACATTGAACGGAATGTTGTCCAGTTTGTTCAGACGTTCGGTGAATGTGATATCCGTATTTACCAGTATTTCGTAATATTATCTCTTCTGCCACAGATTCCTAATTCCAACAACAATTGAACACCCATTGCATTGGCAAGAAAAGAAAGTGCAATATCGAACAGTATTTGCCACCGTTTTGATGTCACCTTTGCTCAAATGTCCTAGGAAACTGTTCATAAAATCCTTCAAGAAAGACTATTGTTCACACACGTTAGCGACATGTTGGTACAATTGATGATCATTACATTCAGACTAATACTCACCATGCGTGTAAGGGTCTGTGGAGTTTTGTAGCATGGTCTGAGACTCAGTGTTGCTCTTTCGATTTTCGATGTGTTAGTTTTCATTGTTTCAAAAAGTTCGGTGAGAGACTTCTCGCTCTCAAATATGTGATAGTAATCAAGCAACGCTTCCTTTGTTTCATCCAAGAAAAAATAAACCAGACGAGCTATCGGACAAAACTTATCCATTTTCATAAGACGCTATCTCACACTGCATGATAGAGAAAAGTCATGAAAATATTTCCTGCTGTAAGCCGCAAGCATACAGTTTTGGTAGGATTCTGGGCGTGCTGGGCTTATAATTTGATTGTGTTTATCCACGATCACGGTCAATTTAGGATGACTTGTCGCTGCTAGGCATTTTCGCAGCCACTTGTTCCTGATACGCTCGATGTTATGGTGGAAGGAGTATGCTAGTGTTAGAGGGAAATGCTCACAGGTCAGTTTGTCGTAGTGACCCCCACAATCCATCGACAAACTGCATGAGCCTCCGCAAGGTGATCGGCAATAATATTAATACCATCAGCATATGTCGATATTCGTCCAGGGATTCAACCAAACAAATTGCAAAAGATGGTGATCAGTTGCAAAAATTCGCTATCCGCTGTGGCATCATACCTGTTTCCCAACTTTTCTTTGTAGAGTAATATTCGGCAGGTGCATCTCGATTTGTAGTAAACTGTATCCTCTGAATATTGATACTTCAGATTGGCCAAGAAGAAGGGTTGCTTATCTCTCTCAGCGTGATGGCAATTTAGTATGAAGATCATTATAAATGCCTTAACCAGGCAAGTATGTCGATTCATCCACATGATCAACACATGAGTTGGTGTCAGGACGGGTTGCAATGGTCCCATTGAACAGTCTATAATGTTTCTGCATTGTCGCCTCCTGAGTAGTTCCACCTTTCGTAAATAATGGAGATGTACCATGATCACACTTCTTTGTGACTTGTCTTTGATGATGCAAGTATTCCGAAATACCCTCAACAATTTCTTCCACAATAGACTCCAGCCGTTTCTCAAACATTAAAAAGCAGTCATTATGCCACGGATTTGCAGTCATGTCATACATAATATCAAACCTCTCTGAGCAAAACCTGCTTTCTTTAGCACTTGTTTGGACAAGGTCGACAATTTCATCCTTCACAAATGGACTGACAGAATGAATCAAATTAGCAATTGCCGATTTCTTCATGGAGAAGTGATAGACGTTGCAATAATCAATAACCATAATCATTCACTGTTGATGAAAGAGGTGCCCACACTGTCGTTCAAAAACATGGATTGTATGAATTTTACTGGGATTGGGAGTGTCAGGACATGCACGTGTCGGAACGCTAGTAGAGGAACAGCCCAGAATACACATTGACTGCAGGGGGTGGGTGTATTCTTTCCTTCGCATCAAGGCTATTGTCTCTGCAAGGAGCGATTTCCATTTGAGAACATCATCACTGCTGTATTTGGGTAATGCAGGGATCGTGTGACTGAAATAATCAAATGGCTCATTCATTGCCTGTCTTTGCTTTTGTGATGCTTAGTCTGCGACTACATTTTGGTCTTTCAAGACCGTTTTCTTTTGCTTGATTAATCCACTCTCAATTACTGATGATGCAAAAGGGACAGGACTATCGATTGGGTTGACAGTTGGTAGACAATCCGTTTGCAGTGATTGATCGGTTACAATACTCGTTTGTTGTTTTAGCTCCATGCCTTGACGCAACAAATACCTATTGGAAAGTCAGACCTTATCTGGTTTATGAACCAACTCTCTCCTTGTATCCATATTCGGAATGTTTGCTTCATGCATCGAGAAACTGCAATCTTTCATTGTCCAGTTCTGATTGTATCTGTTATTGACAGCTGAGAGATTGTCAGAATGATCCATAGGCTTGTTGATAGTCGGTCCATCCATGGGCAATGTTTGGACCGGCTTTCTTATTGCCAATTTTAGTGGCATAGTCATCGTGTGAGAGGACCAGCAGCTGTGTTTCAACGGGGTAGACCGGTTGTTTGCCGGTCCATCATTGTTTTGAGTTTGGAACGATGCAGAAAGATGACGAGAATGATCAGTTGGCCGGTTGTTTGCCAATCCATCCTAGTATCGAGGTTAGACTGAAGCAGAAACCCGGCTGGAATGATCGGTTGACCAGTTGTTTGCCAGTCCATCCTCATATTGAGGTTGGACTGAAGCAGAAACCCGGCTAGAATGATTCGCTGACAGGTTGTTTCCCAGTCCATCCTCATATCGAGGTTGGACTGAAGCAGAAACCCGGCTTGAATGATTCATTGACAGGTTGTTTCCCAGTCCATCCTCATATCGGAATTGGACTGAAGCAGAATGATTGGTTGACCAGCTGTTTGCCAGTTCATCCTCATATCGAGGTTGGACTGAAGCAGAAACCCGGCTAGAATGATTCGCTGACAGGTTGTTTCCCAGTCCATCCTCATATCGGAATTGGACTGAAGCAGAATGATTGGTTGACCAGCTGTTTGCCAGTCCATCCTCATATCGAGGTTGGACTGAAGCAGAAACCCAGCTAGAATGATTCGCTGACCAGTCGTTTGCGAGTCCCTTCTCGCCGTGTTGAGCCGGGACCGGAAGACTACAAGACTTTAGTAGTCCGCTGCTGTCAAATGATGGAAATTGCAGGTTGGAATTCCAATTATCATCATCGTTGGTTAGATCAATGATGGGGATATCATCAATCTTCTTGAAGAAAGCGTCGTCATCCTCCTTCAGTAGCCTTGAGGAGCCTGCTTCCAATTCTAAACGTCGTTTTGCCCTCTTCTTAGTTCGTTGAATGTTTCTTCTGGACCTTTTCTTCTTCGTAGAGAGAAGATGACCCTTAGTGTCTGACGATGGATTCATGTTTAGTTTTATTGGTATTGTGAATTGGAGATGTTTCGAAGGAAATCGAATGTGCTTCAGTATTAAAAAAGGGAAATCTGAAATTGTGCACAGAGAAGGCGATTTTTCTATGTTGATGTTGAAGATCAAAACATGTCATATTTCCAAAATATAGAAATTGAATATGATATTCGAATTATTTAGTTATTGATGAAATAATTTTCAGAAATCATGTCAAGGTAATTATGTCATCTGGGCTATTATAATAGCAATTACTGACACCATGTGAAATGGGGAATCCTATTTAGGAAAAGAACAAAGAACCCAACTTACAAACGGTGATTCACAAAAATCATGAGTGACATGGAAAGCGATGACAAAGAAGGTCCATTATTCATTAACAGGGAGACTGGTGCTAAATATTACCAGATACAGCAAGTTGATTTCGTTGTTCTGGAGAAATCATTGATGAGCTACTACGAATAGTATGGTAGGAAAAGGTTTTCAGAGAAAAACACCGGGTTGAAATATTGTACCACACGGCAAGCTTCCTGATCGCGCTTCGGTTGACTTTTGGAAATGTGATCAATCGTGGTATCATCCAGGATCTCCCGATGTGAGGACCAATTCTATGGGAGTAATTTTATCGTGTTCGCGTTGCCATGTGAGTGATTCAACATTCTATCCATTGGCAAACATGAAATTGTTAATGGAAGGGACCAACGACAAATCTTCGGTAAGCCCAAGGAGGTTAATGCTTCATCACGCATATAGGTTTAGTTATCGTGATGGCATTCCATCGCCAGCCGCTGAGATGTTAGAGTCGAGTGTTGTTCGAAAATTTTGTATTTCCTGGTTGTCACTGTGGAGATCGGATGCGCCAGACACAGTTCCAGGTGATATGCTCAGTCCCGGTTGTATCCACACGGGAACAGATACAATAGAGTGGTGGATGATGAAAGTGAGATCATTTCGCCTGAATAGATGGGAAATGCAAACAACGCCATGGGAGCATGAGATGGTATCCATTTTTATGCTCGATAACAAACGTTTGGCTTTTTCAGGAGACAAGAAAAGGTGGAATCACACATATGTTTGGAAAATGTACTTACCTTACAGAGAGAGGCATTTTGTCAAGAGGTTATGGGAGAGGAAGGAGAATGTGTTCCACGGCATACAATTTGATCAAAAGGGCTACTATGAATATTGGGGAAGGGACTGTGTCAAGGTTTACGTGGATAAAAAGAAACTATGGGTTACTCGCATCTTTGACCTTCTGGAAAATGTAAATTGGATGGAGAGCCGTATGCCGCCAGACACGCGTGAATAGATCTGATTAATGAGTTATTCAAGACAAAGGATTGAATGAAACACATGGCCATTGGAAAAGTCATTAGTGTGAGAAATAGAATTGCATGAATTCCAAAAAAGGAAGAGTAAGAGGAGAGATTTTGCAGCGAGAATTAAAACAATATGAACACGGTTATTGAGGTGCGCCATTAATGTAGAGTAAGATAAGTTTGGAAATGTTGTACGCCATAAAAGTGGAAATTGTTACGTGAAATGAGTGCGTAGGAATTGAAAATTTGGAAATCACAGTGGTCAGAAGTTGGTGCGTTGCTGTCAATTCCTTACCTATATACTTATAAAACATACAATATAAATTAGCACACACCACAATCATCTAATGGGCGGCACTAGTCTATCACACACTAGCAATTCAGACGATTCAGGAAGCATCAACAGCAGCATTACTGCAGAATCCAGCATAGAAGAGCTCACACGATTGTTGACACAAGCCCGCAATGAGATCAATCAATTGAAAAAACAAATAACTGTGTCTAGTTCTGTTTCTCGCCATGGAAAAGATTCATCCAGTGCCATGGTAAGAAAACAAAAAAAAACAAAGGAGGAGAAGGCACAGGTGGGAGAACTTCGTAATGTACTGAAAGGTATTATGAACGAACACGTTTTCCCAAGGGAGAAATTCCAGTCCATGGAAAACCTGTGTACGCTAGGAACTAACTCACTGGGTCGTTTTATTATGGGTAAAATGAACCCAGCCTTGACTAATGCAAGTACATATTGGTCGGGAGCGTGGTTTGTTGTCAAAGAATTGTTCCAGGAACATCGACAGGTGATTGCAGCGAGTCTGAAGAAGAAGTTTCTGAAAGGTAGGATGAAGATTGAGTACTTACGATGAACAAACAGAGGATGCACTAACCACATTCACTTCCTTTTAATAGAGATTATGACCCATCTTAAATGGGAAGAGGACACCAGGAATTCAGCGCCTGTTGAAGGTAGTAAAATTACTTCTACTGTTGGTGAAATTCGTTGTGATCCTGACTTTTTGGTATTATGAAAGATAAATGAATGGGGGGAAGGGCAGGGAGACTTTCATAAATATGTAAGGGAAAGTGGAGAGAAATATTTCTCTTTTGTTAAATTTTGTGTCCCTATAGTGACAGGTGTCAATAAACGGAAGAACGATTTGAAGAGTGCTATTTGGAATTATGATAGTCACGCTCTAAAAAGTTGTGGAATGCTGACTGAGGCGGAAGAAGGTTTTGCGGTGTTGATCGTGGAGAACGGGTGGAAGAGGTGGGATAAAGAAGCGAGATGGCACAGTGAGAAAGGAATAGTGTATCACGCGAGCACAAAATTGAAACAACCGAATGATGAGTTTGGGGCTTACAGATGGTCGGATGGTGGCAGTCTGGATGACACGGGTGGAGGGGGCAGCATGATTGGTTGCATTCGGGATTACAAAGGTACCAAAATATTATGAAAGAGGTCAAGGAACATAGAAATCAGTATTATTACAACCAACCATCAGAAGACGACGAAATATCATTGTTGGTGAAATTTTGTGAGGGAGATGAGAAGTGGAAAAAGGTTAATAGCAGGAACGGAAGAGATAATCAACATCTGGCAAATGGCAATAGGGTGCAACCGCCAGAGGACAAGGCATCAAAAAGATATAAAAGGGATGAAGTTTTGGAATCAAATTTTGTTACTAATTGGGAAGAGGTTTAGTGATGATGGACGCAATGTGAAATGGAGTCCCAACTAAAAGGTTAATTGAAATAAATGTTCATGCAGCTCAATACATAGCATTCAATGAAATAGATATTGAAATGATATTTTATATGTCGTATGCGCATGTGCAAATTATATAATACCGGTGACTGTGCAAATGAGATGTATTCGTAATAAGATGTGTGACGATAATGTAGTGTAATTGCCACATGATAGTACCACTATATATACTGTTTGTGAGTGACTGAGGTGACATATGACCTGTGCACCATAAGAAAGAAGGAAATACATTGGTGACAATGTGTGTTTATCAATAAACATCATGTACTGTGTTAGTCAGTGATGACACACTACGATGAAGAATATTGTATATGTGGTGTGAGTATAGGGGCACTCAAAGTTTATTGTGAAAGGTAAATGATTATTGCAATAATTTGCAGTGCACATTGATTTTTGGTGTAAAAGGTATAGATAAGAGTGTATATGAAGTATTTTGGGGATCTGGGTGAAAATGGCAAAATACACTAAATATTGACAATCTACAGGAACTTTAAATTATAGAAAGTCAATTTGTTAGAAATACGGTGAAGTCGTACATTTGTTGCAGTTCTTGATATATATCCCGGGAGGAGTATATATCACAGGTATGGTATGTTGCAGTTTATATTGTTGAAGCTCAATATGATCAAGGTGAGATCTATCATAGTTCGAGGTTTGATTATATTTATGTGTTCTACGTTGAAACTGAGTGATTAGCATTTGGCGAAGTTGAATTCAAATCATTGCAACGGAATTGTTTATGTGGAAGATATTGGTTGTAACAGCCATTTAACGGTTGTGACTGGCCATTGGGAATAATAGGTTTGAACACACCCTTGCAATATCATTGTTGTGATTTAGCTTGTAGCGCTTTTAGCAAGTGTAGTTTTACATGATTGAGTACGTAAGTGGGACGTACTGCAATGTGATGTTTAGTTGGGTGATTTTTTGTTGGATAATCGGCAAGATTGTGTTTGCCTCTTTTCCAGTGAATATGAAATTGAAGTAGGCGAGCACGATCGCGGAGCCAATAGAATCGCATGCCCATGGCTTTGGATCTGCGTTGAACAACTGTGTTGGTGAGAATACCGACTGCACATTTGTTGTCAAATTGGAGTGGGGTTGGGCCTTGTTGTAAAAAACTGGGTGAGCGGACGTAGAATAACATGCTTCCTTCTTAACTCACTGAGATATCACGCACTTACACTTGTTACATGACACCAACCCCAAAAGAACAAGAACTCACGACCACATTTTCAGCTCTACTGCACGAACTTGTTTACTATACTTACTATGTCATCTCCCAACATGAACACAGCTTCTATACTAAGGAATCAGTCTTCCAGGACCACCACCAGCCTCAACCTTTCAGGAATGAAAACTGTGACGGTAGAAAAGGATCAGCATCCTGTGACCAAGCAACGTTAATGACCCCGCATGGAAGAAAGCCGCGAGTCTTGAGAATCTGTGCAACACCGCACACTCTCTTTTGGAAGCACACAATATTGCAGATATTATGGCCTTAGTAGCCAATGAAATTCCTATGGATACAGGAGCGGTGTTTCAGGAGGCACAATCCGCCGATCACGGGAGATGT
>Ga0209712_10002667_pt1 | contig 14605 bp, 12 predicted proteins | sample ArcOceMetagenome_FD_187443 | JGI IMG/M metagenome (GOLD analysis project Ga0209712, IMG submission 187443) | Marine eukaryotic phytoplankton communities from Arctic Ocean - Arctic Ocean - Greenland ARC118M Metagenome (SPAdes) (version 2) | ecosystem: Environmental > Aquatic > Marine > Oceanic...
AGTCGACTTTTTCTGAGCAAGAAACTATCGAATACACCCGCAATAAACCTAAACGCAAGCCATTACCGAAAGACTTACCCCGCGAAGTAGTGGTACATGATATTGCTGATGAAGATAAAGTTTGCGATAGCTGCCAAGGTGAATTACACAAGATAGGTGAAGACAAAAGCGAGAAGCTTGAGTTCATTCCAGCACAAGTCAAAGTGATTGAGCATGTGCGTCCTAAATATAGCTGCAAGGCTTGCGAACAAGATGGCACCTGCAACCAAGTAAAACAAGCTCCCGTTCCCTCCTCAGTTATCCCTAAAGGTTATGCCACCCCCAGTTTACTTAGTCAGATTATCACCAGCAAATACCAATACGGCTTACCCCTTTATCGCCAAGAAACGATGTTCAAACAATACGGTATTTAACTGAGTCGCAAGACCACCGCAGATTGGATAATGAAAAGCGCCGATATACTGCAAATACTGTATGACAGGCTCAGGCAACATTTACTCAAACAATCCGTTATTCACGCAGATGAAACCACCATTAAGGTGGTGGGCGATAATAAGTCAAAATCCTACATGTGGTTGTATGCCACGGGTGCAGATTCGCCCGAAGGAAAACTCACCGGTACCGATATTCCCCCTATCGTGCTGTTTGATTACCATGCCAGCCGTGCAGGCCAGTGTGCGGTGGATTATCTAGAGGGGTATAAGGGGTATCTGCAAGTAGACGGGTAAGCAGACTATCATAAAAACCCAAGCGACACTCGTGGGCTGCTGGGCGCAAGTTAGACGTAAGTTTACCGATGTTAAAACGGCCATGGGTAAACATAAAAGCGGCAAGGTGGAATGGGCTTTGAATCACATTCAAAAGCTGTACCGAATTGAAATTCAAATCAAAAACAAAACACCGGATGAGCGAGTCAAAATAAGACAAGAAAAAATAAGACAAGAAAAAATAAGACAAGAAAAAAGCCTGCCCTTGTTAAAACAGTTTGAAGCTTGGCTCATCAAATCTGAACAAGAAGTGCTGCCCAAAACCAAACTAGGTGAAGCGGTTCAATATTGCTTAAATCAATGGATAAAACTTCAACGCTACACCCTTGATGGGCACTTAAGCATTGACAACAATCGCGCTAAGCGCGCCATCAAGCCCTTCGTGATTGGGAGAAAAGCCTGGCTGTTTAGTCAAACCGCCAACGGTGCTGATGCCAGCGCAGTACTTTACTCTATTATCGAGACTGCCAAAGCAAATGGACTAGCACCATTCAACTATGTGATGCACTTGCTAACAGAGCTGAGTCAGCCTGCCCCTGATATCGAATCACTACTGCCATGGAATGCTAGCTTAAGCGAGGTGGGATCGCCAGACAGTTACAATTCACAAGATTTTAGCTGCCAAACTGCTCAAGTGTTACTTGAGAGTCAAGTCGTGATCGCTTGCGTCTAGGAGGTTCTGGGCGCTGGCGGTTAGCATGATTTTCATGCTTAATGACTGTCTTCTCCCAGTTTACTGGCCAAATTAACGGCATCGCCAAAAAAATCCTGATTATTAATATTCAGGGTTTTTCCAAAATCGATGTTGGCGCACATCTCTATACACCTCAATGGTGCTTTCTGACTGAGAAATGACTTACGGTGACAAGCGGATAAATGTGACATGTCGGTCACCAGCAACGCATTATCCTGTACAAACTTACAAACTTACAAACTTACAAACTTTCAAACTTTCAAACTCTCCAGTACTACAGCCAAGTACTACAGCGCTTGTTCTTTTGGATCGGCAAAAGTGTAAATAGGTCTTCTTTTTTCAATTTTCTTCAGATAATTACGTGTTTCTTCGTAAGGCAAATTGGCAATGAGCTTCTCATAGACTTCCTCTGGCGTCATAGCATTGATTATTTTTGCTGCTTTGCTGATATTACGTGACCCATCGGTATTGAAGGTTTTCGCAACATTACCGCTGCCCGTGTTATAGGCTGCAATTGCGCAGTATAAAAGACTTTGGGGATTGTCTATCTTGCGTAAATATCGATTTAATAATATATGCAGATATGCTGCCCCGGCTTCAATATTGTCATTGGCAATATACAATTTTTCTGCAGGCATATCCTCATCCAGTTTGAATAAGAAGCGGTTGACATCTCGTCCTGCAGTACGAGGAACAATTTGCATCAGACCATAAGCAGGGATATGGGATTGTGCCTTAGGATTGAAATGGCTTTCAGTATGAATAACAGCAAATACTAAACTTGGGTTCAGTTTAAATCGCTTGCTTTGCCCTTGAACTCTACTGAGATAAGGCTGTGCTCGTGCAGCATATTTTTGACTTTTAAGCGGTATTGTGTAGGTGGTAATTTTTTTATTGATAAGTGCAGCGCGTTTTTGTGTATTGCTTTGTAATTGGGTCGCTTGCTTTTTCAAGCGAGCCAGTCTTTCCGCTTCTTGTTGCTTTATCTTCGCATATTCTGATTTGATTTTAGCTTCTTTCTCTTTTGCTTCTTGCTCTATCTTGGCTTCTGCGGCTGCAATGGTCACGACACTAGGCATTTCAACTTTCGGTTCATCCATTTCTGAATTTTTGCTTTCCATCACATCATAAGCTTTTTCGATATCTTGTTCTTGCGCTTTGGTTTGCAGAGCAATCAATTTGATTTCTTGTTGCAGAACTTGTTTCGCTTTCTGCTCGGATTCAGCGGGCTCTTCTTGTATCTGGGCTTTAGCGACGAGTTGAGTAATATCAGTTGCTTTTATTTCAGGACCCGCAATGCTCTGAATCATACTGGGGGTTTCGGGTGTCGCTTCAGCGGTATTCTTTTCAATGACCTTGGCAAGTGCCTGGGTTGCGACCTCTGGCTTTAATTCAACATCTTGATCGTGTAATACGCTGACACGTATCTCATTTTTCTCAAAGTCAAACACTGTCTTAGTGGTATTATCTTCACTATATTCGACGTATTTTGACTGTTCAGTAACCTCTGCCTCGCCCCACGTACTTAAAAGTTGGTCACGAAAATCATCTAGTTTGCCAAAATGCTCTTCACGAAATTTTTGATATTCATCTAGATAACTTTCTTTCCACGACTGAAATTCTGCCATATCTTCTGCGCCACCTTCAGCTGCATCGGCTTTGATTTCCATGTCGAGTTCGGCAAACGGGTCAGACTCGCTTACTTGGGCGCTTAAAGTTGTACTCAAAATAACTAAGCTTATAGTGGCTAGCTTAAACATAACGTTCATCCTGTTGGTTATCAAAAATACTTTAGTTAGCTTTGGGTAAACATTTTGTATTCATATCGGGTTAGTAAAGCATCTGCAATAAAGCGAGATTCTAGCTCAGTGATTGCAAAGTAATTTGGGTAAAGGTATTGGCGTATCGCTTTGACGGCTTGCTCAATTTTCTCCTCTTTTTCGCCATAGGTCTCTGCTCTGTCGAGGGTATTTATTAGTTCCAGTGTATCATCGTGATAGCTATCAGGCATGCTGCTGGGATCTGTGCGTATCCCATATTCCACATAACCTCTAACCAAGGTAAGAAACATTTGTTCTTTGCCAAGTTCTTGTGTTTCTATGTAATAAATAAGATTAGACGAGTCAAAACTATATTTCTGTAATTTGGGATGAGATGTTTCTAAGCTGCTGGTACCCAATTCTTCAGAAAATGGGATTTTTGGATAAAAACCTTCTTGTTTAGCCACAATACTGTAGCCAACAATACGATCATCTTTAGCCAATAACACCAAATCAAACTTTTCTTCAGTGTAATATAAGTAACTCACGTCTTTATCCAGAAGGGAGCGTTTTAAAAACTTTGGTTCGCCCACGAATGACTTGATATACGCCAGGCTATTACCAACATTGATTTGGTCAATGAGATTGTATTGAAAACTGTGAGTGAAATTAGCCAGAGTATCTTCATATAAAGACGTAAACACCTCCTTTGTATCATTCCATTGCCCCGCCGAAATCATAATTGCGGCAAACATAAAAATGTCGGTCTGTAGTTTTTTCCAAAAACTTGGTTTAACGGCTTTTACCGTGTTAGGTTTTTCTATGTCTGTTGTGTCAGCTTCACTTACTTGTGGTGTAATGGGCTGTTCCACTTCTTGATTATTTTCCATAAACTCAATATTGCTTGGATTGAAATAAGAGAGTCTGCAAAGAGACTCTCCATGATGATTAGTTAGTTAATTTTGTGATCGTTTTGTCAAGCTCGTCATGTGCCTTGGCAGCCTTGAATTCTTGATAAAGGAACTTTTCATCCTGCGGATTGACGCGACGTTTGCTTTGAGTAATCAGAGCGTCGAACAGTTCTTTTGTTGCTGTTGGGCTAAGAGTCATTAATGAGCAGTAATGATCATTACCTTCAATGTTGACCAAGTCTGACTTGACTATACGAGAGCCTATTAAGGTCTGATCAGTTAACACTTTTGAAACGGATGTGAAGGTTAAGCCAATGGTAGCCTCTTCATTAGAATTGATACGCTCTTGGTAGTTTTTTTCAAGCGACGATACTTTTGCACTCATTTGCTGTGCCAAGGCGACGCGTGTGTTTGACGCTGCTAGTTTCTGGTCGACTGAAAAATTACCTGAAGATCTAACGCAATCTGCGGCAGCAATGCCATCTTCTACGACGGGGCTTAATACCCATTGTGGAATATTACTGCTATTAATCGCAGGTGCAGGTGCTTCAGCTATTGGAGTTGAACCGCATGCAGAGAGTAAACTTGCAACGGCTGCGGTGATAATGACTTTAGTAAATTTCATGGTGTTCCCTTTTTGTCTTTAGTTTTCGATCAGCCATGCATAAATGACTAATTTTCTATCTTCTTCCACAACCTTCAGATCCATCAAAGTTCCGCTTACTGTCGCTGAGGTCGATTCAGTTGATTTGCTTAATGTATACCAACCGTTTTTAAACGTCAGTTGGAATTCATGATCTATATTGACATGTTTTATTTTGGCAAGCTGCACTAACCCATCTTTTATTGCGTATTTGACTGAGGTGCTAAACAAGCCGTCAGCAGTCATGCCACTAAACGAACCCACAACACCGGCTTTGTCATCGATACCCGGTTCTCTTAGCCATTGTTCAAAAACCTTGCCGTAGGTATTTTTGGTTTCAAAAGGAGCATCAAATAATCCAAAAATGTAGTTTTTGGCAGTGCAAATTTTAGTGTTTAACAATAGTGATAAATGTCCTGTCGCATCCACCTTAGTTAACCGACTTTGCAATCCCCAATTTTGATATTGGCCAGTTGACTCTATGCGTTTAACTTCTTCTTCGACATAAGACTGTTTCAGATAGGCCGCCAATGTTTGTGCATTAGCCTTCATTTTGGCTAGTTGCATCGAGGGTGTCGAGGTCATTTGACTAACACCAAATATGTGACTGCTATTGCTGTCGCAAAGCCAACTAGGTTCGCAGGCTTTAAAATCACAGTGGCTTGTTTTGCAATCACTGTTGAGCCATATGTTTGCGTCATCGGAACCAGTTTGTTCTTGGCGTTGGTTAACTAAGGCATAACTGAACATGCCTAATTCTGACACATAGGGAGAAGAAAAACGCACCTGATAATCGCCTAAGTTAAGCACATCTTGCAATAAATCTTCATCAGTGACCAGTGCAACATCGACATTATAATACTCAGCAAAACGTTGCATAGCACGTTGCCTGCTGGCAAGTTTTGAACCGTCTTTTTTCACACTAAATGGACTCGCTGCCCCTACAAAGCCTATTTTGCTGTCTGTTACAGGCTCCCAGAACCAACACGGGGCCTTAGCTATTGCAGCAAAAGAGATAAAAAACAGACTTGTGAAAATAATAACTACTTTCAAAAAAACACCACCGTATTAAAAGCACTATCGAACATCAATGTATTATTAGGTAAGCATACTAACCCAGAATTATTATTTAAGGAAATGTCACAACATCGCTACTTTTTAACTTTGTAAGATAGTTTATTTTTTCCACGCATTTTTATTGAGAACGGTGTATGAAGTTATCGATTTGTGCCCTATTTTTGCATCTACTGTCTTGAAAATTCTCCTGCCATACCATTGCCATAACTTTAACCTTAGGGTCAGTGCAGGAATAGCACCAATGCATATAGCTATCTGCACCATCAGCGATAGACAAAATTGTTAGTAGCGATGATGCTGCTTTTAAAATATGCTGTCGCATAGTATTGCGTTTAATCAAAACTTGTCATTTTTAGCAAAAGTTAATATGGCAAATGGGAACCTTCAATGTTAAAAACCAGCTTGCTTATGTTTTGTTGTCTTAGTTTTTATAGTCATGCAAAAATTCTAACAGGGCAGGCTGAGGGAGATACCCAGGACATTGCTAAATTCAAGGCATTGCAAACCCTAGTGCAGCAATTAAACGTGCAGGCCTATCAGGATAGTAACCTTTCACTTTTAGCACTTGAGGGTCTGCCAGATGAAATTGCTAGCGGATTCGTTCATCTCACACTGCCCTTGACCGGACTTCAGTTCTACAGCGAACAAAGTGGAAATCAATTCAAAGCGACAGTGACTTACGATCTAACTCATCACCTCTTAAGTTTAGACGGTCAATTATCCCAACAGCAGAAGACGCTTGCAAGCTTACGAGAAAATATGGATGGGCTGTCTCTTGAAAATCTAAACATACTCATGCTGCTAAACATGCAGCTCCAATCACACTATCAATTGACACTCGCACTTCGCTCAATCCTCAACGGGCAAAGCAAAGGCTTTTCTATCACAAGGTTAACGGCGACTGAACGAGACAAGGCCAATAGCAGAATTGATACATTATCCCAATTAAAAGCCAGCTCACCACTTGAGGAACAATCGGCAGCAGCGAAAGATATTTATAGCGCCTTAGCCGAGCAAATTTCTGTCACCATCACGTCTCAGTCGACTTCAGAAAGTCAATTGGAACAGGGTTCAGCCTCACAACGTTTTAGGCAATTCACTGAAACTTTGACCACGCAAACGCTGACCGGGGTAAAAATTACCGCGACGCAAGATTCAGATAATAACCTTAAATATGTCGGAACAATGTACCCCCGTCAATCGGCGATGCAAAGTCAACGTAAGGTGGAGGATGTTTACAAGCAACTGTTACAAGGCTTGGCGAAAAGCTATGAGTCTGAAGTGGATCGTTACATCGACCACCTCACATTATTTGCACGGTATCAGCGCTTGCTTACTGAGTATAATACCCTCGTTTCCTTATACGGCGGATTAAACACAACAAGCCCAGCCAGTTTGCTACTGCAATATTATCAAACACTGGAATTGGCCGTGGCACGCTTTGCTGACAGCAAACTGACTCTATCCGACGTCGCTAAAATAGTGGGTTATTTTAATGGCGAACAGGAACCTTTAAGTCTTTGCCCGGTATGGCCTCTGCCCGAAGCCGACCTAAAAAATAGCGCAGTACTGACCCAAAACATGCTGCAACTCGTGCCAGAAACAGACGAGTTTAGCCGTGTTTTGAGATTGTCTGTGAAACAGAACAATCAACTGTTGGCAGAAATTGTAGAGGCAAAAGGACAGGTGGTGTACTCCCAGATGTTTAGTTTGAAGTCCAATGAATTTAGTCAAAAAACAGATCCCCCCGCAGGCACTCTCGTGGTGTTAACGGACACCAGCGAGCAAACGCTATTGTCCACTGATGAGTTATTTGATGTATTACAGCAAGAAGTCGATTTGATTGAACCGCTCAAGATCAAAGGTCAATGTATTCCCAACCTAAATGAGCCACAGAACAAGCAAGCGCTTTCTCTGCTTAGCGAAAATTTTGTAGAAGTCGACATTAATTATCTGTTCGACAGTACCACCATAAGCGGTATGCCGGTGCCAATCGAGTTTTGTCGTGTGCGAGTCAATGGCAAGGCGTATAACTTACAATCCAACAAAACTGTCTCGCTTTTTGCGGAAGGTAAGCAAGCGCCCTACACCGACCAAGCTTCAGCCATTGCACAAGCGTCAAGCAAGGCATTTAAGAAGCTTAAAAGGCGACTAGAGAATATCCTAAAAAAATAATTTTAAGTAAATTCAATATTTTAACCTATTTCTTTGCATCTTTTAACCGGCTGTAATGCTTGACACCACAAGTGCCTGGGCTTAGTATCATTTGTCTTAGATCATTCTAATAGTATGTTGTAACTAATGGAAATCAGAGTATTGGAACGTGTTGTTGTATTTTGTTGTTGCATGCTGAATTTTCCGTGCTTTGCAGACAATGTGAGGTTTTCGTTTGAGCAATTTGCCTTTGAATTAACACTTGAGCAACGGGAGCAAGCGGTCGCGAATAAGAATTTTAAGCAGCTCACTACATTGCAGTCTATTACGCCCACTTCCCGCAGCGCGCATTTCCTAGAACAGAGCGAAAGTGATAAAAATTTAACGGTACCCGATGCCTTTTATTTGTTTTATGAAGACTGTCAGTACGTTAATTTTTGTAGTTATTTCAAGTCTGAGCTTGCCAGAGAATTAAGCCAACACTTTCGTATCGCGGATCAAATTAGCCTGAATAAATTAAGCGACAGAGCCGTTTTGTGTGACTTAGACATTTTAAAAGAGTGTTATTCAGATACCTATGAGGCAAGTTCGATAGAACTACTTCCCCAGCTTGTGGTAAAGCTCTTGTCATGGCAACACCATGACAAACAATATGCAGGTTATGAAGCTCATGTTGCCTTGTTAGAGTTTGGCGAAACACTCTGGTTAGAAAACTTCTACATACCCTTCGCTTCCCCGCGCCCATCGCTGAAAAAACTAGCCTCAAATATTAGTTTTGAAATGACAGATAAATGAAAATGAAGAAAATTATTATCTTTGCTGCTGTATTTCTACTGGCGGCCTGTTCAGGCACACAAGATTCAAGCCAGAGTCCATCATCTGATTTTGGTACCTGTGGCGTGTTAAATGGCAGTTTTGTGGGTGACTGGTTTGACTATTACAAACGGGCCATTACCTGGATGGACTGCGAGCAATGGCAAAATGCCGAAAGTGACTTATTAGCGGCAATACGAGTACGATCTAAAGACAGACGCCGAGTCTACACTTCAGGCATGCATTTCCTAAATAACTATTTTCCCAATCGAGAACTGGGCGTCACCCTTTACTATCAACAAAAATATGATGAAGCGGTGGATGCGTTGTTGCGCTCCTTTGAGCAGTTTCCTTCCGAAAAAGCCCGTTTATTCTTACAACTGGCTCTGCGTAAAAGCGCACAATATCAACAGGCAGACCAACAAGCCCCAAAAATAACCAAAACACAAGAAACCACCGATTTTATATACTTAACTCTGAGTGACGATATATACGTCGACCGTCTTATGGTCAACGGCCAGCACTTTGCGATTAAATCCTCAGTAATTATAGACAACACCACGATCACCTTTGAACCCCTTAGCAAAGCTATCGACATCGTGCTCGACAAAAACGCTTATCGTGGGCAAACACTGGTGCTCACCCTAATCGACGTATTGGAAAAACAAACGCCTTTGACCCTTGGGGTAAGCCTTGATATTACGCCACCTGTTATTTCAGTGGCGGGAAAAAGCCAGAATGGCGGTCAGACACAATGGCGGTTCAGCGCTACAGACCAACAATCCGACATCTCATCCATTACGGTCGATGGAAAAGCGGTACAGGTAAAACAGACTTTCACTGTGTCAAGCAGCGCGCAAAAAATTCTGGTAAGGGTAAAAGACGCCGCCGGCAATGTCGCACAGCAAAGCTTTATCAATGCTATGCCTGAGCATCTTATGCTTGATGTAGAAATGGCGTCACAAGTGACCCAGGAAAATCAGGTGCTGCTATCCATTTTCATGCAATCGCCCAAAGGTTTAAGGCAAGTGAGCATAAACAATGAAATTATCCCTTTGCAAGGCCAAAGCGAGACTTTTTTAAATTATTTGTTCTCCCTGCAATCTGGTGTGAATAACATTAATATTACCCTTTCTGACGGTTCAGAAACCCAATATTTTAGTGGGGCAGTGATGAAAGAACTCCCCGAGGGTTTTGCCTTTGATAATCGCTTAAAGCTAGCCGTCTTCCCCTTTGATTGTGAGCAAAACAAGACTGCCTCATGCTGGGAAAATAACCAGGTATTCGACAGCTACTTTAGTGAGTTTTCCCAGCGCCGACGCTTTCAGGTCGTATCCAGAAATAATTTAGGTGAAAGGGTACAGCAACTCAAGCTGTGCGAATTTGATTTATCTGAAAAATGCGCATGGGAAGCCACTCAATTGACGGGCTCCCAGGCGATGCTGGTAGCAGAGCAAACCCTCAGAACCACCAACAACATTACTACCGTTGAGATCTACGCCAAGATAATTGATGCGAGTTCGGGTGAAATACTGATCACCTTTGATACCTACCAACAACTTGATGGTCAGTCACTCGATAGTCGCTATCTGGCCAACAAAATTCACAGTTACTTTCCGCTACTAGATTTCAGCTTAGATGGCGATAAGGTCACGGTTAACAACAGCAGCTTTGTGCCCTGGCACAAGATGCCCATAGTTGGCCACCGAGCACCGTCTTCTGATGAGCCTTGTTTTATCGGCAAGCTAGTCAGCAAAGGCAACACACTCACATTAGCATCGGCACCTAGTTGCCAACTTCAACAATTGCAAAATCTTTAAGGGATCACTCATGAAAAAAATCGTTTTGACTTATACCCGCCTGCTTGTCGGCTTGTCGCTGTTTTCGGCACAAGTCATAGGCCAATCTATCGATATTCCTTCAAGCTTTAATCCGGTGGGCTCAGGCGCCAGAGCCTTAGGTTTGGGGGGCAGCTTTATTGCTACGGCAGATGATGCCACTGCAGCATCCTGGAACCCGGCGGCTTTAATGCAATTGCGTAAACCAGAAGTGGCTCTGGTAGTTTCCAGTACCGAGCTAAAAGAGGATGCCTTGTTTGCCGTAACCAATGACAGTGCTAATAATAGTACTAGCAATACCGACCTAAACTATTTTGCCGTCAGTGCTCCTTGTGCAGCAGATACCTGCGGTCTAAACATGGTATTTTCCCTTAACTATCAGCGCTTGTATGATCTGTCCAGAGAATGGGATTTTTCCATCACTGAAAACAATGCCACCACAACCCAGCGTTATCGCCAAACAGGGGCTTTATATGCGATAGGGCTAGCCTATGCGGTACAAGTTAATGACACTCTTAACCTCGGTGTAACCCTGAATTATTGGGATAATTTACTCGGCCAAAATGGCTTTACTCGCACCAATGTTGCCAGTGAGGCTGAAAACGCCCCAGGTGACTTTTTTTCCACTTCGGATGTCACCGTTGACAGTGACTTTGAAGGACTCAATTTTAACCTTGGTGCCTTGTGGGTTCCCTATCAAAAAAACCAACAAAAATTGTCAATCGGTTTTGTTTATAAGTCGAAGTTTGATGCTGATATCGCCAGTGCTACTGATTTTGCTTCTCAAAGTGGTAATGTGAGCCGACCCGACAGGATAAACAGTAGCGAATTCCAATTTTCCACTCCTTCGACCTTAACCTTGCCCTCTTCTTACGGCGTGGGATTTGCTTATCAAGTCAGCGATGCGCTCACCACGTCATTGGATTTATATCGCACTAATTGGAGCGAATTTGCCCAGATTGATGAGAATGGTGTCAGCACCTCGCCCATCAGTGGCAGCCAGATTGCACCGGATATTCAAAATTCGACGCAAATAAAAGTAGGGATTGAATACCGCTTAATCAGCCAGTCTGTAGGTGCTAATTATATTATTCCCCTTCGCGCCGGTTTTTTCATTGATCCGGTGATTGAAGATGGGTCTAACGAAGATGGTTATGGTGTTGCCTTGGGGGCGGGTGTGGCCTTTGAACACTGGGTATTTGATGTGGCCTACCAGTATCGCTGGGCCGATGACCTGGGCAGTTCAAGTCAACAACAACTGGGTTTAGGGTTTGATACACAGGAACATCAAGTTTACGCTTCCTCTTTTTATCGGTTCTAGGAAATCTATATGAAGATTTTAATTAAAACTGCTTGGCTCACCTGTGTCTTAGTTTTACTTTCGATTACCAGTACTGTAAATGCTCAGCAAAGCACTACCCTCGTTGCCAAGATAAGCAAGGAGTGGTACGACCCAAATGATGGTAGTAATACTTATAATGAGTCGAGAGGCCACATCCAATTTGGGGCGGATCCGTATGACGGCTACAGCCCTATTTACGCTTTAAGTCTGCCTACTTCAGGCGAAGTTACTCTTGTGTTAGATACAGGAGCCAACATAGACGGCTACTTATATCTGCTTAACAGCAAATATGAAATTTTGAGTGAAGACGATAACAGTGGAGAGTACGAACGCTCTAGCATTACCCAAACCTTAGATGCGGGTACGTATTATGTGGTGCCCACAGGGAAACGAACTAATAGTGGGTACGTAGAAAGGTTTGATATGAGCATCAAATTATACTCAGACGATTTTGAAGCGAATGATGAGTTGCTAAAAGTGGTGGATTACGACTCGATAAAATCCTTAATTGGAGCCTCGCAAGTCCAATATTATCTAGACATAACAGGTAGCTGGCAAGACGCGTCTGGACAGAGTTATACTTCAGCAGGTAACCCTCGCTATAAAGTCGTCCTGACAGAAGAAGCCGCCTTGCAAATCTCGCTGGAATCAGAGACCGACAGTTATTTATATTTGCTCGATGAAAATTTAAATATACTCGAGAAAGATGATGATGACGGCGTTGGTCTGGATGCCCGGATAAGTCAGACCTTAGTACCAGGCACCTATTATGTGGTGGCCGCCACATCTACGTCATTTAATAGTAGCGGTACCGATTTCACCTTAAATCTGCTTTCAGATGACATTATGAGTGATGATATTAGTGTTGAATTAGAGGCAGTGACTGCAGAGAATCTAAGAATAAATTTTGAGTTGACGCTGGATAATGACAACAAGGATAAATTTGGTATTGGTGCAGTCGGGATCTTACAAATCACCCCACTTGAGAATTCGAATAGTATTTGTCTTCCGCTGAGCTATATTTTTGATATCGAGAAAAAAACCACCAGTAGCCAAAATATGTCTTCAACGACAGAGATGCCGGTATTCGATGCCTGCGAGTACTATTTGAAGTTAGACTTGTTTCAAAACACCGCGTTTAGACAGGCAACTGATACTTTCCCGGCGGTGCTTACAGCGGAGGATTATTTGGCCCTGACAGATGAGCAAAAAGTAAGCTTTGCACAATTTAATGAAAATAATGGCGGAAACGACGGCCACGACTATGTTTATGGCACCTTTAATGTGGAGGTGAATGAAAATGGTGAAGTGACTCGCTGGAACCGTTTGACTCAGCAACTAGGAAGCAACTTAGCTGAATTTAGTGGGGGCAGAGATTATCTGCGGCTAAAAGCCGGCGTTTCAACTGACCAAGGTGATCTGGACTTTAAAGTTCAACAAGACCTAGACAAAATAGACGACATAGTATTAGCCAGCGGTGATTCTGTTAAGTTAACATATCAAAATACAACCGAAGAGCGTGTTAAGGGCTCTATATTTGACATCAAGAAAAGCGGCAGTGTTTACATTACTCAAAAACTACCTTTATTGAGTAGTGCCTATTCTTATAGCGCGGTGTATCTCAAAGGCGGTCAAGAATATAATAAGACAGGTGAATTTACTTTCACGCATGGTAATGCAAATCCTACATTTGAAGATAACCTGGTTTTCAACTTAAACCCGAATAGACCACCTGTGATAACGAGCACCGCGCTTACCGTAATTAACGAAGACCAACTCTATAGCTACATCGTCACGGCCTCAGATGCTGACGATGACGCCATTACCTTGAGTGCTAGCCAATTACCGAGCTGGTTAAGCTTTACCTCTTATACTGGTGCGTTAACCGGTACCCCAAACAATGATGAAGTCGGGGCTTATAGCGTGGTAATTACTGCCACAGATGCCAGTAATAGCTCAGTGAGCCAAACGTTCACCATCACCGTAAGCAACGTTAACGATGCCCCCGTTATTAGCGGTACACCGGCAACAACAGTGGCACAGGGGACAAACTACAGTTTCACTCCTAGCGCTGCTGACCCAGATTCCGGTACCAACTTCACATTCTCTATTGCCAACAAGCCCACTTGGGCGTCGTTTAACACCGAAACTGGCAACCTGACTGGCACACCGGGCGCCAACAATGTAGGCACTAGCAGTAACGTAATTATTACCGTCAGTGATGGTGTTTTAACGGCGTCTTTAACGGCGTTTGCTATTACCGTAAGCAACGTTAACGATGCACCCGTTATTAGCGGCACACCGGCAACAAGCGTGGCACAGGGAGTAGACTACAGTTTCACGCCCACCGCGAGTGACGCGGATACCGATACCTTGGCCTTTTCTATTGCCAACATGCCCAATTGGGCGTCGTTTAATACCGTAAATGGCAGTCTGACTGGCACACCGGGCGCCAACGATGTAGGCACTAGCAGTAACATAATTATTACCGTCAGTGATGGTGTTTTAACGGCGTCTTTAACGGCGTTTGCTATTACCGTAAGCAACGTTAACGATGCACCCGTTATTAGCGGCACACCGGCAACAAGCGTGGCACAGGGAGTAGA
>Ga0209712_10002668_pt1 | contig 14603 bp, 8 predicted proteins | sample ArcOceMetagenome_FD_187443 | JGI IMG/M metagenome (GOLD analysis project Ga0209712, IMG submission 187443) | Marine eukaryotic phytoplankton communities from Arctic Ocean - Arctic Ocean - Greenland ARC118M Metagenome (SPAdes) (version 2) | ecosystem: Environmental > Aquatic > Marine > Oceanic...
ATTGACTGTATCAGTATTAAATATTAATTGCTTTTTTGAGGATTGATTTTCAATTTCACAGGTTTGAGTTAATAACAAGACAATTGATAACGTTAGAAGATAAAAGGTTAATTTAAAAATTGTTTCATAGTTAAATTTTGAATTTAAAGATATTCAAACTCAAGATAAAAGATTTCTTCACAAACAAAAAAAACGGCACTCAACCAAAAAAGCTGAGTGCCGCCTATCCCGATTTGCTCGGTAATTGCCCACAGGATAGAAATGACAGAAAGTCAAAAAAACTTCCTAAAATTCCCTAAAACGCTGCGGTGCATCCCATCTAATTCCGACACTTACACTGCGTTGGCATAAAACTATTCGTTGCTTCATGCCACGGGAAATTCTGACTATATTTATTCATTTCCCAATAGAATTGCGTGCGTGTATTCTCGTGATTTCCAATTTCATTCATCGTTTCGGAATCGTATAAACGACCGTTAACCATTGTATAAATGATACTTTCAGAATTACGAATATTTTCTAAAGGATTTTCGGCCATTACGATTAAATCGGCTAATTTTCCAACTTCCAAAGAACCGATTTGGCTATCCATTCCGATATAAGAAGCACCGTTCATCGTTGCTGCTCGTAAAGCCTCTAAGTTCGTCATTCCACCTTGTTGTAACATCCAAAGTTCCCAATGAGCGCCTAAGCCTTGAAGCTGTCCGTGTGCACCTAAGTTCACTTTTACACCTGCATCGGTTAGTTTTTTACAAGATTTTGAAGTCAAAATATGTCCGTTTTGATATTCTTCATCTGGCAACATCATACGGTGACGAGAACGGCTGTCGATAATCGCACGAGGCGTAAAGTTCAATAAGCGTTCTTTTTCCCAAACGTTGGTGTTTTGGTACCAATAATATTCACCATTTACACTGCCGTAATTCACGATTAAAGTCGGAGTATAACCAGTTTTTGAGTTTGACCATAATTGCACGACATCATTAAAAGCTGGTGCAACCGGAATATTATGTTCTACACCGGTATGTCCATCCAAAATCATGGTCATATTATGATAGAAAAACGAGCCACCTTCTGGCACGACCATAATATCCAATTGACGAGCTGCTTCCATCACTTGCTGACGTTGTTCACGGCGAGGTTGATTATATGACTTTACAGAAAATGCACCATAAGCTTTCGTTCTGCGTAAAGCTGACTTTGCATCGTCTAAGTTATTCACAACGGCTTTGAAATCACCGTCTGCACCGTAGAGAATCACACCAGTGGAGTGAATTCTGGGACCGACCATATTTCCTGCTTTCACGGCTTCTGCATGTGAAAATATCATTTCAGAATTAGAACTCGGATCGTGAACCGTTGTAACGCCGTAAGCTAAGTTTGCATAATATTCCCATTGCTTTTTCGGACTCAAACCGTAGCGGAAGTTCCCAACGTGTGCATGCACATCAACGATTCCCGGCATAATTGTTTTGCCTTGTGCATCAATGATATTTGCCGATTTATCTAATTTTATATTTTTGCCATCACCTACATAAGAAATTTTATTTCCGGTGATAATGATTGTGCCATTTTCAATAACTTCATCACCTTTCATCGTGATAATTCTCGCATTTTGGAAAATAGTTACACCTTCTGGTTTATCCGCTTTTAGGTTTAAAGCAATCTTTAAACCGACGGTATCTAAGGGCGGAATTGAATCGGCTGCATTTTCCAAAAACATAAAACGTTCTTGCAAGGTCGTTGAATAATATTCATCGCCTAACGTCCACATTACCTTTTCAGAATTGGCGGACCAATGCAAATTAATTCCAGCATCTTTTGCGATTTGTGCCACTGGAATGGCTTTGGTATTTGCCGAAAGGCTGATTGTTTTTCCTGTTTTTGGGAATGGTACCACGTAAACTTTGTATAACTCCGAAAACGCCAACCATTTATTATCGGGACTTAACGACCATTGATTGGTATATTCTGACTCAAAATGTGTTTTTTGGTCTGTTCCGTCTAATTTTACGCTACTTAAAGACTTATTTTTCCCACCAAATAAGTAACCGCCAGTATTGTAAAAAAGGCGTTTTCCATCTGTTGAAAACTCTGGATTTGCACCATTTTTAGTTATAAAAGTTGATGTTCCACCAGTTGTGGAAACGGTATAAATTCCTGTATTTTTGGAATGTGTAAATCCTTGCTGCATATTTCCACCTTCTTTTCGGTAAACGATGGTTTTGCCATCTGGTGAAAATTTTGGCGTTCTGAAAATACTTTTGGTTGTCGTTAATTTTGTTGGTGTGGTACGTTTTGCTAAAGCATCCATTGTATAAACAGCACCACCTTTTTCATCGTCCCAAGTCACGAAAACTAGAGACTTTCCATCTTTTGAAAAATTTGCTTCAAACTGAAAATCATTATTGTCTGGTAACAATCGTTTGGGTTCGCCATTCGGCAATTTCTTTTGCCATAAGTAACCGACAGCATTAAAAATCAATGTTTTTCCATCTGGAGAAGTCACGGCGTGACGAATTACTTTTACATCAAAATTATCTGCATCTAATTCTTGACGGAAACGAACGGCGTTATAAATTCTATGTTTTGCGTTGACTTTGAAAGGTATATTTTCTGCTTTTTCAGTTTCTACGTTGACCTTCCAAAACTTCCCATTTCCCCAAATCACAATATGTTTATTATCGGGCAACCAGTTGTAACCGGTATAAATTCCGAAAATCGTCCAAGCTTCTTGTTGGTCTTTTGATAATCCGCTGAAAATTGGCCATTCTTCTCCAGTTTCTAAATCGTGTAAATACAAAACTGTTTCTGTACGTACCCGTTTTACAAACGCCATTGTTTTTCCATCTGGCGAAATCTGCGGACGAATTGCGCCACCAGGTCCACCAGTTACTGTTTCGATTTTTCCAGTTTCTCGGTCAAAACGACGAATCACGAAAATTTGTGAATTTGGATCTTTATTATATTGAAAATAACCACCGGGATAGACGTCTTCTGAATAATAAATATATTTTCCATCAGGTGAAAATGTGGGCTCATTTAAATCTTGTTGGTCATTTTTGCGTTTTGTAATTTGGATTCCGCTTCCACCAGTTTTGTGGTACATCCACAATTCTCCTGCTCCAAGTGAACGCCCAGAGGTGAAATGTTTACGAGCAACAATATATTCGCCATTAGGCGTAAAAACTGGATTATTTAATAAGCGAAAAGACTCTTTTGTCACTTGTTTGGCTTCTGAACCGTCAGCGTTCATCGTCCAAATATTATCTCCGCCGCCAGCATCAGAGGTGAATGTAATTTGTTTTCCATCTGGTGAAAATCTTGGCTGTACTTCAAACGCATGATTTTCACGTAAAACTTTCGCTACTCCGCCAGCGATTGGAATCGAATAAATATCGCCCAACATATCGAAAATAATCGTTTGACCATCAGGACTTACGTCCAAATTCATCCAAGTTCCTTCGTCTGTGGTGAACTCAACTTCTTTGAATTCGCCTGGGGGATTCAGCACATCCCATTTTTCCTTATCTTGTGCGTTTACTATTATTGTCACCAAAAAAGCGATTAATAAAAGCATATTTTTTAGTATCATAATATGATTTTGAAAATATAGAACGAAGCTTCAGCTTCGTTTTCGAAATAATGTTTATTTAATTTTGCACTTAAAAACTACGCAAAAGTAAGTATTCCGCTACAAAAATTGAGGTAAGACCTTTCATCATTCAGAAATCCTTCTTAATATTGTATAAAAATTTAATAAATGACCTCAAAATATTTCAAAGTAAAAAAACGCCATATTGCTATAACAACCTGGTTACCTAATTATCCTAAAGTATTTTTAAAGGATGACATTACAGCAGGTTTAACGGTCGGAATTATGTTGATTCCGCAAGGGATGGCGTATGCAATGATTGCCGGTCTGCCAGCTATTTATGGTCTGTATGCAGCGATTATTCCATGCTTTATATATGCTATTTTTGGTTCATCCCGACAATTAGCTGTTGGCCCAACGGCAATGATTTCACTTTTGGTCGCAACAGGAATTGGCGGATTAGCAGAAGTAAATACGACGGAATACCTACAATTGGCGATTACATTGGCTTTAATGGTTGGTTTTGTTCAGGTATCACTAGGTTTTTTTCGGTTGGGTTTTTTGGTGAATTATCTATCGCATCCAGTTATTAGTGGTTTTACGTCCGCTGCTGCTGTGATTATTGCATTTAGTCAATTTAAACATCTTTTGGGCGTTGATATTGAAAATAATAAACACATTCATTATTTGATAATGAATGTATTTGAGCAGCTACCCAATACTAATTTTTTTGCATTGGCAATTGGAATTAGTGGTATTGTATTAATTCTTTTAGTTAAGAAAATTATTCCTATTATTCCTGGTGCATTGATGGCAGTTTCAGTTGGAATATTGGTGACTTGGGGCTTGGGGTTGGATGAATATGGAGTGAAAATCGTTGGTGAGGTACCAAGTGGTTTACCGAGTTTCATTTTACCGAATTTTGATTTTAATAATATTCAGTCTTTGATTCCTACGGCTATAACGATTGGATTATTAGGATTTATTGAATCTATCGCTATTGCGAAAGCAATGGAATCGAAGCATAAAGATTATATTTTATTTCCAAATCAGGAATTAGCTGCATTAGGTTTGATGAATATTTTTGGTTCATTTTTTCAAAGTTATACGACGGCAGGAAGTTTTTCAAGAACAGCCGTAAATGATGAAAACGGAGCAAAAACTGGTTTAGCCTCTATTGTAACTGGTCTATTTATTATTTTGACATTATTATTTTTGACTGGTTTATTTTATTATTTGCCCAAACCAATTTTAGCTTCAATTATTATGCTTTCGGTTTATGGATTAATAGATACAAAGGAAGTCAAGAAACTTTGGTATGTCGATAGAAAGGATTTTTGGGTACTTATTTTTACTTTTTCAGGAACATTATTTTTAGGAATTGAAGAAGGTATTTTGCTAGGTGTTGTAATTTCAATGGTCATAGTAATTTATGAAACTACACTTCCTAATTATGCGATTTTAGGCAAAATTCCGGATGAAACCTACTATAAAGATGTCACTCGTTTTTCCAATCTTAAAGTTCGCCCTCATACTTTAATCATGCGTTTTGAAGCACGTCTATATTTTGCCAATGTCAATTTTTTCAAAAAAGTTATTAATAATGAAATTAAAAATAAACCGGAACTAAAAGCATTTTTCTTAGATGCAAGTAGTATCAATACAATGGATTCCAGCGGATTTCATGCGATGGAAGATGTCATTGATGGTTGTCATCGGTTGGGAATTGACTTTTATTTAATAGGAATAAAAGGTCGAGTTAGGGACGAAATGAAGCGGTCAGGATTAATGAATAAGATTCGGGAAGATCGAATTTTTATTGAAATACATCATGCCATTTGTGAATATAATGATTATCCGTATAAAGATTTTTCAGATTATGTTACACAAAGTGATGAAGAGTTTATTGAGGAGTGAGTTACGAGTTTTCGCTTGACTTGTCTAAAATAATATTTTTAAAAGAAAGTCATATAAAAACGACCAAACCTGTAATTCGTAATCTTAAATACGACCTCCTTTCGTCATGAAAAAATCAAGATTGCAACAAATTAATCAAAGGTAAAGACAGGTTACCACACAATTTTTTTATCTTGCCTTCATATTAAGGGCATAGGTAATAAATAACCTATCCGTTATGACGAAATTATTTTTATTTTTAAATTATTTATAAAAATCAGTGCACAGGCTGGATACGGACTGGTTTTTTAAGTTTTTAGAAGCAAAAAGAACGAGTTAGAGCGGGTAAATTATTTGTTACTGGTTCGCTAAGGCATAAAATTAGTTTGAAAATTCCTCCCCTTTGTAAATTTAACGCTTGAATGTTATTTGATTTCAGTATTATCGTTTAACTTGTGAGGAAACTTAAATCATAAGAATTTTTGATGGCTTGATAGGCCGTGATTATAAAACCAAAATAAACATTGATAAGCCGATATTTCGTGGATGCTTACTCGAACTTTTTAGTTTAAGCGTAATTCATCTCAAATATTGATAGATAAATGATGTTTATTATTTATTAATTAACAATATAATAGCTTGAGCATGAAGCTGAAAACCTTACTCTGTTTAGTATTCCTACTATTTTCTATTGGCATAATAAGTGCCCAAGACATTCATTTTTCACAATTTAACCTTTCTCCAATGACCATGAACCCTGCGAAAGCTGGTTCATTCAAGGGAACGGCTCGAATTGGTGGAATTTATCGTGATCAGTGGGGATCTCTTTTAGAAAATCAATTTCGTACACCATCATTCTACATTGACGCGCCGATTTCTCGTGGCTTCCGTAGAAAAGATTGGATTGGTGTTGGCGTTCACTTTTTGAATGATCAATCAGGAACTTACAACTACCAACAAACCAATATTGGCGGTGCTTTAGCGTATCATTTGGCATTAGATCCAATGCGTAAAAATATTTTAACGTTTGGTGGTCAAGTAAGTCAAATGCAACGTCGTGCTGATGGAACAGCATTAATTTATGCAGATCAGTATACTGGTGGTGGAATCTTCGATGGTCAAACTAATGAAGCGGGATTATCAGATAACGTAAGTTATTTAGATTATGCAGCTGGTATTGACTTTCGTGCACGTCCTTCTGCTAATTTGTCCTGGAATATCGGTGCAAGTATGTTCCATATTACAGAACCTGAAACTAGTGGCTTGATGACAAGTTCTACTTCTATTGTCCCTCAAAAAATCGTTGCTCATGCAAGTGCAACTTTCGCTTTAAATCAAGCATGGCAATTGACGCCTCAAGCATTCTTTGCGACACAGGCAGGAACAAGTGAGATTATTGCACAAGCTATCGCAGGTTACAAAATAGGTGAAGATGGAGATTTTATTTTTAATATGGGATTAGGTTATCGTGTGAATGATGCGGCTATGATTTTAGCTGGTGTTGAGTTCAAAAACTTGGTAGTTGGTGTTGCATATGACTTTAATGTTTCTCCTTTGAGTTCTTACAGTAATTATCAAGGTGGATTTGAAATTGGCGTAGGTTATATTATTCGTATTCCTAAAACTCCAACTATTCCTCCTGTAATTTTCAATCCTCGTACGTAGTGATTGGTTAGTTAGTGATTGGTTAGTTAGATAAACCTTCTAATTAACCAATTTCTAATTTGAGTTTTAGAATTATTTGATTGAAAAAAAACGATTTAGATATTTAGGTATTTTACTTTTTTAATTTATCTAAAATATTTAAAGTCTAAAAAAATATACAATGAAAAAATTAAGCTTCCTATTTCTTTTAATTGCGGCTATCGGCTTTCAGCAGTTATCAGCTCAACCTATGAGCATCGATAAACTGGATGCAGCTAACAAAGAATTAGCCAAACTAGAATATTATACGGCTTTAGAATGGTATCTAGAAGCCTACGAAGATGGTGAAGATAATATTCAAGACAATGTTGATGTAATTCATAATATTGCTATGCTTTATAGCGAATTAAGAAATTATCGTAAATCAGCAAGTTGGTACAAAAAATTAATTAGAGCGGATAAGAATGGTAAATATCCAAATGCAAATTACCATTTAGGTTATGCTTCGAAAATTGATAAAAAGTATGATAAAGCACTTGAGGCATTTGATGCTTTCATAGGTTCTACTGCTGATGCGAATATGAAAAAAATGGCTGAGATTCAGAAAGCTGGTATTATGTTAGTACAAACACTTCCTGAAGCTGATCCTGAAATTTCCGTTGAAAATAGAACAACTCGTGCATTTAGCTCTGCTTATACAGAATGGTCTCCATTTTATGTAAATGAAGGTGAAATGTATTATACAAGTTTGAAGTCAGATAAAGTTGTGCTCCGTAAAGGAGATCATTTCAAAAGAATGTATAAATCTACGAAGTCTGGTAGCGATTGGAGCGAAGGTCAATTGGTGAGTGATGTGATTAATAAGAAGGGTACTCACGTTGGAAACGTAACCATGTCTGATGATAGAAATTATATGTATTATACTTTAACAACAAGAAAAGGTGATGTTTTAGCAACTTCAAAAATCTTCGTTTCTAAAAAGGAAGGTGGAAAATGGGGAGAAGCTCAAGAAGTAAGTGGTATCAATGATGACGCTTATATGAGTAAGCAGCCTGCTTTTGGTAAAGTGAATGGAAATGATGCGTTATTTTTTGTATCTAATATGCCCGGTGGACAAGGTGGATGGGATATTTATGTGTCTATTTTGGAATCGGCAACTGCTGCGGAACCTGCAATTAGTTTAGGTACAGATGTAAATACGATGGGTGACGATGAGACACCTTTTTATAAAGATGATCAATTATATTTTGCTTCAACAGGACATCCTGCTATCGGTGGTTACGATATTTTCGTAGCGGACCAAAATGGTGTAAAATGGGACAATGTTGATAATTTAGGTAAAAGCATCAATACGGAAGCGGATGAATTATACTTCGTATTGGATCAAGAGGGTTATCATGGCTTTTTGGTTTCTAACCGTAGAGGTGCGAAATCATTAACAAAAGGAGAAACTTTCGATAAAGAAGATTCATGGAGAACGGCTGGAGATGATATTTTCCAAGTTGAATTTCCTAAACCGGTTATTGCTAGTTTAGATGTTAGTGTCCTTGATAAAAACAAAAGACCTATCAAAGGTGTGACCATTGAGTTAAGAGAAGTGGGTGTAGCAAAAGGTCAAATGAAAACGAATCCTCGTGGAAACAAATTTGAGTTTCCTTTAGATTTAGAAAAAGAATACGAAATCATCGCAACTCGTGAATGTTACAACGGTGAAAAAGAAACCATTACAACTAAAGCGGTAATGAATTCTAAAACTTTCGTTACAGAGTTTGTTTTGGGTGAAGTTGCTCCGACAATTGAAAGAAACGAGAGAACGAAAACGACGACAACTACAACAGGACAGCCAATCGTAATGAGAGGTTTGAATTTTGATTTGGGTAGTTCGAAAATTCGTTTGGATGCAGAACCTGTATTAACTAAGGTTTTGAAGTTGATGAACAAATATCCTACAATGGTGATTGAGTTAGCATCTCACACGGATGCTCAAGGTAGCAAGCCTTCGAATCAAGCTTTATCTCAACGTCGTGCGGTTTCTTCAAAAGCATGGTTAGTAAAAAGAGGTATTATTGAGGATAGAATCGTTGCGGTTGGTAAAGGTGAAACCGTATTATTGAATAGTTGTCAAGACGGTGTGAAATGTCCGGATTCAGAACATGAGGTGAATCGTCGTACCGACTTTAAAATTATGTCTGGACCAACTGAAATCACAACGGATATTTCTAATGATGAAATTATCGTTAGTTACGATACGATTCCTTGTGCAGGTTTGAGCGATGCAACTGGTTTTATCGATATTAATTCTTTGAATACAACAGAATTAGTTTTTGAAAAAGAAGCTCACGATTTCGGTAAAGTGAAAAAAGGAGAAACGGTTGAGCATACGTTCAAATTTACGAATATTGGTAAAGAGGAGTTAATCGTTGAATTCGCAAGCGGATCTTGTGGTTGTACGGTTCCTGAATATTCAAAGAACGCAATCGCTCCAGGTGCAACTGGCGAAATCAAAGTGGTTTATACGGCTAAAGAAGATAAAGAAATTGGTTTAGAAGATCAGCAAGAAGTTACAATTATTGCAAATACTGATCCTCCAGTTTCTTTGGTTACGATTACAGCGAAAATTGTCGATTAAAAGAGTTGCGAATTTCGGGTTGCGAGTTTTATCGTAAAACGATTATTTTGTAATTTATAAATAATTAAAAAGCCGTTTCGACTTCGTTGAAACGGCTTTTTTAATGGAAAATTGAATAATCAATCACCAATTATAATGAAAAAAATCGTATTTATTTTTTTATCAATTTTACTAATAACCGCTTGCCGCAATACACAAACCGACACTTCACACTTAGATATTTTTCATTATAATGAAGTGAGTAGTGTGACTTCTCTTGATCCTGCGTTTGCTCGAAATCAGAGTAACATTTGGGTGGTGAATCAAGTATTTAGTACGTTAGTTCAGTTGGATGATAGTTTGAAAGTTCAACCCTGTGTCGCTAAAAGTTGGATAAGTTCAGATGATGGTTTAACTTATACCTTCACAATTCGGGGAGATGTATTTTTTCATGATAATGAATGTTTTACTAATAAAAAGGGTAGGAGAGTTGTGGCGGAAGATATTCGATATAGTTTTAATCGGATTATTGATGCGGACGTTGGTTCGACCGGAACTTGGTTATTGAGGGGAAAAATTGATACGATTCAGCCGTTTGCTGCTCCAAATGATTCGACTTTCGTGTTAAAATTATTGCAACCGTTTCGACCAATGTTGGGAATTTGTGGGATGCAATATTTCTCTATTGTACCAAAAGAAGCGGTTGATTTTTATGGTTCAAAATTTCGAGCAAACCCTGTTGGAACTGGTGCTTTTCAATTTCGAAAATGGATAGAAAATCAAGCATTGATTTTGACGAAAAATCCAAACTATTTTGAAATGGATAAAAATGGTGAACGTTTGCCATATTTAGATGGGATTCGAGTCAATTTTGTCAATGATAGAAATACCGCTTATTTGAATTTCAGAATCAAAAAATTAGATTTTCTGAGTGGTTTGGAATCATCTTATGTCGACGATTTACTAAAAAAAGATGGGACATTGCGACCTGAAAATTCAAATGAAATGCAGTTTTTCAAAACACCATTTTTGAACTCTGAGTATTTGGGAATTTCACAAGCGATAGAAGATGATAGTCCGTTAAAAAATAAGAAAGTACGACAAGCCTTAAATTATGGTTTTGACCGTGAGAAAATGCTTCGAGAATTGCGAAACTCAGTCGGACAACCGGCAACTTCTGGTTTTACACCAATTGGTTTGCCATCATTTGATGCCGAAAAAGTGAAAGGTTACAATTACAATCCTTCGAAGGCTCGGCAATTATTGGCGGAAGCCGGATTCCCGAACGGAAAAGGAATGTCGGAAATCAAGTTATATACGAATAACGATTATTTGGATTTATGTACGTTTATCACTCGACAATGGGAAGATTTGGGCGTGAAAGTTAAAATTGAACTATTGGAATCAGCGACTTTGCGGGAAATGATGAAAAAAGGACAAGCGACTTTTTTTCGTGCTTCTTGGATTATGGATTATCCTGATGCAGAGAATTATATGTCGCTTTTTTATAGTAAAAATCCTGCACCTCCGAATTATACTCGTTTTAAAAATCCTGAATTTGATACATTATATGAAGAAGCTTTGCGTGAAAATGAAGATATAAAACGTTTTGATTTGTATCAACAAATGGAACGAATTATTATAGAGGAAGCGCCTGTTATCTTCCTATTTTATGACGAAACGGCACGTTTTGCGGCAAGTAATGTGATTGGTTTACGCACGAATGCAAGTAATTTGTTGACACTGAAAGAAGTGAGAATGGAGCGAGATTAATATTGCTTTTGTATAAGTAAAAACGGTATTGGTTTTCAAAATCTATACCGTTTAATTGATAAATAGTATATCGCTAAAATCCTTTCTTGTTCCAGACATATTATGTTATAAGTAGGTAGGCACAAACAATTGACACTTTTAAGTTTGTCTTTTTCCGTTATTTTTTTTCTCAAAAAATACTTCAATAGAGCGACTATTCAACCATTTTTTGAGAAAATTTAACAAAAAAATACTTCCTAAAAAGTGACGATTATCCATACCTACCTACTTAAGTTGGCTTCTATAGAAAATGCTGTAAAATGTATGCAGAACGAAATAGTTTCGAGTCTGTTCTGGCGTGTCTAGTTCGGTGATTTTTATTTGAAAGGTATTAAAAAAGTAAGCGATAAAAATAATATAACTCAATCCACGATTTCAATATTCGGATTAATGATCAAAAGTGCTTTAATAAAGTCATTCTTATTTTCGGGAGAAATATTAATACTCCCTCTTTTCCTCGCTCGAATACTAATCTTATCGCTCGATAAATTTCCTGAATTAAAAGGATCGTTTGTCGTTCGATGAATTTTATAAATATCTTTTATAAAAATTTTTCCTCGAATTGGTCCTGATTTATACCTAAAAACGACACCTTCAATTATATAAACGGTTTGGAAACGAAACCATAGTAATAATAAGGAAATAGGAACTATAAACAATTGTACAATTAAGCCGTTTTGCTTAGTGAATAGAGAAACCAGGAAACACCAGAATGGCAGAGAAATTATCAACCAAAGTATAACTTCTGACCATTTATCGACTTTCGACGGAAATTTTTGCATAAGAAAGGTTTAGAGTTGAATAAGTGTAAAGCTTTAGAGGTAATTTAGTATAAAAGTCTGATTGATAAAATTTTATACTAAAATATTTTTAGACTTTCTTCTGTGATAATAATTACGATTAAAACTACTTTAATTTTTGAACTTTGCAGGGATTAAGAAGGAGGAATTAAATAAAAAATCATGGAATATTTAAATGCTTTTATTGAAGGCTATAAGGGTTATGCAGGTTATTTGTGGCAAGAAATCACTTTTGGATATGATTATAAACCATGGTATCAAAACTATTTTTATGGATTAATCCTGCTTTCATTAATCTTTTTTGGATTAGAAATGGCGAAACCATGGAGAAAGGAGCAATTGAGATTTCGCAAAGATTTTTGGTTGGATATTTTTTACATGTTTTTTAATTTTTTCCTTTTCTCATTGGTAATTTATAATGCAGCGTCCAATGTCGTTGTGAATTTCTTTAATAATGGAATTATCGATTTGACGGGAATTGATTTACAAGGGTCGAACCCATTACACGATTTTCCGTATTGGGCGATTTTATTAATTGGGTTTTTAGTTCGTGATTTTGTACAATGGTGGGTTCATCGCTTATTGCATCGAGTCCCTAGTTTATGGGAATTTCACAAAGTACATCATTCTGTAAAAGAGATGGGATTTGCGGCACATTTACGTTATCATTGGATGGAAACGATTGTTTATCGTTCGATTGAATATATTCCATTGGCGTTATTAGGGATTGGTTTATACGACTTTTTTATCATTCATATTTTTACACTAGTGGTTGGACATTTCAATCATTCTAATATTAAAATTCCGCTTGGACCTTTGAAATATATTTTCAATAATCCACAAATGCATATTTGGCATCACGCCAAACACATCCCGAAAGACCGTTCTAACGGTGTTAATTTCGGTATTACGTTGAGTATTTGGGATTACATTTGGAAAACGGATTACATTCCGTATGATGGCCGAGATATTGAATTGGGCTTTCCTGATGAGGAGAAATTTCCGAAGGGTTTTGTAGGACAAGCGACTTATGGGTTAAAAAAGGGTTTTCTTACAAAAAAAATTAATGTGTAAACGTGATATTTTGTGGACCATAAAAAAATCAAAAGGCATAAAAGTATTTTCATGAAAGTTACTTTTTTATTAGATTCATTCTCTTGTGGTTCAAAATAACTTTCATAAAAAAATCGTATAAGTTGAAATAGATTTAAGTATAAATATAAATTTAGAAGTTTAAAATTTCTGAGATTGCATATTGAATAATAGTTTGTATTTATTAGAAAAAGCGAAAGTGATTTCAAAAATGCAAATAAGATATAAATCGAAATAATTATAAGTAGCCATAAATAATTGATAATCAATGGTTAAAGCTTGTAAAAATAAATTTGGTTTTTAGCCAATAATAATTATTCAGGTTTTCTGTCTTACGATATAATATCGTTGATTGGGCTTATTCTTTTACTACTATTTCTATCAAAAAACAAAAATGAAAAATAGTCAAGGTATTTTGATTTTTATTATTTTAGCATCTGTCCCGGAACTTTGGCGATTGTTGTGTTTATCCTTCTTTGTTGAAGTTAAGTTTTTCAAATCCTATATTTCAAAATTCAACTTATACAGAGAATAATTATCGAGGTTTTGATATAGATACGCTGAAAGGATTGGCTTAGTTTATGATACTTTTTTGACCATAGATATCACTATTTAGCATTACATTAGACTTTGAAACAGAGCATAACAAAATTCCACTTAAAAATAATACTTCGATAAAAACTGTCGTTGTCATAATTCCTTGCAAAACATGCCTAAACATATATATATAACTATTAATGTATTATTATTAACGTTTTTAATCTCTTTTGGGAATACAAATCTTTGTGCCCAAAAAATTGAAAAAGGTGTTTTAGATTTACGAAATATATCGTTTGATAAGGAAATTAATTTAGATGGACCGTGGGAATTTTATTACAACGAATTACTTTCTTTAGAAGAATTAAAACTAAAAAAAGATAGAAATTATCGAGAATTTCCGCTTTTATGGAAATTCTCAGATGATGAAAATGGAAAGCCATTGTCATCTTATGGTTATGCGACTTATCGCTTACAAATCTTAGTTTCGGACACGATTCCTTCGGTAGCGTTTTACCTTCCGAATGTTTATACGGCTTATGAAATGTGGATTAATGGCGAACCTTTTTCGAATAATGGAAAGGTTGGAAAAACTCAAAAGACGACAACTCCGCACTGG
>Ga0209712_10002670_pt1 | contig 14600 bp, 12 predicted proteins | sample ArcOceMetagenome_FD_187443 | JGI IMG/M metagenome (GOLD analysis project Ga0209712, IMG submission 187443) | Marine eukaryotic phytoplankton communities from Arctic Ocean - Arctic Ocean - Greenland ARC118M Metagenome (SPAdes) (version 2) | ecosystem: Environmental > Aquatic > Marine > Oceanic...
CGAAGGATTGCCTTGGATCTCTCTGCTGGTAAAATCCGCAGGAGTAAAGGTGATTTCGCGATCTTCCCACGCATCATTAAGGAAAGGAGGGAAATGATAATTCACAATGTGGCTGCTCACCCACCGACGAAATAATCTTGGCTCCAAAAGCTCAAGCCTATGATCTCTCATTTGGTCATTTGTCAGCAGCATAGGACGAGTGCCTGGCCAGCGACTTTCTTCATTGTCTGTAGCAACATCCAAATTATTACCGTCTCTAGACGTTTTTTGGTTTGATACGGATGACAGCATCCAGTAATAGTCATCCAGGCATCTGGCCGGAACCTTGTAAAACTTTCCTGCTTCCTCTAATTCCTCCAAGATATCAATTTGAGACTGCGGTAATTCCTGGACGTATCCTTGTCTCAGATGAAATTTCTTTTGAGCATACTTTTGGGGCATCACCACAAGAGGGGTCTCGCCCATCTTTTCAAGTGCGACAACCATTAGTTTGATTTGGTGATAGTTGATACAGCCTATACCATAATATGCAACATTGGCTCCGTCTACGATGGCTGTAAATGGTTTTCCTTCACGGTCATTCAACCAATTTGCAAATCCTTGCAAATGTTTTCCAGCGTAGTTTTCTTCCAAGGTAGAAGGTTTATTACCCTTCTTTTGGAGTTTGGTTTCATAAGCTTCGAATTGTGTATCAGCCATTTCTAGTAATGTGTCGTGGACATGCTTTTTCTGGTTTTCTTCTAAAAGAATTAGTCTCAATTCTGCCTTTGTTCTGGAGCATATAGTAGAGTTGGAATCAATGGTGACTCGATTGGCAACCAATTCGTCGTCAGCAGCTTCGTTATTCACTGCTGCCAAGTCACAATCATACGGAACTTCATACAAGTTTCTACTCATCTTGGAAGTACCAAATCCAGCGACAAGTGCATTTCTAATTTCTTTTGCAGAAGCGCTTGTGATCTCCAGTACGTCATCTGCCATTTCACTTACAATAGCATCAAAAAGGCTGGCACCTTTCCCTGCCTCGTATCCAAATGCTTCAAAGCCCTCAATGGCTTCTGATTCACTGCAAAAGTACCCCCACTTCGCCAGTGACGACAGCATCAAAGCATAAGTCTCGGGTTCGAAATGAACTGAAGGCGCCTCTCTCATCTTCTGGTATAATTTCAGACCGCACGATACATCGCCTTCTTCACAATACAGTTGTAAGACGGGAACACAAGTCCTAAGTCTCAACTTTCCATTATCATTCTCTTTTTTCTTTTTGCCTCCATCATTCTTTGCAGCAGATTCAGATGCTGAAGACTCTAGATTCCACAACAGCTTTTCAGCCTCTGTGGCATGCCCCTGTTCCACCAAAGACTTTATTCGGATAGTCACGGTATTCTCCGTTGGTTTGTATAGCATGTCGTGATAAAATGCCACCTCACCAGCAATATTACTTGGGTTATAAGAATCCATCGACGGGAATTCCTCCACAGTATCTGAATCTGAATCTGAATCCAAGATTGATGGCAATGAACTCATTATGTACAAATAAGCACCAAGAGCATTCTGCCTTGGAATTAATCCTGCCTCCTTCATCTTATCCCATGCCACATGGAGGGGAGCCGATGAGCCCTTCTTGGCACAATAATCACCAATATAAGTCAACGCCCTCAAAATCAATTCTTTCTGATTCTTCTTGAATTCCGTCTTTTCCGAAAAGTGCTCTCTCTGCAAATTCACATGTTCTTTAAACTCTTCCTTTTCGTTAGTAGGTGATGGTGTGATGGAGATGAAACGATTTGAGGAAAATAGGAAACGTTTGGCAGCTTCTAGATCTTCTTGACTATCTTTTGCCTTTAAGATTTTGAATGAGTCGAGGACTTCATGCATAGATTGTTCGTATGCTTGAAATAGTTTTGGATTGTTGTATGGGCTTCCTTCAGTTGCCTGGTTGGGCGACACTGATGAGGAAGAAGTTGCAAGGTGCTGTGGTACTTGAGGAGACGGAGTAGAAAAAGCCATCACATGGAGAGAATTTGATTTGAGGAGGATGAGAGATAGAATTCCGAGGAGAAGTGTGTGCAGAGGATGAGTGGCGAAGTTGCAAACTCTCATTTTCGATTCATCAGTTGTTCTGTTTTTTAAATGGTTTCCTAAAAAGTTGCAAGATAAGTCTTTCTTGTCATAAAATATAACTTGATGAAAACTGAGGCAGCAAAATGACAAGAATGTGTCAGTTTCTTCGTGGTAGCTCTTTGAAGGTCGAGAGGTCGAGTCCAATTACAAGTATGGTGCAATGTGGAATAGAACCTAAAACTTTGAACTTATCAACCTTCACCCTTCATGGTGACAATTGTGGCATGCATACGTCGTTGACTGGTGAAAAGTGAAACAAACTGTCTTTGTACCGCGCGCATCCCTCGCGGTTTCTATCTCTATCGGATCGGTAGATAAAAAATTCGGCGAGCGAGAGCGCAGGCAGGCAAAAATGCTTCCCTCCTCTCCTTGAAAAACAAAGTTCACACATCACAGTCAGTCATCACGACGACAACTACAGTACAAGTACGTCCACAACATCAAACATCATTTACTCGTACAGTAAGTAGCTATTCTACCTGTTATCGAACTATTTGGTTTCTATCAGAGGAAACTCAGAAAGTCCCCTGCCTTTCCTAAGCTACGTAGTTTTTACGGCAGTTCAAACCTACATACAACAGTGAAGAAACTGTCTCTCCTTTTTCCAAATTGAAAATGGCTTTCCAACTCAAACTACAAACAAAGCACATAATAATACCCTACATAATCGGTTTAGGATGGTTTCTGTGCCATCCCATTTTCTCCATCATCACCGGAGAATCAAAGTGTCGAGGAATCTACACCGATGAGCATCAACTAGATATCCGAGCCTACAAAACGGATACATACCCTTCGAAGCAGATTACGAGTAGACGGAATATTAAGGATGTAACAATAGTCAATGGTGTTCCCGTTGCGATGGATCATTCCAATGTATGCAATGCATTGGATACTATGAAGGACGAATATGATACGCTACAAAATTATGATGACAATGACAATGATGATCAAAATGCATTCAATCCCTACCTATCACCGTACATAACTTGCTACAATCAAGCCCACACAAAGAATGACTTTAGTATTGTCAAAATTAAACCATCCCTTGCACCAACATCATCCGTCGAGGCTTTGGTACTCGTCATACCATACGCATATGATTGGTTCAAGAGCGATTTACATTCGGCAATGCTAACATTCATGGAACGAATGGCGAAAAGTCCCTGGTTGGCCAAGGATATATTGATTCTATCCCCCAATTCCAATTCGACTACAGTCGGAGATGTCGTTGAGAACTTTATGGAGGATTTACCATCTTTGCCCATGACATTGACCCAGTATCTTATTCGTCAATTAGTAGTTCTGGAAATGCAAGTATCTACGGATTATATGCAGGATGAATTCGTCGTCTTGACACAGGGAAATTTTGGGACTGTACCAAATATGGATCTAATTTCTGGATTAACGACATCTGTTCGGGAGGTATTTGGGCGTAAGTCGGTCATGACAATGCATCCATTTGATTTAAGCTGGTGGATTGTTTTGGTGAGAAAGCACCTTCCACAAGGATCGGGTTGGCAGGAATGGGGTAATGACCTTGGGAATATGATCGCGTTCATGGCCACCTTTTGGAGGTAAGTAAATTACTGTATCATACTACGTGTACTTCTTGCAAACAATGCAAAAGTCACCCATGTTATTTAGGACTGCACTCATATCCTATGCATCAATATTAAATATGGATCATCCAGACCAGCTCCTCATGCAGCAGCACTAGCGCAAGGGATTGACTCTGTCACCATCCAAGCACAACTGCAGCTGAATGAAGACGACCGTTACGTGCAAGAATCTGCTGTTTTGACGGTGACCCTGGTGGAGCATTTCTTCAGGGGGCTCAATAGTCTTTCGGAACGATTTCACCACAATGCCAATCAATATCTCCTTCCGTCTAGTACCAAATTTGTGTCCCATGATGAATATATCATTCCCGCCATTCTTATCATGCTTCCACTTTTGTTGAGGGCTTTAAAGTTGATATTGCAGGATATGGAACAATTTCAAATAGAGAGGGGCGCTACTACATCTGCTGGGGCGATTTCAATTGCAGGGGTTCTATTTTATTGTCAGCACTTGACAAATTATGAAGGAAACATGAAATTCATGACCATTATTACCATATACATTTTCGCGTTGATTCTTGCCTTTAGTCCGATGTTGGCCAAGAGGACAAGACCTCATGATGAAAGGTTTGGGCAGCAGAGCATTCAGTTCATTGCATGCATGGTCACACTTTGTATACATGCTCCATTGGCTTTGTCCCACTATTCCCTGTTTATGGTCTCCGCACTAGTTTGGGTTCCACTTGTGGCATTTGTGGATTATGGTGCAAAAGTTCAGAAAGTGCCTGGTATCGTTCTGCTAGGGTTAGCAGTTGCAGCATATCAAGACATTGTACCAATATTACCTCTTACAATATATAGCAGCGTGGTTGTGGTTCCTCTGCATTTTTTTGTTGTGGTTTTAAGCTTGGGATAATCAAAACCTATTTTACTGTATACGATACGCTGTGGTACTAATTACTGGTAGCCTGTAGGGGAATAATCATCAAAAGGTATCACGATGCCGTCCCATCCCAAGTCATCTGGAATAGTTCGTTTTCGTTCTGGCACCTGTTCATAGTCTTGCGTATGTTCCGATAATATCAATTTGTTTGGATCAAAAATGCCTTTGTGTTGTGCTTGAGACGATCTATCTGCCACGTTTTCATTGCATTGCGTCCCTTCCTCGTGCTTTGGTCCGTATAAATGTAGAAGGGCTGAAGCGGCACTGTCTTCGCTGGCTCTGTCACGATCCTTCCCCACTAGATGATGCATAATAAGTTCCTCCTTCCCTAGATGGTAGATGATGCGTAATAATTTCCACGCATGATGGAAAAGGAGGTATGTGCATCAAAAGGTTTAGGACGCAAACTTTACACAAAGGAATCTTATGCTTTTGTTCGCTAGCCATCGTCGCTTCTCGTTCTTGAGTAGGAAACATTGTATCAAGCTGCTGTCTTGATTTACCGTTTGATTGAACATAAGCGAAGCTTCTTCCGGGGGGTTTCATCATGGTCATGGAATGTTGACTGCGATTTTAAAAAGCATGAAATTCATTTTATAAAAACTGTTCTGAAGAAACCCTGTTTTTTCGAAATAAAATCCAATCGAATCACTCAGCCACCAGGCAACTCTCACTGTCCTCTTCTAATGAAGCTGTGGCGTAATCAGACGTTGGTCAGCCCACAAACAACGCAAGACTTTCGATCGAAAGTCACGGCATTATGCTACACTAGAGATAATAAATTCTTAGGGGTCGCTACTTCTGATCGACTCATCTCGATTTACGATGAGCAGGGTAATCGCGTGGACAAATTTAATACAAAACCAAACAATAAGGGTCCAAAGGACTACATTGTGCGATCGATTCAATTTGGGCCAGAAGTCCATAGTCCAAAGCTTGTCGTAGGTCAAACTGATTGCATTGTATTCGTTTACAAATGGTCGACATCGACAAATGATGATACTGAGAAAGTTTGGGGTGGAAAGAAGTCGATTTGTAACAAGTTCGTCGAGACGTCACCAATTGTCTCTGTTGTTTGGCCAGACAATAATCCCTCACAATGTGTGTACGCTTTGATGGAAGGGAAAATCAAAATTGGTAATCTGCGGACAAATCAGTCTCAGCTATTGTATTCTATTCAATCTCGCGCAGTGTCCTTGGCCCTCAATTCAACAGCTACCGAATTGTTGTCTGGGCACAGTGATGGTGCGATCTATAAATTCACTTTTCCAACAAAATCGTGTAAGGCGACATGCTCAAAGATAGTGACCCATTCCCACCCACCATATCTATTGTGTTGGGGTCAGTCGATTTGCGTAGCGGACTCAGTAATGACATTTTACGGAATTGATGGGAGTGAGCAGATCATTGGAGAGGCAGACGATTTGAGTAGAGACGAACGAAGTAACGGTTATACGATGACTTGTGCGAGCCCTAATGGCTACTCGATTGCTGCTGGTAGCTTTGATACGTTCAGTCTTTTCGTCTGGGACCCACTTGCGCAACGTTGGGGGAAATCTGTGACTCGATCTGTTGAAAATATGTGCAGTGTTACTGCTTTCACGTGGGCATGGAATGGCTCGGGTATAGCTCTCGGAACTTCGACTGGGCTGTTGGATACATATAATGCTGCTTATCGTCAGTATATTTACAAAGGTGCTTACGAAATCACGCATGTGTCACTATCGGAAGTGTTGGTACATGATAAAAAAACACCCAATTCAAGCCCAATTATGCTCTCAAGCTCTCATGGGGAAATCGTCAAAGTTAAAATCTACCGGTGTCCGGAGACGAATAATGAGCTACGCTATCTCATTGCGAAGACGAAAGGCTCTCTGATTTTATGCGATCTAAAGTCTTCAAGAAGCATCCAAGCGTTCGAGATTGAATGGTATGCTGGTGATGATCATCAAGAGAAGTTCATCTTCGACGCTCCAGAAGCATGCATAATTAGCCATGCAGGAGAGTTGACAATTGTTGAGGTAATGATAGAGTATTTGATCATTTATTCGATATATTGAAACGATGCTGACTAACTTTGACACGCCTTGCGTTATATCTACAGTACGGCGAAAGGAAGGTATTGGGCTCCATCCGCACCGAATACCATACATCTCATCTGATATCATTACGATTGAGCGAAGATTCGAAAATTGCATACTTGCTTGATAAACAAACTATATCCATAAGGAATCTTCAAACGAGGACTTCATTCAACATATATCATAATGTTCCATTAGATTTTCTCGAACTAAGTGATAAGGGTCATCATATTATCTTTCGCGACAAGAAAAGAAACCTTTACATCTTCGACAACATTATCAAAAGGAAAGCTCATCTTTTGAACACATGTGGTTATGCGCAATGGGTCCCGTCTAGTGACGTCGTTGTTGCCCAAAGTAAAACAATGATGCATGTTTGGTACAATGTCAAGGAAACTGAACAAGTAAGTATTAGATCGCTTGACTGGATGACTACACTCAAATCATTCATTTTGGATACGAATAAACTGTAACTGATTTCCATGTTCCAATATTCAAAAGGTGAATCTGCGTGAAATTCAGGGAGATATCATTGGGATAGAACGACACAGTGGTAAATCTGAGGTCATGGTTGAATCTGACTCATCAGCCTTGAAGTATCACCTTTCAGAAGATTTCATTCAATATGGTGATGCTCTCGATGCTAAAAGGTTTGGCCAATGCGTCAACATACTCGAGAAATTGGATGATTGTGCTCAGGTTCAAGCAATGTGGAGTCAGCTTCTCGACGCTAGTCTTGAATCATGGGATCTCTGTGTTGCTGAACGCTGTGCGGCGGCACTGCAAAACAGCAGCCTTGCAAGATTCATTTCAAATTTAGGTCAGCCTGGAGCGAGTGAATGGAAAATTTACGCGAAAATCTGCGAACTTAAAGGGGATATAGATGGAGCTGAGGGTATTTATCTCTCTCACAATAGACCTAAGGAAGCTATCTTGATGTATGAGAATTTGGAGATGTTTTCTGATGTTGTTCGTATCATGAGTAAGGCTAAGGATCCCGATATGGACGAAAAAAAGCATATCTACCTTCAAAGGTTGATCGAAAGTGGCCAACACGAGAAGACCGCAGAGATGAGAGAGGAAGAAGGTGACTTTACCCAAGCAATCACCCTTTATCTCCGTGGAGGTCTCCCAGAAAGAGCTGCAAATGTATGTCTCCGACAAAACATTTTGCAGCCACGGACTCTTTTGAACGAAGTCACGTCAGCACTTGATGCCACAGGTCTGTACGAGATCAGCGGTGATCTCTACACACATATATCGTGTTACGACGAATCTATTATTTGTTATATGAAAGGCCATTTCTTTCAAAAGGCAGTTGCTATTGCTATTGATCATTCAGCACCTGGACAACTCAAATGTATTTACAAACAATGGGCAGAGACGAGCATTCATAAGGCACAATATGAAGAGGCCGTAGAACAATACATACAGGGATCTTTATATAACGAAGCTTTGGACGCTGCGATCAAATCACAGCTTTACGACAAAGCTGTGGTAATTGCACAGATGATAGAAGATGGTCAATGTTCAAGTGAACTGAAAGAGCTTGCTTCCCATTTGATTTCTCGACAAAACTATCAGGATGCCGAAAAAATACTGACGAAAACAGGAAATTGGCTTGAAGCAGCAAACATGTATCGACGTCAAGAAAGATGGGAAGATGCCCTTCGTGTAGCAAAATCGATCGGAGGACAAGATGCCTCCGAAAGAATTTCGTATGAGTACGGAATTCGCCTGGGCGAAGATTGCAAGAATCTGGATCCCCAGATCATGAATGACTGCTTAAGTTTTTGTGTAAAGAATAACGACTTTGAAAATGCCATTTTTTTGGCAAAGCATTCGAAGTCGGATGACTTTGTACAAAAACTTGTCTTGAAGCATGCCCAAATACTAGAAGATGAAGAGACGGAATATTTGGAAGCAAATGCTCCCCATGACGCAATTGACATGCATATCCACACCCAATCTTGGGTTGATGCTGAGAGAGTGGCAACAATGTACAAAGAGACCGATCTTGAAAAAGTCAAAGTAGCCCACGCCAATTATGCTTTGGAACGCCAAGAATTCTCCACAGCAAATGAAATCCTCGATGATATTGGAAAATCCGAAACAACAAAGTCGAGGAATATCCCTCAACAGATCGGAGAAGAGCAATACGAGTATACCGAAAACCCAGTACAAGTAAGCGGAGATAGGGCGCCGTCACTGATCGACCTTTCAGTTTGGGAAACTGTCCAAGAAAACTCATCAAAGGAAATTACAAATAATACAGTGATTCGATTGGAGAAACTAGACAATGTCATGGATGCAATTTCCCTCCTAAAACGTGGAGCCCCAGTTCCAGCCTTCCAATCTCATTACGAATTTTATTTGAAGATGACATGTAAATTACTAGCCTTATCAGAGGAAACCAAAAATAGAAACGAGAGAAGCGTAGACTATCTCATGATGCTCGATGCCTTGGGTGAAATCATCCGAGACTCGTTTGATCAAGAAGACGGAACGAACGCAGATAATGGAGAAACAAATGTCAAAGAAACAGCATCAATGATGAATCATTTGCAAATGACGATTCATTACACTCAGAGAATGATCCTATGCATTAAGCACCACCTTAACGAACTAGCTTGCAAGTGCGCTATCACCCTTATGAGGTATTCTGTCATTTTTCTTGGGAACGGCAAAGTATACACTCTTATCCCAGCCGACAAAGCGTTTTATCAAGCAGGAATCTTGTGTAGAGATGAAGGTTTTATGAGCCTTTCCTTCATCTTTTTGAACCACTACATTGACCACGTTGAGGTGAGAAGATTTATATGTAGACGCATTTCACTATGTCGTTTCTACCCATTACGAGTACTCACAATGCTTCAATCTCTAATTATCTCTTCTGTATGATTTGTGACAACATAGGCAATGGAGGAAAATGATGGAAGCTTCTTATCCAATGAAGACTTTAAAAATACTGTCATACCATTCACGGGGGACATCGCGACAGATCATTGCATCTCCGAGAATAAACGTGAGGAAATACGCGACTGGATTCTGGGCAGCTGCATTGATTCCAAGATTGATCGTAATTTACCGAAACCAAGATCCATTCAAGGAGATATTCACGAAGGATTGTATGAATTTGATGCGCCTCAATGTATGATAACTGGATACCCAATCGCAAACGGTGATGTTATTCAACAAGGTGAACAAATGGCGAGCAAAAAGGATCATGATTTCTACGTAGAAAAAACCGGGCAGTCTCCATGGATGTAAGAAAAGTCATGTGCATGCCAGGTGCTAGGTACTTGCTACAGCATTTGCAAGAATACTGTCGAACATACTGTATAACAGGAATCGGTGTTCCCCGCGGAGCAGTAAAACAAGGAGGCAAACCACCAGATTTTACGTGCCAGTAGAAATGACGCTCATTATGAAAGTTTATACCAACATGCTCAAATACTGGTTGCCAATTGGTGCAGTATGCCATGCAATGAAATGCCACTGGTACAAGCACGATACTACAGATAATATAAAATGGTGGCATGGGATGTATGCTTGAGCAATATTTGCAATGATACTGCAGTATAAAGATAGACTATTTATACATTATCTTTGAATCAAAATGAGTCTATTATATTTCTTCCCGTGGAAAAGGTAGTCTCTCGACAGATAGACCGTTCTTACAATCTAAAGTTTCAACAACAATGTTGTAATCTCCTTCTCCACCATGGTCGCCAACTAGATATTCACTCAATGTTATTTCTCTCAGTATACTGATGCACAATTCCTCAAGTTCCTTTGTGTTCATATTATTTCTCCATCGTTGTTCTAGTAATTCAGTCCCCTTCTGACAACCTCTCCCTAAAGCTCTCCCAATAATCTCACCTGAGACAACGCCGGACGGCTCCACGGCCATAAGTTCTACAGATTCATCTTTCTTCAGCCTTGCGACCATTAAATTCACCGCCAAAGGACGCCCGATACTCATGCGGTCCCCATTACCGTCCATCAAAACGTCCACCGACCCATCATGAATTTCGTCGTCATAACCCATAAACGCGAGAAAAATTCTACTAGCTGTATGAGCAACTCTTGCACAATCAGGAATACAATCATATCGTTCCCAGGTATGCATCACATCCTTTCGAAGCAGTTTGTTCAAAAAGGCAGCATCACCAGCTAGTCCAGAACCTATCGTTGCCAATTTACATTCTTCAGATTGACCAATGATGTTACATTTATTTCGTGGAGCAATCCCTGGCTGCTTCTTTTCTAGTGTGACCGAGATGAGAGATGATCCTGCACTTGTGACGATTGTGGGCATCGAGTGCAGTTTTGAGGCCAGGCGAGCGTTGTTGATTTGAGGAGAACCACCATATTGGTCAAGTGCAGTTAGAGACCTGTAAGAGCCGTCAGCAGAGACTAATGGAATTAAGAAGGTCGAAACAATCAGAACGATTCTCGACCATTGTAGGAAAGAAGGCATCTCAAGGTAAGTAAGGTGCTACTAATATTGTAAAAAAAGTAATCCAAATATGGTTCGTGCTAGTGCGTGATACACAGGGATGTTGGTAGTTGAGCTGTTGGATGTTTTATTAAATCCCACTTCCAAATTAAAATTTGAAAGTTGAACGTGATGCGTCTTAGCAAGTCTATATTTTAATTACAACATTCTTATCAACAAACAGCACCTGTGGTGTAGTGGTAACATAAGTGCCTTCCAAGCACTTGCCCTGGATTCGATTTCCGGTAGGTGCATCTTTTGCTAACCATAACTGTCATCTGTGTCTACATTTTGTTGAGTTCTGGAAATAAGTAATGTTTCTATTTTGCAATAGCACAATTAATGGCAACAAGTAGCACCTGTGGTGTAGTGGTAACATAAGTGCCTTCCAAGCACTTGCCCTGGATTCGATTTCCGGTAGGTGCATATTTTGCCAACTGAGCCTGTCAGTGTATGGACATGTTTTTCTTTGCATTTTGCTTTGCTGCTGGGTCTATCTACGAGAGTAATATGTAATATGTTACATGTACATTTTGATTGCCAATTTTATACAATGTGGCGTGTACATGGTTTACTCTCGTAAGATGATTTTTTTATAATCTGAATGAAAATAGGGAAAACCGAGGGAGATTGCAAAGTATTATGACTGATCTTCACAAGTGCATTTTTATAAGATGAGAATTTTCAAGCATAAAATCGGCAATCAAAATGTAGACACAGCAGCAACGCAAAATGCAAAGAAACGCATGCACATGATCTGACACTGAGATTTCCGGTACGTGTAGCCGCAGCAATCTTCTTTTTGATGTCTGGTTCTTATGACTTATTAGTCTTTTGAACGTCAACAAACGATGGATTGATTAATTAACTTCAAACCTATTGTGGTCGCTGAAGAGGCCGTTCCAAAAACTGCAACAGTAATGGGGAGTTTTTAATAGTAAGGTAATGTTTACAATTTTGTTATCAAGAGGTGTTCCATGCTTTTTTGTTACACACGTACAGTGCATTATGAATCAGAGTCTCGTCGGTACTTTTGTCGAGAATTGAAATACTTTCCTGATCACGACTACTGTTCCATATCTTGTTGAAAATCGTGCTCGAAATCAATCTGGCGTGCGTACTCTTTCAACATAATAACCAATTCTATAGCAATGGGGTCGGCAGACCACGTAGGCGTAGAGTACTTGTAAACTAAGCCCTGAACTGCTTCATACATAGTTGTTAGTTGTGGCGAAGTAAAACGTTTTGTAGCTGGAGCATCTCCATTTCCGTTACGATTAGAGTTGTGGAAAACTTTATGTACTGCTGCTGGTGGGTTTGACGCATTATCGAAAATCGCATCCAAAATACATGCTCTTGCTTGTCTTCCAATGACCTCGACATTGGGGCTGGCATCTAGAACAGTCCCAAGCTTTGCGAACTCAGACGTGGTGTGTTCCTGGTAAAATACGTCAAAATCAAGAATCGTCTTTGGGAGACAATCCATCTCGTTCGCTGAACAGTGTACATCACTAGTTCCACCTGGATGGAGACAATGGAAGTGGTGAGCAAGAGGGAAAACTGCAAATACACTACGATCCAATACTACACGTAGTAGATAACACGATAAGTCAAATCATGCCACCCCTCACCTTCCATCCAGAAGACAATAAAATCAACCCAATTCTGCATCTCGTCTTCGAAATTAACATCACGCCATTGCAACCAATCAGAAACTATTGGGCGAACGGTGTACACGTACGGGATACGTGCATAACTATCAACCCAATTAGTACTGAAATCCAGCTCGAACTTTAGATTATGATAACTCGGAAGAGCCCAACGGGGATTCCTCATCAAAAGGATCATCTGATCCATCTTGCTTCCCCATGACCAAATACCTTCGTGGTGAGGGTAGCTAGTCTTGATGTGGAGAGTATTCTGATCGTTTTGGGAAAAATTATGATCATCACCGGGAGCACAATCGGTCAAACCCTCAATAATCTGGTACACAAATCTCTTTCCGCTACCAGGATAACTTGCAAGAAGTGTTTTTGTACTCTCTGGCGACGCAACGACAGTAGTAGGGGGAGTGAGAAGACATTCGTTGTTTCCTAGGTCTAGGGAGAGCTTACGTTCCCTTTCGATTTCAATGGCGCGAGCCCTACGAGAAAGGTTAACATTCACCATGCAGAAGTAGCATGATAGCACGCAGATTGCAGCGATAACCTTGGGATTAGAAGAGTTCTTCCACATCGTATTGTTGGTTTTATGATGATGGACAGCGAATGGGGGGTCATCTAGTTAGTGAACGAAACAAAAGTCGGAAAATATTCAGACTTTGTGACTGTGACTCGGCTCGGGCATTTCCTTTAACTGCCCTTCTTCGCCAAGAAACGGCTGACCCCATGACTTCTTTGGAGAGAAAAAAATGCGTTTTCAGATTGATTCAAGAATGCGCGTGAGCGTGTAAAAGGCCTTGCTGTCCCGCCGTAAAAGTGTACGGTACGTGCTTGAAGTGTGCATTTCGTGTGGGGGACGCTTGAACAACTGTGAACCACGCGCAAATACGAGACAGCAACACAAGAAGTTCAACATACTTTCTTTTCAAAACACATCCTACTTATGTTTCAAAAGGATCCTGAGACGGAACTTGCCAGCCGTACAAACGCAAACACAGACAGCAGACAGTCACTTACACAAACAACGCACAAATTGTCAGTAATGTCAGAACGCGACGGCAATCCACAAAAAGATACAACATCCGAGGATTGGATGCAGGTACTAGATAACTTTTTAGATAACAACGACGAAGGAAATCATATGGAGCACCAACAACCACACCAACAGCAACAGCAACAGCAACAGCAACACAATCAGGCTCATGCTCGTGCTCATCACACACATGCACCAAATTCTACCTCGTCACAAACGGCTATAGCAACGGCTGCGGCGGCAGCAGCAGCAGGTTCTGAGGAATCGAGAACCAACCCTCCACCCCCAGCTGCTGCAGCAATGGCACTATCTTCCTCTGCCCATTCAATAAATAATGATAATCTTGATGCAACTGATTTATCGGAAGAAGTCAAAACTGAAATCCGATCAGAGCGGAAGAGAACCCGTGAAAAACAGCGTCGGTCTGACGTCAATGCACAATTCGCAGCACTCACAGAAATTCTTAAACGTGTGGAAGGTTATGATTTGGACAGTGATGTATCAGATGACGAGGAAAACGATACTACGTGTAAGAAACAGAAGCTTAGCACTACTGTACCAGTGATGAATGCTACGCCGTCGAATAGAGTCGATCTGATTTCGAGAACGATTTCCATAATGGATCGATTGCACAAAGTGAACCGGTCACTAAGACAGACTGTGAAAGGACTTCGAAAGTCTCTCAAGAAAATGAATTG
>Ga0209712_10002672_pt1 | contig 14596 bp, 13 predicted proteins | sample ArcOceMetagenome_FD_187443 | JGI IMG/M metagenome (GOLD analysis project Ga0209712, IMG submission 187443) | Marine eukaryotic phytoplankton communities from Arctic Ocean - Arctic Ocean - Greenland ARC118M Metagenome (SPAdes) (version 2) | ecosystem: Environmental > Aquatic > Marine > Oceanic...
TTGATTTTCAGAACAGGGACACCTGTTTTAGCTAAAGCGCGTAAGGACCCTAAACCCGCTACAGCATCAGATGGCCACCAGATGAATACATCAGGCAATTGACCAGCCGCCAAAATCTGCTGGACTTGCTGATCTTGTTCTGCTTGATTGAATTGGTTTTCAAATACTTTGATGTCAAAACCCTTCAACTCAGCTGTTGCTTTGATACCTTTAATGAACTTGCCGATGTATGCTTCGCCGGCCGGCCCGTTAAATGATACGATAGAACCTTCCGCCGAAACGGAACCCGCGGTCATAGTCAATGCCACGGCACCTGCCGCAAACGAACGATATAGATTAGTTAAATTTTTCATTTTTTCCTCCCTGGAATGAATCGATTCGATCCATCAATGTGCATGCAGGTTCTACAAAAATACTTTGATTTATAACGTAGCGTTTGTCCAACTTGGATAAAGTTGGTTCATTTTGGATATTTTGATGATTTTATTAATCAGCTGGAATTGAGATGAATTAGAAAATGTTTCAAAATAATTTGGAGAAGATTATGGACCCGAACCGTCTTAAAGGAAAAAATTGCTTGATCACAGGCGCCGCCCAAGGAATGGGAGCTGCAATTGGAGAATATTACGCAGCTCAAGGTGCCAATGTATGTTTGGGCGATATTAACCTCGCAGGCGTTGAACAGGTTGCAGCACGAATTAATTCCGCCGAAAACGGTAAAGCGATTGCCATCAAGCTAAACGTGACCAGTCGAGAAGATAATGCCGCAGCCGTGGACGCTACATTAGCCGCATTTGGCTCCCTGAACGTGGCTTTGCTAAACGCCGGAATTAACAAACCGAAGTTTTTCATGGATATAGATGAAGAAAATTGGGACTCAATCATGAATGTTAATGCCAAGGGCCAGTTGTTTGGCATGCAGGAAGCCGCCCGTCAAATGATCAAGCAAGGTCCTGAAGCCGGGCCTTATAAATTGATTAACGTTGGGTCGATCTTGTCGCGGGTCGCCTTCGACGATGTGATCCCATATTCATGCTCAAAACATGCAACACTAGCACTGATCACTGGTGGAGCAAAAGCACTGGTAGATCATAATATCACTGTAAACGGCTACGGACCGGGTGTTGTACGTACCGAATTATGGGAGCAACTCGACAAAGATTTGGTCGCGATTGGGAAATTCGAAAAAGAAGGCCAATCCATGGATTCCCTAGCGGAAAACATGATCCTTATGAAGCGTTATTCCTACCCTGAAGACGTGGTGGGTACTGCTGGTTTCTTGGCAAGTTCAGACTCAGACTATATGACCGGCCAATTAATCATGATCGATGGTGGTATGGTCATGCAATAAGGCACACGGCCTCAAATGAGTTAGAAGGGGCAGGATCGATATGACTCCGCCCCTTTTCTTTGTGCATTTTATTTAGGATATAAAGCCTATAAGCAAAGAGGTCTTGGAATGAACCGTATTGATGGAAAAATCGCAGTCATAACCGGCGGCTCGCAAGGCCTAGGCGCTGCAATTGCGCGCAGCTTTGCGGAAGCCGGCGCAGCGGGTATTGCCCTTGTGGGGCGCGGTACCGAAAAAGGCATGCAAGTCGCAAAAAATATTGAGGCTGACACGGGCGTTCCAACCCTGATGATCACAGCTAATCTGGAAAATATAACAGACGTGCGTCGGATCATGTCAGAAGCCGATACCCGCTTTGGCAGGGTTGATATTTTGGTGAATGCCGCAGGTCTGACTGAACGCGGCAATCTGTTGAACACCTCACCTGAGCTGTTTGACCGCATGTTCGCAGTCAACGTGCGTGCGCCCTTCTTTTTGATGCAAGATGCGGTCAATATTATGGAGCGTGAAGGAGTCGAAGGTCGTATCGTGAATATTGGGTCTGCCTCAGAGTTGGCCGGGCAACCGTTCATAGCGACCTACTGCGCCTCAAAAGCTGCGCTGGCAACTCTGACCCGAAATTCCGGCTATGCCCTTATGCGCAACCGCATTCATGTGAATCAGCTCGACATCGGCTGGATGGCGTCCGACCATGAACGTGCCCTGCAATTGGGCGAATCTGGCGATCCTGATTGGGAGAAAAAAGCCAATGCGTCCTTACCGTTCGGACGGCTCCTCGATCCAGCAGAAGTGGCCCGCGCGGTTATGTGGATGGCATCCGATGACAGTGGCATGATGACCGGCGCCGTGATCCATTTCGACCAATCGGTTTGGGGAGGATACGATGGACAGGCCCCTGCGCCCGCAGAGAAATTGAAGGCATAGACGTTGGGAATAATCAGATACAAAGCGGGTAAAGGAGCTGTCAAATTAATGAGAACACACTCCAAATTACTAGCATAGCCTAAATCTATACTCTCAATAATTGTCGCAGCTCGGCGAGAGCAGCGACACGGTTCAGCTTGAAGTTATCGCATGGGCAGGCAACACTGAAGGCTACTTGTGAGAAAGGTGCTATACTGTCCAGCCAAGTGATCCGTCGGGTTTGGCTAAATCTTCTCCACCTGCCATCATCTTCTGCAATTCTTCGGAGCTAATTTCACCGCGTTTCGCTGTACCAAGTGTCGTGCCGCGATTTAAAACCGTAAAACGATCACCGACGGCCAATGCGTGTCGAATATTGTGCGATATAAAAACCACTGCGACGCCTGCGGTTCGAACTTTATCAACAGTTGCCAAAACCTTTGAAGTCTGGCGCACACCCAGCGCAGAGGTAGGCTCATCCAAAATTAAGACTTTAGCTCCGAAATAAACGGCGCGAGCAATTGCTATGGTCTGGCGCTCTCCTCCGGATAGGGTGCCAACAGGCTGGTCTGGGCCGCGTAGGTTAATACCCATAGCGGCCATTTCAGACATGGTGATCCGGTTGGCGGTCTCTAGGTCGAAATGTTTGATGCCAAAACGGCGGACCTCCGGTTCGTTACCCATGAAAAAATTACGCGCAACCGACATCAATGGGATCATCCCAAGATCTTGGTAAACTGTTGCAATTCCACGAGCGATGGCGTCGTGAGGTGTTTTGAAGTTAACAGGTTCATCGTCAAAATACACTTGGCCGTCAGTCGGTTGGTGCGCCCCGGACATGACCTTGATGAAGGTTGATTTTCCAGCACCGTTATCGCCCAGCAGGCAGTGACATTCACCAGGTTTGAGATCAAAGGACACTCCATCGAGGGCAATCACCGAACCGAAGTGTTTTTTAATATTTTTAAGCTTTAGAATTGCGTCAGCCATGTCAATCACCCGCACCAATCACTGCTCGGCGGATATAGGTGTTTATGATCACCGCGACCAACAGCAACCCGCCCAGAAAAACTCTGAATAAAGACGACTCAGCACCTGAGAAAAATAATCCTTGTTGGACTACTCCAAACATGATGGCACCTAGGCCGGCGCCGATCACAGATCCATAACCGCCGGTCAGCAATGCTCCACCAATCACTACGCAGATGATTGCTTCGAACTCTTTCAATAGGCCCCGGTCGGCCCCTGCTGATCCAAATTCAGTCACCTGACACATTGCAAAAACGCACGCACAAAAAGCTGTAAACATAAACATCAGAATTTTGACACGGTTTACCGGGATTCCGGCATATGCTGCGGCATGCTCGTCTCCTCCCGCAGCAAATATCCAGTTTCCGAATTTGGTTTTGGTTAGTAACCACTGGCCAAAAATAATTAGTCCTATCGCCCAAACGATCAGCATAGGAATACCGCTGACAACAGGTTGGCCTTCAAACTTCCCACGCGAGAACACCTCTATCCAACCTTGATTTCCCATCCAGACGAATACACCAGTAAGAACTTCGCCGCCAAAAAATGGGGCAAGCCAATCATCTTTGGCCAACGGCCGCATGCCACTTAAAATTGTTTTTTGCGTTGTCGTGATCGACATAAATATCGTTAGACCACGCAGGATATATAGAAATGCAAGCGTCACAATAAAACTGGGTAATTTTGTCTTGATCACTAAAAATCCGTTTACTGCACCGAGCAATACGGACAGGATGAATGCAATGATAATGGATAACCATACTGGCAGTCCAAAATGGATTGAGCCAATCGCAAGAACCATCCCGGAAAACCCAATCATCGACCCGATTGAAAGATCAAACTCACCAGCGATCATTAACAAACAAGCGCCACTAGCGATAATCGCGAATTGCGCAGCGACGATAGACCAGTTTCTGATTCCATCTGGCTGAAACATCCCATTGTCGGATGCGATCAGAAAAAAGAATATAAGAACCAGAACGGTTCCGCAAAACGCACCCATTTCGGGGCGATGCAGTGCTCGTTGCACGAAAGATTGGTCTTTGACCCGCTTGTCGGACATTTTTTCTTCCTCAATAAACCCGATGACGCAGCCGATGTTTCAACCGCGTCACCGATATCCTAAACTGATTTACCGGAACTTGCCGGCTAGCTTTTCAACCAGACCAATGTTGTCCTTGGTCGTAAAGCCAGGGCCGGAATTGATGTGATGCGGGATGCGAACTCCATAGCGAACGTAATTGGTCAGCAGGTTTGCAGCCAAATACCCCTGAAAGAACTGCTGCTGGTCGATGGACCACTGCAGCACACCAGATTTTAGCGCCTCAATCATCTCATCCGAGAGCTCGAACGAGCCATAATAGATTTCACCCGCCATACCAAGCTCTTCGAGAGCTTGTAGCGCCGGATTAGCACCATTTGGGCCAAGCGTCAGGATTGAAGGAGCGTCAGGGTGTGCTTTGAGATAGGCGAAGATCCTGTTCTTAGCTTCGATGGGGTCGCCGCCGATATCAACCATGCGGTCTCCCAGTTCTATCCCCAGGCCTGCCGCATATCCAGCACAACGGTCGGTTAATGGGATGTTACCAATTTGGTGATTGAAGCAAACGAAGTCAGTGATACCGTCCGCTTTCGCACGAATGCCAGCAACACGACCAGCTTCAAACTCTGGCTGACCAATGTGCATAAGCGCACCCATGGCCTCAGATTGTTCCTGCGTGCCAGAATTGACTGTAATCACTGGCATGCCAGAATCAACTGCGCTGGTGATTGCGTCACGCAGTGCGTCATAATCCCCAATCGTAACAATCATTCCGTCATAATCAGCTGCGGCAGCTTGCTCGACAATGCGCGCCATGTCGGCAGAGTCACCAGTCGGCGGGTTGCGGATGTCGACAGTGATGTCCATTTCCGATTCCAACTGATTGATTGTGTTTTTGATGGTGTTCCACCAAAAATCTTCATCTCCTGAGTGGTAGATAAATACAAGTTTTTCGCCCGCCGCCATTGCTGGTGCACCGACAAAATTCATCGCCGTCGCAATAACTATGGCGATTAATTTTAGCAATTTTTTCATTTTGTGTCTCCCAATGTTGTATCCAAATTCAGGCAGTCAATCTGATCCATCCTCGCACTCCTAGCGCAAGCACCCGAGCAGAAAAGTTTAATTCCACCTTGAGGCTATCAAAGGGCAGTCAGTAAATCGTTCACACCCCACAGATGTCAGAAATGGACATTTTATTCATTTCACACCTCATACTATCACTTAGCAGCTTCCATAGTCAGGGATCACAGGACGGTTTTCTTTGGCAGATTGCGTACACGCCAGAGCAATTGCAAGTGCTGCGCGTCCATCCTCCTGAGTTGAAGAAGGCCTTCGGGCTGTGATCACAGCATCGTAGAATTCATCGAGTGCGTTGTAAAAAGACGCGTCATAACGTTCGAGAAAAAAGTGCTTTAGCGGCACACGTGCCTCTGTTCGATGCGCATCCCAGCGCACTAAGTTTTTATCGCGATGATTGGTCGTTTGCAGCAGGCCCCTTTCACCAAACACTTCTATCCGTTGGTCGAACCCATAGGAACAGCGGCGCGAATTATTGATATGCACAATCGCTCCAGACGGCATGTAAAGCATTGTCATTGTCGTGTCGAAATCACCTTCATCACCAATCGCTGGGTTGATCAGGCAAGATCCTTGTGCAAACACACGAACTGGTCGCTCGCCCGCAATCCAACACATCAAGTCGATGTCATGGATCGTAGCATCGACGAAATATCCTCCGGATGCGCGGATGTACTCGATAGGCGGTGGAGAAGGCTCACGACTGGTGCTCATCAGAAAACTGAGATTGCCGATCTCTCCGCTAGCGACAGCTTTTTGCAACGCGCTGTTGTCAGGATCAAAGCGACGGTTGAACCCCATCATGAAAGGCACCGGATGTTTATTAAGTGCAGCCAAACACGTATCAACACGCTCTAGCGTTTGATCCAGCGGCTTTTCGCAATAAATCGACTTGCCAGCCTTTGCCGCGGAGATAATGTAGTTGACATGGGTGTTCGTAGGCGTTGCAATTATGACGGCTTCTATCTTTGGGTTGCCAAGAACAGTGTCAAGATCCGACATCGCAGCACCGCCGTAAAGTTCAGTAGCTTTTTGAGCTGAAGCCAGGCTGGGATTGAAGATGACCTCTAGTCGCAAACCAGGATGGGCGTTGATCTTGGGGCCATAGGCATGCGCCATGCGCCCGCTACCCATGAGAGCGACGCCAAGCGTTTTCATTGCGTATCCTCAAGAATCATCGCCGCGCCCTTTTCACCAATCATGATTGACGCTGCGTTCGTATTGCCGGTGACGATGCGTGGCATGATCGAGGCATCAATAACCCGAAGCCTATCAATCCCATGCACACGCAAACGTGGATCAACTACGGCGTCGCTGCCAATGCCCATTTTACAAGTCCCAACCGAGTGCAGTAACGACAAGCCAGATGAGCGACAATACTCTAGCAGTTCCGCATCGCTTTGCATCTCCTCGCCAGGCGATATTTCATTGTTGACACAATAGCTCATGGGCGCAGTTGCTGCAATCTTACGGCCAAACTTCAAGCCTGCCAACGCTGCTTGTTGATCCGCCACATCAGCAAAAAAGTTGAACAGGATTTCAGGCTTATCCGTAGGGCGCGGCCCAGAAAGGCGCACATGACCGCGCGAGTTTGGACGCATATGTTCCGCGAGAATAGTGAAACCAGAGAAAGGGTGGGGTTTAAGCTGCTCATTGGTGCACCACGCCATGAAAGTAACCATCATATCCGGGCGATCAATATGGGTGCCGGACTTAATAAAGCTATTAGAATAATTGCCGTTGTCGGAGAATGGGCCCGTGCGAAACAACAAGTAGCGCAGCAACTGAGCTCCACCCTTCAGTTTGTTGTTGTAAAGGTCATTCACCGTGCTTTTCACTGTCGAGCGATATTCTGCGCCTATGCCGAAGTGATCCTGAAGGTTTTCCCCCACGCCGCGCAATGCATGCCGCGTGTCAATGCCATGAGCTTGTAATTGTGCGCCAGGTCCAATCCCTGAAAGCTGTAGAAGCTGCGGCGAATTAAACGTGCCGCCACATAAAATAACCTCACGTCGAGCTTTCGCTTGATACGCGCCCGTAGGGTCAGTCCAAGCAATACCCTTGGCCATGCGGCCCTCCAGAATGACGCGTTCGACCATTGCGTTCAACTTCAAGTCAATGTTCTTCTTAGCAGCACCTTTTAGATAGCCTGCTGCCGTGCTCCACCGGCGACCATTTTTTGTAGTAGTTTGAACGTAGCCCGTACCTTCTTGCTGAGGGCCGTTGAAATCATCATTGCGCGGCAGACCAAGAGCTTCTGATGCTCTATGAAACGCTTCGCCCAGAGCATGTTTTTGACGAATATCAGACACCGCCACTGGCCCACCTACACCGTGGTGTGAATTTGCACCACGTTCTTGGTCCTCGCAAGATTTGAAATAGGGTAGTACACCGTCCCAACCCCACCCTGTGCAGCCTTCTTGTGCCCAACCATCAAAATCCTCTGGTTGACCACGCATATAGATCATGCCGTTTATAGATCCGGTTCCACCCAAAACCTTGCCACGTGGCTGGAACAAACGACGGTTGTTCAGATGTGGTTCGGGTTGACTTTCATAGCACCAATTCACGGCAGGATTGGCATAAAGCATCGAATACCCCAGTGGGATGTGAATGAACGGGTTTTTGTCTTTACCACCTGCCTCAAGCAGTAAAATGGAATGGCCCGCCTGCCCTAAACGCCCTGCAACAGCGCATCCAGCCGATCCAGCCCCAACAACAATAAAATCATATTCTGCGACGCTCATTCCATCCCCAACACTTTGATATTTGCTTTCAGATAAAGTGTCATGGCGAGGCGTACCCAGTTAATACCAAGAATATCTATTTTGGATATATTTGTGTGCGCGCGATTTTTTAGGATCTTTAAAATAAATATATTGCTACTGAAAAGGGCGTAGAATGACCCGAGAAGAATTGCTACGTATTTTGACATTTGCGGATAAAACTCGGTCAATTTCTCAAAAAATGACCGCGTTGTCTGAAGTCGATGCGCACTGGAACATCATCTCATTCGCGATGCGCCGACATTTGGAAGGCAAGCTGCTAACAATTACCTCTGCCGCCGCAGCTGCAGAGGTGCCTTATGGAACTGCGATGCGCCGCGTGAAAGAGTTGATTGACGGTGGATACCTGATCAGAAGAGTACGCACAAAAACCGGTAAATCGTTTTCACTGCACCCGACGCGTAAGATGATCGAAGACATTGAAAATTACGCTATGCATCTAAAGGGAGTTGTAGGCGATACATTTGGTTTTAACCCCGGCGACAATGCGTCGGATGATTTCTTTTTTGGCGGATCTTACATGGGATCGCGAATTCTACCCTATCCCAATGCGATGCGGACTGCGATCGGGCAGAATCAAATAATGCGGATTTTATGTCCTTCTGATCCCGTTTTTCATACCTTACAAGAGTTAGTACCGAAGCTGCAAGAACTGTGTGGTACGCAAATAGAGATCATAATTCTGCCTCTGGATGACTTGCACCAAGAAATCTTGAAAAACGCCAAACGATCGAAATCGCAATATGATTTAGTGGCAATTGATCTGCCTTGGGTGGGCGAGTTGGCCGACAAGAAGGCAATCCTACCGATTGACGATTTGATCGAGTCTGCGGGCTATAACCCATCAGATTTTCACAATACTGCCTATAAAGGTTCTTCATGGAGCGGAGCGCAATTTGGGCTTCCTATTCAGCCCACCGTAGAGCTGTTGTTCTGTCGGAGGGATCTATTTTTTAAGGCCGGACTGCCGATCCCTGAAACAATTTATCAAGTAAGCTCAGCCGCCCGCATGTTACATCGCACGGCCCTGAATTTATCGGGAATCGTTATGAACTTTGGACGTGGCACACCAGTGGCGCATACTTTTATTCATACGCTGGCAGACTTTGGACGTCCGATAATAAATTTGGATGCGTTGGCAGATGATTTTGACATCGAATCTATTGAAGGCCACAATTTTCGACCTCAAATCGACACCGAAGAAGGACGTGAGACTGCAAACTTCCTATGCGAATTGCGCTCTTTTGTGCATCCAGAAAGCATGGTTTGCGACTGGGACCGTCGAATAAAAATATTCACAGCTGGGCAAGCCGCAATGACCTATGGATGGTCCGTTCGTGCGGCAAAATTCGAATCGGAGATTTCCTCACCCGCGCATGGCAACGTCACATATGTACCACACCCATCTGTAAAAAAAGGAAAATCTGTGACCCCTATTGGTGGGTTTTTCTTTGCATTGCCAGCTGGATTGACAAGTGAACGTCAAAATAAATCTTGGAAAATGTTGGAGTATCTTACGCGACCTGAAATGATGAAGTGGTACGTTCAAAACGGCAACATCACTAGCCCCCGCTTTTCCACCAGTGCCGATCCAGAAGTGCTTTCCAAGAACGCACTGATTGGTCAGATTGATCTACTTGAACGCCAAGGCGGTCTACAAACTTGGCCTCGTCCGCCGGTTCCGGAGTTCAGCGATATCCTCAGAATTTTGGGCAACCACATTCATATGATGCTACAGGGTGAAACCTCAATCAGTGCCGCTTTGACACAGTCGCAGAACGAGATTGATCGACTTATGCGGACTAACGGGCGCTATTGATTTCCACTTCAGTTAACCTGAATCATTTTGGACATCTTTTTTGTCGCGGTTTTCCAAGTCGCGCCGTATCATTTGAATTAAGAGTTTTAAACGATCGGGTATGGTGAGCCGGACAAATATTTGGTGAGGTTACACGCGGCATGGCAATGAAGTTCAAACCAAAAATTGGCATCGGCTTGATCGGCTCTGGTTTTATGGGACGCTGTCATGCAAACGCCTTCACAGCCGTTTCGGGCCTGTTTGATCTACCCGGACTTCCAGTTAAAATTATCCTTGCGGATGCCACGGGTGAGATTGCCCAAAAAGGTGCACGAACGTTAGGTTTCCCCCGCTTTACGTCCGACTGGCGGGTCTTGATCGACGATCCAGCTGTAGATATTGTTGCGATCACCGCGCCAAATATCTATCATGAACCGATGGCTTTGGCAGCGATTGCAGCTGGCAAAACTGTGTATTGTGAAAAGCCTTTATCGATCACTGCCGCATCAGCCCTGAAAATGACACAAGCCGCTGAGGCAGCCGGTGTTGTAACGATGGTGGGCTTTAACTTCTTACGCAATCCAATGGTTAGGATGGCGCGAGAACTGATCGTGGCTAATGACATTGGTAAAATCACAGGGTTTCGGGGCCGTCATGCTGAAAATTATATGTGCAGCCCCAACGTGCCACATTCGTTTCGTACGGATCCGCAAGGCGGCGGCGCGATTACAGATCTTGGTAGCCATATTATTTCGATGGCGCGTTATCTGTTAGGGCCGATAAGCCGCACCAATGCAATCAGCGAAACGATTCATAGAACACGACCTGTTCACCTTGGAAGCGTTGACCGCGCCCCTGTGTTGGTCGACGACATGACGCACGCGTTACTAGAGTTCGAAAGCGGTGTAAAAGGCAGTATCGAGGCGAACTGGTCCGCAACAGGTCGCACTATGGATTTATCATTTGAAGTCACTGGAACAAAAGGGGCGATCCAGTTCTCGCAAGAGCGTATGAATGAGTTGTTGGTTTATTCAGGGTTGGGTGGCTTTCGCCGAATTGAAGCCGGACCATCCCACCCTCCCTACGGTAACTTTTGTCCTGCGGTTGGCCACCACCTTGGCTTTAACGACCTAAAAATCATTGAAGTCGCCCAGTTAATCGAAACGCATGTCGCAGGTGGAACTTGCTTCTCCGATTTCCGCGAAGCTTATGAAGTGCAAAAGGTAATCGAAGCAATGCAGCTTTCGGCTTCAGATAGGGAAGGAGCATTGATCGCGATCTAGCTATTCGTGGACTCCTTAAATGCGTTTTCCTATGTCGATCGCAGCGACCGGCTTGGCCCAGAAATGTCAGCGACTAGATAGCAGGTGCAGGTGCAAAGGGCACATACATCGAACCACATTCAGCTTGGGGAAACAGCTATAACGAAAGCTTCAAAGGCAGACTGCGCGGCGAACTTTTAAATGGAGATGGCATCCCAGGCGCACGGCGCATGATCCGGGATCCCCGGTCTATGGCAAAGTAGCTCGTCCGATCACAAGTAGTTTTGTCTGACAATGCCGGCGGCGTCAGCTCTATCAGACTATTGCCTCACCCAATCCAAACCGAGACGTGGACTTGGTCGTACTTACTTTTTGAGAGATGCTTCGGGAGAATATCTACAACGCGTACCCGGATTTTATGTGCTTTCTTGAGGTTCTGACTTAGGTTTTTACTATCTTCAGAAGAAAGCGATCCAAGGCGCTTTGATTTCCTTCTGCCAAGAAATCTACTGATAAAACCCATTTCTTTTAAATAAAATAACTCGAGAACGCCTTTAGCGGCCACATCTATTTCCAAATCATCACCGATACACAAATTTGTTTTTGCGACATCAACTTTGAGATCATGAACTTTGGTTTTTTCAAAGATTATTTTCATTTGCCACACATATTAAGTCCACTTACGTGGAGATTGATGCAGCTTTTTGACTTCAGACTTAGGCGGCTTCTATTAATGATATATTTTGAGCAGATAACGTGGATAGCAAAGTAGGCAGAATGTGACGAGACTGGATCGCTTTTTTAATTGCGGAATTCAAAAGAGCAACTGGCACATCCTGTGTCTCGAGGTCGTATACTTTTCTGCGCGTACCTTCGAAGTCATACACCATCTGAACTTTACCAAAATATGATTTTCTATAGCCTAAAAAATGGTGCCCATCTTCACTATGAATAAACATTTTTATCCCCCAACACCGTATCAATATCTCGCAAATAGATTCGCAAGGAGTCTGATTCTGAATCAATTCAGATTCAGTGATGAATCTACAACAGAGACCAGAATTAAAGATGTTTACGCGTGCTGTCAGGCAAATAAGAATAATCAACACACAAATTTATAATTCAAAAACTAAAAATGGGCTGTCAAAAATCGAGAACAGGCACCAGATTGCACAAAATTCTATGCCTACTTAAGCCAGCTATGTGTGGCAGCTTCAGTTGCTTCGCATGGTCGAACCATAGCCGCAACCTGCAGCTACCATGTCAAGTGTAAATTTGATTACGCAGCCATAGATTTTATACATAATGTAGAAAGAACTTCTGATGCTATACCAAACGATCTTACCCTAGTTTGGTGGTCATGTATCATCCCAGTTACCATTAACTCATCAGGACTGAAGGTTGTAATTAACTCAGAGAGTTGCCTTTTAATAGTTTCCGCTGAGCCAGTCGCCGAGCAAGACAACGACTGTTCAACCTGTGCAATTATGTGCGCCGGCACTTCGAGTTGGTTTTGCGCTCTTGGTGCGGGCAACTTACCGGGCTTTCCAGTCATTAGGCGCGCAAATGCAATAATTTGAGATGATCGAAGAAACACAGCTTCTTCGTCGGTTTCTGCGGCACAAACTCCCGCCCCAATTATAACATATGGCTCTCTCAAGTATGCTGATGGCCGGAAAGTTTCTCTGTAGATGGATACAGCCTGCTCAAGCATTTCCGGTGCAAAATGCGATGCAAAAGCGTAGGGTAAACCAAAATGCGCTGCCAGCTGCGCTCCATAAAGACTCGATCCAAGGATCCAAATCGGCACATTGGTTCCTGTCCCCGGGATAGCCTGTACGTGCTGGCCGTCTTGGGTATCACTCAAGTAGCCAAGCAACTCTGTTACGTCATCAGGAAAATTATCATTTGACGTCATGTGTCGCCTTAAAGCCTGTGCCGTTGCCATATCAGAACCTGGAGCACGACCTATGCCAAGATCAATACGGTTTGGGTATAGGGACGCTAGCGTGCCAAACTGTTCAGCGATCACCAAAGGTGCGTGGTTTGGCAACATTATACCCCCTGCCCCAATACGCATGTGCTTCGTTGCTGCTGCTACGTTACTAATCACGATAGAAGTTGCCGCACTTGCGATACCTGGCATGTTGTGATGTTCGGCTAACCAGTAACGATGGTAACCAAAGCCCTCAGCAGCTTGCGCAAGCTCTACAGTGTTTTTTAGGGCATCTGCAGCGGTCTTGCCTTCCGGTATCGGAGACAAATCCAAAAGTGAAAAGTGTTTCATAGAAGCATCCAATCAAAATGGCCTAAGCACAAAAGTCAGGTGCAAATCTCAACCATACGCCAACTTAAAGTGGCATTAGTTTTTAGACCAGTAGAAATTATTTTATAAGCATAGCGGGAGCCAAACCAATCGGAAAGCATATCTGATTATTCGCAATTGATATTTCCAAGCGGCATATCCCTACTGCACCTATGCACATTTTCTGCACAACAGATCATAACATTTGCATGAAATCCTCAAATTAACTGCAAAATACCGTGGCAAACCGGTGTTGTCAGACAAACTTGAACACCCGTAAAAGGCACCTCAAGTCAATCATCATGCGGCACAGAAATTGGACCACTCTGTGAGAGCGGCACTGCGTTTTTGCTTATAAGTCTGTCTGCTTTCTAGATGTCTCTCATGATTAAAATGGTTGTATATTTGGGCATGATAACTGGTAAATTTCTGAAGCATTGCACAACTTTTAAACTTCTGCATCGCTCGTTCTCGTCGTCGAAATGGCAGGTGCGAATTTTCGCATCTGTTGTTGGACCGGCCATCACATAATTGACGATCTACAACGCCAATCTCACGAAGTGCCGCGCCGTAGGATGGTAACTTATCCGTTGTGATGATCTTAGGTGAGCCGTGTTTACGCATTGCTTTTATAAGGAACTTCTTCGCTGCAGCCTTGTTGCGTCGCCTCGTGACGTAACATTCAAGAACTTCCCCTTCATGATCAACAGCGCGCCATAGGTAAAAGCGTTCTCCATTTATTTTGACGAAGACTTCATCTAAATGCCATTGCCAGTTTGAGTGTTGACCCGCCCTCTTCTTTCGAATTTCCTTAGCAAATTTTGCACCAAACCGATCCACCCAAAACCGTACAGTTTCATGGCAAATATCAATGCCACGTTCATGCAAGATATCTTCAACTTGGCGGAAACTCAGCGGATAACGCACGTAATACATAACCGCCAAGCGAATGATTTTGGGAGACGTTTTGAAATATTTGAATGGATTATGTGCTGTCATCAACCAGAATTAAGGATTAGCCGCTTGCCCGTCAAGTTTGT
>Ga0209712_10002673_pt1 | contig 14593 bp, 14 predicted proteins | sample ArcOceMetagenome_FD_187443 | JGI IMG/M metagenome (GOLD analysis project Ga0209712, IMG submission 187443) | Marine eukaryotic phytoplankton communities from Arctic Ocean - Arctic Ocean - Greenland ARC118M Metagenome (SPAdes) (version 2) | ecosystem: Environmental > Aquatic > Marine > Oceanic...
ATCGGCTTAATTAGTTTCTGTTGCTGCGTTATAGGCAGATATTAAGATTTGCCAATCGGCCAGTTGCCAATGAATATTACGTAGACGTTTTTCTTTTTCAAAGGAACGCTTTAGGCGTGACATATTTAATTGTTTCCATTTGTTACCTTGTCTAATTCCGCATTTATCAAAATCAATTAACCAAGTTTTATCTTCAGCATCGAGCATTATGTTGTGGATATTTAGATCGTGGTGATAAATTTGATGTTTGTGAAATTTGGCAATTGTTTGACCTGTTTTTTGCCATACATCAGCGGCTAAACTTCTTTTTAGCAAAATTTGGTGTAAATCTTGGGCATTAGGAATTTTCGTTGAAATAATATCAGCTTGATAATAGAGACCACGTTTAGTGACCAAAGCTGCACTAGGCTTAGGAGCTGCCAACCCCAGTGTTTTCATATGTTCTAGTAGCTTAAATTCTTGCCATGCACGGGATTGCTCAAGACCTGTATACAGATATTGATCACTTAGCACTTTGCCAATCAACCCACCGCGGCGATAGTGACGTAACACATACTCATTTTTGTTATATTGAAAAAAAAATGTTGTACCACGACCTGCTGCTTGGCCTGTAATTGCATCCTTTAGCTGCCAGAATTGGCTATTAAAAATATCAGGTGTTGCTGCAGGAAAATGCTCTGCATCAAATAGTATAATCTGTGACTTAACAGTTTTTTGCTGGATGTTTGGCATGCTACAATTTATTAATACTGAGAATGTGCTTATTGTAATGCAATCCTATTAACTTTCAGATATTTCTGTTTAACCATTATTTGAGTAACCAAATTCTATGACCAACCATCGCCAGCTTGCCCCGATATCTGATGAAATTGAACTGATTATTGGTAACTCAAATTCAAACTTTTCAGGTGTAACATCTACTATGTTGCAAGTCATGTCTTATCAAAAAGAGCTGATTAACTTACGCATTATGGGCACCCATTTTTTGCCTGATCCTGCTATGGCTATCAGTTTTTGGCAAACTGCAAAAATGTGTCGAACACCGCTAAAAAATGGTAAATGGCGTATTTTTCATGCACGCCGTGTCGATGAAATGATTCAAGCAGTGGTACTCAAGTATCTATTCAGAGCAAAGATCAAGCTGGTGTTTAGTTCCGCAGCACAGCGTAAACGTTCTGCATCAACTGTGTGGTTAACCAGAAAAATGGATGCAGTGATTGCGGTAAGTAAAAGGTCGGCTGGGTTTTTATGTGATCCTCCAAACCTAGTAAACCCACATGGTGTGCAAGTTAATGACTATTTACCTCCCAAGGATAAGCAGCAAGCATGGGCTGATTTAGGCTATGGAGGTAAATATGGTGTGGGCATTCTAGGGCGCGTCAGAAAACAAAAAGGGGTGCACTTATTTGTTGAGTCATGTATTCAACTGTTTGACAAATATCCTGATTACCACTGTGTAGTTGTCGGCGCAATTTCATCCAGCAACAAAGAGTTTGTCGAACAGTTAAAAAGCAAAGCGGCACAAGTCAATATGGCTGATCGGATTACCTTTACAGGTGAACTGCCATTTGAACAAATACCTTCAATATTTAGCGCGCTATCTTTGGTTTCAGCACTGAGTGATAACGAGGGGTTTGGTTTAACTGTTTTGGAAGCCATGAGCAGCGGCGCAGCGGTATTGGCAACCGAAGCTGGCGCCTGGGAGGAAATTGTTCGCCCTGCAATAGACGGTTATATTGTGCCAGTAAATGATCAGCAAGCCGTTAACGAAAAAATGGACTTATTGTTATCTGACACTGAACAGCTAAAAACAATGGGCATTGAAGGGCGAAAGCGCGTCGAGACAAGTTATCGGGTGGAAGACGAAGCGACACGTTTAATCGATTTTTTCCGTACCTTACAATAGGTAACCTAAACCTGGGATAAGCCATTCCGTCCAGCACCACTATTTTCGTGCCTAGCTTCGTTGAACTTGCTCACAAGAGCTCGCCTTGAAAACACAAAAATATCAGCACTGGATGTATTCACTGGCCTAGTAAATCTATTTTCATTTTGTAACGCACGGTATTTGTGAAAGTTACTTTTAAGGAGAGTGGTTCAAAGCTAGGACATCCAGTGTTTTATCAATGGCACCGCTATTTTCCATTAACACCTGTTTCCCAGCAATACCTGCAAGTTTCCTTTGCTCAAGGTTGTCTAACCATTTTTTGCAAGCTAATTCAATTTGCAGAGCATCTGTCACTGTTAGTAACGCGCCTTTATCTGCTAAGGTTTGGCAAATGGCTGGATTATTGTAAGTCGATTTCCCCATCAATATGGGCACTCCCAAAGCCGCAGGTTCTAATGCATTGTGCCCGCCTCGATCAGCTAAACTGCCGCCTACAAAACTGATATCTGCCAAGGCGTAAATGGACCGTAACTTACCCATTTGATCGCATAGTAGTACTTGGGTATTTGGTTGACATGGTTTTGTGCCACTCATCAAAACGGTTTCTACGTTTTGTTTTTGTAATAGTTGATGCACCTTTGAAAAGCGTTGAGGGTGACGAGGCACAATAATTAACAATAACTCAGGATAAACTGTCACCAACGCCAGGTAGGCATCTAATAAAATTTGTTCCTCTGGTTCATGGGTACTGCCAGCCACTAAAATTAAACGCTGTTCTAGAGCAAAGTTAGCTTTAATTGTTCGGCTTAGTGCGATGTCGTGAGCAGAAATGGTCAAATCGAACTTAATGTTGTTGGTCAAGGTTAGCTTATTAGGGCTCACTCCGAGGATCAGGTAGTTCTGGTAATCTCTTTCGTCTTGGGCACAGATTGCAGTGACTTTTTCGAACATAGGTTGAAATAAAGAGGGAAATTTTTGATAAGTTTTGGTCGATTTTTCACTCATCCTGCCATTTATGATAAAAATTGGAATATTTGAACGCCAACATTGATGACATAAATTTGGCCATAATTCCATTTCATTGATCAGTAATTTAGTTGGACGTTTTCTGATTATAAAAGACTTTAAAAAAAGCGGGAAATCATAAGGTAGATAAGCATGATCAACGCGATCTGCAAACAGTAGTTTTACCCTATCAGCGCCTGTGGTGGTATTAGTAGTAATGGTAATGCGTTGCTTGGGATTGTTATCTAATAGTCGTTCAACTATATTTTGAATTGCCACCACTTCACCCACCGACGCGCAATGTATCAGCGGACCATTATTTTGCTTACTTTGCTTTAGTGTAAAACCATAACGAGAAAGGCGGGTTTTTGTGTATCCATGTTTGCGCCTGATAAGTTGATAAACAAAGTGACATACGGCAAAAGGTATAATCAGAAGCCATAATAATGAATAACCGAGTAACACAATTTTTTGTTTGGCACTGGGTTGGTAATTTGAGGTCATGGTTTATGTATATAAGTGAGAGTAATCAAGACAAAGGTTACTTTAGCAGATTTTGCCATATGAGGAAGTGTCATTAGTTTAAATGGAGTCAGACTTTGATCAATCTAACAGATTGAATCATATTTAATTTTTACTAAAAGATAGCTTTTTTTTAAAACTCATTTAGTATAAAAAACAACCCTGTATGGAGTTCGTTTTTGAATCAAATCCGTCGTCATTTTTGCTCAGTTTTGTTTATCAGCTTGGGCTGTCTATTATTCGTAGGCTTTTCTGTTAGTAGTCAGGTGCCTGTAGTACGAGTTGTGGTGAATCCCTCAGTTGAATCTAAAGAGATCAGTGTTGAACAAATTCGAAGGATTTTTTCTATGCGCCAAACCGCTTGGTCTAATGACCAAGCAATCACCGTTTATGTTCTTTCAAATCAGCAGCAAACACACCAAGTTTTTTGTATAAAAGTGCTTGGTATGTTCCCTTATCAACTGGATCGCATTTGGAACAAATTAGTATATTCAGGACTAGGAGAAGAGCCAATTAAGGTGCAAAGTGAGCAAGAGATGCTCGAGCGTGTTAGTCAGAGGCCTGGTGCTATTGGTTATGTGATGCAACAAATTATTGGCGACAATGTCAATGTTATCAGAGTGTTGGAGGAATAAGTTAATATGAAACTTACAACACGCGCTATCTGCTTGGGGTTAGGGTTAATAGGACAGTCATATTCTCTAGATGCTGAACCTCTCAAAATAAACGGTTTTATTGCGCAGGGGATTGTACAGGCACAAGATTCGAACTTTGTAACCGATGATGGTGACGTGTCGGTTAAGCTGACTGAAATTGGAGTTAATAGTGCTTACCGGATTAATCCATCATTTAGGATGGCAGGTCAGGCGGTATATTTGGAAGGCGGAAATCGCTATCCCGATGGCTTTAGGATTGATTATTTGTTTTTAGAGTGGCAATTACTCAATCGTCCAAACTGGAAGATTAAAACTCAGATTGGACGAAACAAAAATTATCATTGGTTATATTCATCGACGCGAGACGTGCCTCATACACGTCCTTCTATTGTCTTGCCACAGTCTTTGTATTTTGATGTTTTTCGTGATGTTGCACTAGGTGTTGACGGATTAGTTTTTATAGCCCAAACGAACAACAAGTTGGGCGAGTGGGACGTGAATCTTAGTTATGGTAATTCAAGGATCACTGAAGAACAGAAAAAAAACTTATTAGGCTCAAATTCTTCTGGAAAGTTGAAACATGATTTTGATATACAATTTAGTCTATACTTGCGTCCTAACTTAACTAATTTTCAATTCGGTTTTTCACTATTAGATGCTGATTTTAGTTACCAACGTGGTGACAATGACACACTGTTTACTGGCGATGAAACGTCACAAAGAATAATGTTCAATCTTTTGTATCAAGGACAACGTTGGGAAATCGCTTCGGAAGTGATGAAGGAGCGAGTGATTGCAGAAAATATTTTATTCCCGGGCTTTTATAGTGATGTCACAGCAGAAGGTGGATATTTGCAAGCAAGGTACTTTTTATCTAATCAATTAACCATGCTTGCTAGATTAGATATTTACGACCGTGATAGGCAAGACAGAGATGGCAAAAATATTGAAACCTTGAGCCAAGATTTGGTGCCAGGTTATTTTGGTTTGATGGATCAAGCAACAGTGGGTGTCACTTGGAAATTTGCTAAAAACATTCAAATACAAGCCGAATACCATAGAGTAAAAGGTACCGGTCGATTAGCGCCGATCTTCACCCCAGACACAGTCATAAATAACAGTAAATACTGGAATATGTGGGCTATACAACTTATGTACTGGTTTTAACAGATGCGTAAATTTGTCAGTTTACCCACTAAAATCCTGAGCCTTTTAATCGCGTTTTTATTGTTTGCTAGTGTTTCTTTAACCTATTTGTGGGTGACCAAAAATAATCAGGATTATTTTGTTCAACAGCAAACGTTGTTGGAGCAAGATCAAAAAAAATTTGAATTGATCCGAGGTTTATTACGAACCAGAGTCGAGTATTGGTTTGAATCCTTTGTACACTTTCAAGCAAATTACGCAGATAATATTGAAACCACAGCATTTTTCTTCGAACATGAGTTTGACTATCTGCAACTTAACTGGGAAATCAATAATTTATGGTTATTTGATAACAACAGTGATTTACGTTTTAGCACCTCGAAAGCTGAAAAAAGTTACATTTCTGATGATGTGAAACAGGTCATTAACACTCAGTCATCAATCTCTCATATTCGTTGTTTAGAAGAATGTCAGCAGCAAATTAGTATGCCTATTTTATCCAATTCTGGAGAGATGTTCATATTATCTATTAGCAGTTCGCTTTTAGAGACACTGGCGGCAGTTAATCGTTCTACTTTCGCCAAGTTAGCAATTTTAAGTACTGATGAATCTCCTTCTAAAACCACAGCTTCAAAAGGATTGAGAGTAACTGACCTAAGTGTAAAACCGCCTATCAGTTTTACTAACAAAGAATTTATGCAGCAGATCCTCAAAGATTTGCCAAAGGACCTTTTACTTTCACAAATGCTTGATTCAGGTTATCGATTAGCCAGTGCTGATAACATATATTTGTTAAATTTATTGCCTATCGATCCACATCTTGAAAACTCAATTTATTTAATGTTTGTGCACGATATCAGCGAGGCATCCTTGGCGCATAAACAATATCAAGCACAGGTATTGATTATCTCTATTGTTATTGTGGTGCTTTGTGTTTTGGCACTATTTTTAATGACATGGCAATTTCGTCTCCGTCTGCTGCTGGTGGCTGAACAATTGCCACTTTTAGCAGAAAAAAAGTATCAAAAATTCCGTGACCATAAATTTGCTAAAAACCGCTTTTTTATTGATGAGATTGAATTATTACAAGACTCTGCAAGTTTACTCGGTGAAGAATTAGAATTTTTAGATCGAAAAATTGAACTGAGTACTCGTGAGTTAGAAAATATTGCCATGTATGACCGGCTTACCGGCTTACCAAATCGAAATATGCTGAATCATCAATTGAAAAAAATGTTTGCAACCATGAAACGTAGAGCAAATAAGTTAACTGTTATGTTTGTTGATTTTGACAAGTTCCGTAAAATCAATGATACCCACGGTCATGATATTGGTGATGTATTTTTGATAAATGCTGCTCAGAGAATACGAAGAAGTTTACGTGATTCGGATATGTTGTTCCGATTTGGTGCTGATGAGTTTGTGGTGGTTTTTTTAGAAGATAAAATTAGTGAAGGAGCACCTATTTTAGCCACTAAATTAATTGATAGCTTTAGAGAACCTATTGAAGTCGATGAGTTACTTTTTTACACCTCTAGTAGTATTGGTATTGCGAGTACCGAAGACGCATCGATGTTGATGGATGATTTACTCATGCAGTCAGATATGGCTATGTATGCTTCCAAAGATGCTGGAGGCGGCAAATACAGTACCTTCAGCGATACGATGCAAAAGGCGGTAATACGTAAAGTAGAACTAGAAAATGAAGTACGTGACGCCCTCGAAAAAGGAGAGTTTAGTTTTGCTCTGCAACCACAAATAGAAATTGCTACGGGGAAACTATTTGGATTTGAAGCACTTATTCGTTGGTTTCACCCCGAACGTGGTTTTATACCGCCTGATGAATTTATCCCGCTGATAGAAAACACAGAAAACATGTTGAAAATAGGCTATTGGGGTCTCAAAAAAGCATTTGAAATATTGCAGCAATTAGATGATGTGGGTTTTAAAAATCTTAAAATAGCGGTTAACTTATCTGCGAGTCAGTTTTTGGATCCTGATCTTCTGCCATTTTTACGTGAGCAGATTAAAGTATTTAATCGTGACCCTTCACAGATTGAATTAGAGCTAACAGAAAGAACAGTAGTAGCTGATATCGAAGTAACCCTGGATACCATGCGTCAACTGAAGGTGATGGGTTTCATTTTTTCTATTGATGACTTCGGGACAGGTTATTCGTCGCTAGCTTATTTAAAACAAATGCCCGTTGATATTATTAAAATAGACCGCAGCTTTGTCTCAGGCATGAGTGACAATAGTGCCGATATGCAAATTGTTTCATCAACCATTGCGATGGTGCAAAAGTTAGGTATGCAGGTGGTTGCAGAGGGTGTTGAAACTTCTGCTCAAATGAAGTTATTGCGAGGCCTAAACTGTGAGATTGGGCAAGGGTACTTTATCTCTCGCCCGATCCCAGAGTGCGACATATACTCTCTTTTACCTAAAAAATTACAATTTGGCGTGTGGGATAAGTTAGACAAACTAAGTACTAAATCATAGCCGCGCTTATATGGGTGTAGATGTGTACAAAAAGTCTTCCACTTGCGTATAACCTTCTGCTTTGAAAATTATGATTCATCATATTGAAAATATATGATGCGTTTTCCTCATATTACACAAATAGGATTTCTCATGAAACAAGACTTTTATATTCGCTTGGCGCAACAAATTGAAGATACCAAGGCACAAGGCCTTTTCAAAAATGAACGCATCATTACTTCAAGCCAACAAGCTGATATTGAAGTTAATCATGAGCAACAAGTTCTTAACTTCTGTGCCAATAATTATTTGGGATTAGCCAATCATCCAGAGTTGATTGACGCTGCAAAATCTGGCTTAGACAGCCATGGTTTTGGTATGGCTTCAGTACGTTTTATTTGTGGAACACAAGATATTCACAAGCAGTTAGAAGCAACCATAAGTGACTTTCTAGGCACACAAGAGACCATCCTGTATCCTTCTTGTTTTGATGCCAACGGCGGTTTATTTGAAACCATTTTAGATGCTGAAGATGCCATCATCTCTGATTCGCTGAATCACGCCAGTATCATCGATGGGGTGCGATTATCCAAAGCTAAACGTTATCGTTACGCAAATAACGATATGCAAGCCCTAGAGCAACAGCTTATTCAAGCTGACGCAGATGGTGCGCGTACTAAACTTATTGCTACCGATGGAGTGTTCTCTATGGATGGTGTGATTGCAGACTTGGCCGCAATTTGTGATTTGGCTGATAAATATCAAGCGTTGGTGATGGTCGACGATTGCCATGCAACTGGGTTTGTTGGCGAAAATGGTCGGGGTAGCCATGAATATTGTGATGTGATGGGGCGAGTGGATATTTTAACGGGTACTTTGGGCAAAGCCTTAGGTGGAGCCTCTGGCGGATACACGTCGGGCAAAAAAGAAGTGGTTAGCTGGTTGCGTCAACGTTCTCGTCCGTATTTATTTTCGAATTCTGTGGCACCGCCAATTGTTGCAGCATCGATTAAAGTATTTGAAATGATGCAGCATGGTGATGCGCTGCGTAAACAGTTAATCGACAACACTGCACATTTTCGTCAGCGAATGTCAGATGCAGGTTTTATGCTTTCTGGTAACGATCATGCGATCATTCCTGTGATGTTAGGTGATGCGAAGTTGGCCAGCGATATGGCGGATAAAATGTTGCAAAAAGGCGTCTACGTCGTAGGATTTTCTTTCCCTGTAGTGCCCAAAGGACAAGCGCGGATCCGCACTCAGATGTCTGCTGCCCATAGTCTTGAACAAGTTGATTTTGCAGTCGATGCTTTTATTGAAGTCGGCAAAGAGTTGGGAGTCATCTGATGAAAGCTTTAGCCAAGTTACACTCAGAAAAAGGTATTTGGATGACCGAGTGTGAAAAACCAACTGTTGGTCACAATGATTTACTAATTAAAATTCATAAAACCGCAATTTGTGGTACCGATATGCATATCTACCAATGGGACGAATGGGCACAAAATACCATCCCGGTGCCTATGGTCGTTGGCCATGAGTATGTCGGTGAAGTAGTAGATATTGGCCAAGAAGTGCGCGGCTTTGTACTAGGCGATAGAGTGTCTGGCGAAGGGCATATCACTTGTGGTCATTGCAGAAATTGCCGTGCAGGTCGCCGCCACTTATGTAGAAATACCACTGGAGTGGGAGTCAACAGGCAAGGTGCCTTTGCCGAGTATTTGGCTATACCTGCATTTAATGCATTTAAAATTCCGCATAATATATCCAGTGACTTAGCTGCCATTTTTGACCCTTTTGGCAACGCGGTACACACAGCTTTATCATTTGATTTGGTTGGCGAAGACGTTTTGATAACAGGCGCAGGGCCTATTGGTATAATGGCTGCTGCTGTGGCGCGCCATGTTGGCGCAAGAAATGTGGTCATCACAGATATAAATGAGTATCGACTAGATTTAGCCACTAAAATGGGCGCCACTCGTGCGGTGAATGTATCTAATACTCAGTTGCAAGATGTGATGAATGAATTAGGTATGACCGAAGGTTTTGACGTGGGCCTTGAGATGTCAGGTGTGCCAGTGGCATTGCGTGATATGCTCGATAAAATGAACAATGGTGGCAAAATAGCGATGTTAGGTATCCCACCTAACGATGTAGCGATAGATTGGAATCAAGTGATTTTCAAAGGTCTGATGATAAAAGGCATTTATGGCCGAGAAATGTTTGAAACATGGTATAAAATGGCTAGCCTGATCCAAGGAGGGTTAGATTTAAAGCCTATGGTAACCCACCAATTTGCTATTGATGATTTTCAGCAAGGTTTCGATGTTATGGGGTCCGGCCAATCTGGTAAGGTGATCCTAAATTGGCAATAGAGTTAACCTATAAGCGAGATAAGCAGCGCTGCTCAACACCGCTATTTAGCCCCTGTCTTCGTTTTAATTTCTGGTAATAGTGCACTATTACGTATGAAAATGAGCCCCGATAATCACTAAAATTTTGATGTTGAGTCACACTTGGGTATTTTAACAACGTGAACGTTATGTAACAGCTTGAATTTATGATAGTTTAATTGGATACCATCGACACTCATTATCCCGAGTTCAGGTTAACAATAAATTTTTGAGGAGAGTCATCTAGATGGAGCAATTTGCCCATATATCTGTGCAACAGGCACAACAAAAACTGTCTGAAGGTATTGTACGAATTGTCGATATCCGTGACGACGCTGCTTTTGCAGCGGGGCATATTAAAAATTCTACTCACTTAACTAATGGTTCGCTGAATAGTTTTATGACTGATGTTGAATTTGATACGCCTGTGATTGTCTGTTGTTACCATGGTGTTAGCAGTCAACAAGCAGCGCAGTTTTTAATTCACCAAGGTTTTGAAGAGGTATATAGTCTAGACGGTGGATTTGAGGCGTGGCGTCAAGACCAGTCTTTTGAAGTTTCACATCCAGATGTTTAAAGATTATAGGAAGTATAATACGTTTGTTTACCCCGCTTAAGTTAGTCGCTTTTTCTGAAGAGCAACCAGCAAGATTACTCGCTATTTATCTTATCGAACAAGGTATTAAAGCTGAGTATCAATATTCAGCTAATGAGTACTCTCATGTAGTGATGTTACTGGAGTCAACTGACCAAATCAAAGCCAAACAGCTGGCTGAAGAGTTTGTTATTAACCCGAATAACGTAAAATATCAAACTGCTGCTTGGCAATCTGGCGAAACGGTTAAATTAATGACTAAGCAGTATTTCTCGGTAGGCAAAACTGTTGCGGATTTAAAACAGGCTCCATTTACTTCAAGTATATTGGTAATTTGTTTGGTGATTTATTTATTGGCAATGGTTGGCGTTTCATCACCTTATTCCTGGCTAAAAATACAACCATTTACATCGCTTTTAGAAACGGGGCAATGGTGGCGAGTATTAGGACCCGCACTGCTCCATTTCTCAGTTCTGCATATTGCGTTTAATCTGCTGTGGTGGTGGACATTAGGTAAACAAATTGAAAAAACGTTTGGCCTCAGTAGTTTGCTAGCACTTTTTATATTTTCCGCTGCAGCATCTAATGTTGCTCAGTTATTGGTTAGTGGTTCCAACTTCGGTGGACTTTCCGGTGTAGTGTATGCCTTAGTGGGCTGTGTTTGGTGGTTAGGTTGGTTAAAACCCAGTTGGGGATTATCCTTACCTAAGCCTATCATTGGTTTTTTATTGGTTTGGCTAGTTGTGGGGTATTTGGATTTCTTACCCGTGCATATGGCAAATACTGCGCATACGGTGGGGCTAATTTGTGGATGCCTTTTTGCTTGGTTTCTGGTCACTAGAGCAAAAAACGCTAGTATTAAATAGTAAATAGTTTGCAGAGATTCTAGAAATAAAGGTATTTTGTAAAGATAACATCTTTAATTATTTTAGAGCCAGTTTCTCTGAGCATGAGTTTTTGTAATTTTTTTAAGCAAATATTCCTAATATTCTCGCGGCCACTTAGCGATCTAACTTCTTCTGCCCGTTGGCTACCGAATACTTCAATTGTGGCAGCTCTCATTAGGGGAGAGTGATGTTCAGCTACTTCAAGAAGGTCTGGATTTTCTAACATTAATTCTATTGATACCCTAACAAACCCTATTTTTTTTGCGCTAGAGCCTAAGTAATTGGTCACTATCTCTGGCTCAAGACTGAAATAAGCGTAGCTTTTTCTGGGGACCTCTTGTCCGTTTACCACGTTGTGATAACTTAAAAGAGCTAGCAAAATAGTCATTAGCCATATGTTTTGTTTCATTGATAGTTTCTTATTTTAGTTATCATTATACTTTCCTTAAGCTTACCAACTTTTACGTAGCTCTTAAAACTAAATCAAACAGAGCGGTATTTAACTTTAGTATACGTCATCGACTTGTTATTATTAATTTTTACTAATCAACAACGTTGTAAATTTGAGCTCATCTTATACTTTTCCGGTCGGTATCTCATCACAATGGGCTGATCCTAACCACCTTACTATTCCTAACCCATGTTTGAAAGACTGGTTACTTGACACCGATTCATTAACCGAAAAGCTTCAATCAGCATGTACATCATTCCATTTAACCCTTTTAGGTCAAAGACAAGCCCCCATCACTCTTGAGGAATTTCAACGAGTGTGTTCTACCCAGCAACAATTAAATCTAAAAGAATGGCAAGTTAGAGAAGTAATATTATGGGGTGACAATCAACCTTGGGTTTTTGCTCGGTCTATTATTCCGCAAAGATTATGTGAAAACGATTTTGTGAACTTGAATACTCAACCTTTGGGTCAACTAATTTTTAATGATAAACGATTTAAGCGTATGCCGTTTGAAGTCACTAATATGTCTGCCAGCAAAGCCTTTTTAGCGCAATTACATATATCCTCTGAGATGCACTTATGGGGGCGCCGATCTGCATTTACTTTTGAAGATTTGAAAATGACAGTCAGTGAAGTGTTTCTTCCTAGTTCACCAGTTTACCGAGAGATGAAATAAACTATCATGGATAATTCAGGGCTATTATCAACTACAAAGTTAAACGCTTATTGGCGTTTAATGCGTGCTGACAAACCTATTGGTATCTTTTTATTATTGTGGCCCTGCGTATGGGCGATGTGGATAGCTTCAACAGGATTTCCAAGCCTACATATATTAGTTGTGTTTGTTTTGGGGGTAGTGGTGATGAGATCGGCTGGTTGTGTGATCAATGATTATGCAGATCGCAATGTAGATGGTCTTGTTGAACGCTCTTCAGCCCGCCCCCTAGTAACAGGAGAAGTGACAGAAAAAGAGGCATTGGGTTTGTTTTTTTTACTTTTATTTTTCGCCCTAATTTTAGTTTTGACGTTATCTTGGCAGACGATACTGATGTCAGTGGGTGGTTTGATATTGGCCACTATCTATCCTTTTATGAAACGTTATACTCACTTGCCTCAGGTCATACTGGGCGCTGCTTTCAGCTGGTCTATTCCTATGGCTTTTGTAGCAATAGGGCAATCCCTAAATTGGGTAGTGTGGTCGTTATATTTTGCTAACTTAGCTTGGACCGTAGCCTTTGATACACAATACGCCATGGTAGATAAAAACGACGATATTAAAGTGGGGGTGAAATCAACCGCCATCTTATTTGGTCAATACGATAAGTTGATCATAATGCTGTTACAAATACTCAGTTTGTTTCTACTTACTACTGTAGCGCTATGGTTAACACTAAGCTGGCTGTTTTACCTAGCACTAGTTATCAGTATGGGGTTGTTTTTGTATCAACAAATGCTGATTAAAGACCGTGATCGAACCCTCTGTTTTAAGGCTTTTTTGAATAATAATTATGTGGGTTTGGTTTTAGCGTTAGGGATTATTGGGCATTACATTATGCATCCAGCTTAAATTTAATTTGTGAATGGTCATACCCTCCTCTCTATCTTTATACCATGGGTGGTTTTATGCTTCGGGTTTCTCTAATTTGGCCAGGCGAGTTTCCAGTGCTTCTAGTTTTTCTCTGGTGCGCTTAAGCACCTGGCTTTGTATATCAAATTCTTCTCGACTAACAAAGTCTAATCGGCTCATTTGAGATTGTAATACTTGCTTAACTTTAGCCTCCGCACCTTCTGCCATCGTTTTCATACCTGGAGGCACTGCATCAGAGATTTGTTTAGCGATTTCTTCTAGTTTTTTCGGATTTAGCATTAGGTTTTTACCTTTGGTGTTCAAATTGATTTTTAAAACGAAGCTTGGGTTCAAGCTTAAAAAGTTATGCGTGGCTAATCTACTTGGACTAACCCGCGTATTCTCTTACAATCACCGCCCCATCATCATTGGTAGTTTAATTTAGCATGAAACTTAACCCCGGTCAGAACGAAGCAGTAAAATTTATTTCTGGCCCATGCTTAGTTTTAGCTGGAGCAGGCAGTGGTAAAACCCGCGTTATTACCAGTAAAATTGCTTACTTGGTCAGGGAATGTGAGCTTCCAGCGCGTTATATAGCTGCAGTAACGTTTACCAATAAAGCCGCGCGAGAAATGAAAGAGCGTGTCGCACAAACTCTAGGTAAGAAGGAAGCGCGCGGGTTAAAAGTTTCTACCTTTCATACCCTTGGCTTAAACATTATAAAGTCAGAAGTCAAAACACTGGGTTTAAAGCCCGGGTTTTCTTTATTCGATGATAAAGACAGCATGTCGCTTCTTAGGGATTTGACTGAGGTAGAGTTTGATGGGGACAAAGAATTGTTGTCGTCGTTGCAAAGTTGTATTTCTAACTGGAAAAACGATCTTATTTTACCACAAGATTTAAAAAATCAGACTCTGTCCCCTGCCGATGCTGAGCATGCTGAATTCTATCAACGTTACTACAATCATTTGCGGGCTTACAATGCCTTAGATTTTGACGACCTGA
>Ga0209712_10002675_pt1 | contig 14588 bp, 9 predicted proteins | sample ArcOceMetagenome_FD_187443 | JGI IMG/M metagenome (GOLD analysis project Ga0209712, IMG submission 187443) | Marine eukaryotic phytoplankton communities from Arctic Ocean - Arctic Ocean - Greenland ARC118M Metagenome (SPAdes) (version 2) | ecosystem: Environmental > Aquatic > Marine > Oceanic...
ATAGCGATTGTTTTTGTATTGTTTTAGTGTCTATCAAACCTTATCGGTTTTAAAAATCGATAAGGTTTCTCGAATAAAAAAGACCGTTATATCATGTTTCGATATAACGGTCTTTTTTTTAACAATAAGACAATTCGACAATTCGACAATAAAGTCTACTTCACTAGTTCAAACAATTTCGCAGGATCTAATAAAACACCATTTCGACGAACCTCTACATGTAAATGATCCATCATTGCAGGATTATATTTTCTTGAAATATCTTGAGCAACACCGATGATATCGCCTGGAAATAAATAATCTCCCATGACGAACGGACGCATATAAAAAATCTTAACTTCATAACCTTTATAATCTCCAACACCAACAATAACACAACCCTCCCACTGATCGTTTCCTCTCGTCGTTCCATAAGGATAAGCCATTCTGAACATCACTCCTTCTATTGGACAATAGACGGCACTTCCCGAAGTGACCAAAATATCAATTCCATTGTGTCGCCTTCGTCCTCTTGATGCACCAAAAAAACCATCGCCTTGCGAATCATTTCTGATTTTTTGATATGGAGAAGTGATTGGATAAAATTGTGGATTTGGTAAAGGTTGAATTCGTTCATTCAGTCGATAAGTACGAACCAATTTCGTTTGTATATTTTCAGGGATTATAATAGAATCCGGCAAATTTACAGTTAACATCGGAATTTTAGGTATCTCTTGAGAACCCTCCTCTTCCGCTGCCATAGAAAGGCGAAGCGTGGAACAGCTTGAAAGTAATAATCCAAATAATGCAAAGAGAAGTAGTCTATTAGTCACAGTGTCGTCAGTTTTAATAATTCGTCAATAAGTTGCGGCGAAAGTATTTTGTTCGGGTAAAAAGGTATCTTTTAACAGAGAAAACCTTATTAGGGATGAAAAACGGAATTTTTTACTACAAATCAAAGGAAAATGAATAAAAAAAAAATCTATTCTCAGAATAAGTCTTTTGTCAACGATTGCTTTACATTCATTTTACAATATGACAATATTATGACTTATTTTTCATTTGGAATATTTACTACATAATTATCAAAATTCCAATTAATAATATGTCTAATCAGGTAGATTATAATTTTTATTATTGTCTATCATACTATCACAGAACTTTTCCGTTTTCAAAATATTGTTTATTTTCAATTGCCTTTTGTTAGGTGGTTCAAATTGAATAATTTTGTATTATCAATAAAAAGTAACATCAAAAAAGATTAATTTTCAATTAGCGGAAATTAATGAACGATAACAATAAGTAATATCATTCGTTCTTCGATAAAACTAAAATCTATTATAACTACTAATAATAGTGATGTTACTTATGAGAAGCAACACTTACAAATTTGACTTATTAAGATTGTCCTAAAAATTTAAGTACACGTTTTCTAACGTAACCGTTGGATGATATTCACTTAATTGTTATTTATCAATTTCGAAAAAGTTGATATTATAAGTCCTTTTTTAAAAGACAATAATTTAAAAAACTTTAAATCAAAACAGACGATGACAAGGTCTAAATTACAGTACATTTGGTTAGATGGTTCAAAACCTGCACAAAAAATGCGTGCAAAAACTCGTGTAGAAAATGATTTTTCAGGTAAATTGGAAGATTGCATTGTTTGGTCATTCGATGGAAGTTCTACAGGTCAAGCGGTAGGCGGTTCTTCTGATTGTTTATTAAAACCAGTATTTATTTGTCCAGATCCGGGACGTATCGACGCTTATTTGGTGATGTGTGAAGTAATGAACGCAGACGGAACGCCACACGAAACGAACGGACGTGCAAAAATCAATGATGATGATAATGATTTTTGGTTCGGTTTTGAGCAAGAGTACTTCTTATGGGATAGCGAAGTCAGTAAGCCTTTAGGTTTTCCTGCAAACGGTTTTCCTGCACCACAAGGTCCTTACTACTGTTCAGTAGGTGCGGAGAATGCTTTCGGTCGTGAAATCGTAGAAGAGCATTTGGATTTATGTATTGACGCTGGTTTGAATATTGAAGGTATCAACGCTGAGGTTGCTGCCGGACAATGGGAATTCCAAATTTTCGCAAAAGGTGCAAGAGCAGCTGGTGACCAAATTTGGGTCGGTCGCTTCTTATTAGATCGAACTGCGGAAAAATATGGTATTACGATTAATTATCACTGTAAGCCTTTAGGTATCACAGATTGGAACGGTTCAGGTATGCATGCTAACTTCTCTAACGAAGTATTGAGAACTTGCGGAAGCCGTGAAACTTATGAAAAAATCTGTGAAGCATTCGCTCCTGCGGATGTCATCAAAAAATGTATTGACGTTTATGGGCCAGATAATCATTTACGTTTGACTGGTTTACACGAAACGCAATCTATTCACGAATTTAGCTACGGTATTTCTGATAGAGGTGCGTCTATTCGTATTCCAATCGCAACCGTTGAAGGTGGATGGAAAGGTTGGTTAGAAGACCGTCGTCCGAACTCTGAGGCAGATCCTTATACAGTTGCAGCAGTTATCATTGATACAGTGAAAGCGGCTAAGGTTTAATTAAGAATTTTCATACAATATATTATTGGGCGACATTCGGAATTTTTCGGATGTCGCTTTTTTTGTTATCAAAAAACGTTCATGCCAGTGAAAATCGGTACAAATCAAATAAAGTCATAACGGGCTGAAAATGTTCAAAAGCACATTCCCTAATTATTGTTTCAATCGCTAAAAAGGCGTAATCGCTCTCGATTACGCCTTTTTTTTGTGAGCTATTGGAAGTGTGACTTTAAGTCGAATGTCAATAGGCCGTCATAACCTCACTTAAAATGAGGTTATGACTACTTTCGAATATCTACTTTTCGAGAAAAAACAAGTATCAAGTATCAAGTATCAAGGCAAGTCCGTACTTTTATGGTTTTAATATTAAAGATATAAAGGTTATTAGGTATTTGGGTATAAAGGTAAACATCATCAGAATGGTCAAAACCTTAAAACCTTGTCCCTCCAAATGTTAAAACCTTAATTATAAATTATATATAAAGTGGGAAGAAGACGTAGAAAGCAAAAGATTGTTGAGCAGGTTCGTTTGACGGAAATAGCGGATAAGGGAAAAGCATTTGGGAAGAAAGATGATATGGCTTACTTCGTGGAAGATGCTGTACCCGGCGATGTTGTAGATGTCTTAATCACAAAAAGCAGTACGAATTTCAAGAAAGGTCGAGCGGTAAAGTTCCATGAATATTCGGATAAGCGAGTCGAGCCTTTTTGTCCTCATTTTGACCTTTGTGGCGGTTGTAAATGGCAAAACTTGGATTATGAGGAGCAGATTATTCAAAAGTCAAATATTGCTAAAAATGCGATTGAGCGTTTGGGACAAATCGAGATTCCTGATTTTCAACCTATTTTAGGTTCTGAAAAGACGCAGTATTATCGTAACAAAATGGAATTTTCATTTTCTAATAAACGATGGTTAACGGATGAAGAAGTACAATCCGGTGCAGAATTCAGTAATAGAAATGCTTTAGGCTTTCATCGTCCTGGTTCTTTTGATAAGATTTTACACCTTGACCATTGTTATTTGCAGGGTGGTTTATCGAATGATATTCGTAATTCTGTTTATAAATTTGCGATGGATAATGATTTTTCGTTTTTCAATATTCGAGAAAAAGGTGGTTTATTGCGAAACTTGATGATTCGAAATACGACTTTGGAAGAAACGATGGTTGTCGTGATTTTTTATGACGACAATCCTGAACAAAGGGATTTGATGATGAATCATTTGAAAGATACATTTCCTCAAATTACATCTTTGCAATTCATTATAAATCAAAAAGCAAACGATACCTTTTTAGATTTACCAATTTCGACCTTTTATGGTCGAGATCATATTTTTGAAATGTTGGGAAATTTGAAATTCAAAATCGGTGCAAAATCATTTTTTCAGACGAATAGTACGCAAGCTTTTCATTTATATAGCATCGTGGCAGAATTTGCTGGTCTTTCGGGTGAAGAGAATGTTTATGATTTATACACTGGAACGGGAAGTATTGCTTTATTTCTTGCCGATAAAGCGAAACACGTGGTAGGAATTGAGGAAATTGAACCTGCAATTGACGATGCAAAAATTAATGCGAACAATAACGGAATTGATAATGTTACTTTTTATGTAGGTGATGTGAAAGATATTTTGACAGATGAATTCGCAATTAAACACGGAAAACCTGATGTATTAATTACAGATCCTCCCCGTCCGGGAATGCACGAAAAAGTGGTGGAAATGTTATTACAATTAGAAGCTCCAAAAATCGTTTATGTAAGTTGTAATCCCGGTACACAAGCAAGAGATTTAAAGCTTTTGAGCGAAAAATACGCTTTGACGAAAGTTCGTCCTGTAGATATGTTTCCACATACACATCATATTGAAAATGTAGCTCTTTTGGAGTTAATTTAATTTAAGTAGTTATTTAATATCAGTAGTTTAAGTCGTGACTTTAGTATCCGAAATTCTGACAATGTTAGAATAATTTATATTAATAAATTGCTTAAACTACTCAAATACTTTACAAAAAATGGAAAAAGAATTATTGACTTTAGAAGCAGATTTGAAGAAGTACCGTCCGATGTTTAAGAATGCAGCTGATGCAATAATAGAACAAAATGTTTCTAATTATCCGATTTTTGTGGCTCATAGACAAAGTCCAGTGATTGGAATTGGATTATTGGATAGGGAAGAATCAAATACGAATTGGTCATTCAATGCTTCAACTTTGGAAGAATTTTCAACGAAACAAATCATTGAAATGTCAAAAGTTGATGATTTTAGAAAAGTTTATAAAAATCCAAAAGAATTTATCTGCGTATTTATACTAGAAGAAGGTTTAGGTCAATTCATTTTTTATCCATTAAATAATAATTAAATTGAACCTTCAAGAATCATAATTATTTAAGAAGCAATTATTTAAGAAGCAATTAATATCCTTCAACTATGACTTTATCTCTTCGATTTAATGAATTTTAAACCTATCACATACGATTAATAACTTATGTGTTGAATTTAATAATATTTCCTATCTTGGTGATGGAAAATAAATAATTTAGATTAGTAATCAAAGAAAACTAAAATTACGCAAATGACTAATTACTTAGTCTAAACATTCCTAATTTAGCTAATCATTACCAATAAAAACACTACAAATATCTTTTTATCAAGCAATTATACAATACCTAATTTTATATATATCATCCCTTTTTACTTCATAAATAAGTCATATAAATAATTTGAATTTCAAATTATTTAGGAATGTAAACACTTTTATCGAATCATTAAATCTAATAATCAAATGTGGTTTATTATTTGCTGAAATAAGGTTATTAATGCTGTATTAAAAAAAAGCGATTAAAATCATAAATCAAACTCGAACTTGATTTTATAAAGTAAGGAAAATATGCACAATAGGGCTTTTCATAAAATACTTTTGATTGAAGATAATCCAGGCGATGCTCGCCTGGTAGAAATACTATTAGAAGAATCTGACTTTCACGAATGTGAAATCGTTAATAAAACGACACTAGGTGATGGTATCGAAGCTTTAAATCAAAGTGATTTTGCGGCAGTACTTTTGGACTTGACTCTTCCAGATAGTAAAGGATTCGAGACATTAGAGCAATTGATAGAAGCGAAACCAGATGTGAATGTTATCGTAATGACGGGTTTGGCAGCTAAAGAAATTGGAATTCGAGCGGTTCAAGTTGGAGCACAAGATTTCTTAGTGAAAGGAGAGTTTGATGCAAATCAGTTAGCAAAAACATTGCGCTATTCTATCGAAAGGAGTAGTGTTCTACAACGATTAGAAGAAGCACAGCGAATTGCTCATATTGGAAACTGGGAATATAATTTAACTACGGAGCTTTTTACATTATCAGATGAGGTTTATCGAATTTTTGGTTATCCGAATAAAGATATTTTATTTGACAAAAAAGTTTTTGTAAGTCATCTTTTTAAAGATGATTATGACATGATTCACAACGGCTTTCAAATTGCATTAAATGATGAAACAATCAAGTTGGATTTCAGGATCACAACAACAAATGGAAAAGTCAATTATGTAGCTATTCAATGTGAAGCAACTGCCCGAAATAATAATCAAGAAATTACAAGCCTTTATGGCATCGTTCAAGATATTACGGATAGAAAAATAGCAGAATTAGAATTACTGAAAAGTCAGGAACGATATCAAGTTATTTTCTCTCAATCAAAAGATGCTATTTATATCAGCAATGGTAATACTTTAGTTGATTTTAATGATGCAACTGTTCGATTATTCGGCTATTCGAAAGAAGAATTGAAAAAAATCAATGTCAAAAACCTTTATAAAGAGGGTGCAGATAAAGACAGTTTCAACAAAATGATGAGTAAATTTTCTTTTGTCAAAGACTTTGAGGTGGAGCTGGTTCAGAAAGATGGTTCTGTCAGAAGTTGTTTGTTGACATCAAATGCGATTACTACAGACGAATTTACGGGTTATCATGGAATTATTCGAGATGTTACGGCTCGTAAACAGACAGAAGAACTAAGGAAAGGAAGGGAACTGGCCGAACGTTCAACGCAGATGAAAGAAAAGTTTTTGGCGAATGTTAGTCATGAAATGAGGACACCGATGAACGGTATTCTTGGTCTAACCAATATTCTATTAAAAACGGATACGGACGAAGAACAAGCAAATTATCTTTCTTCTATTCGACAATCTTCACAACATTTACTTGGAATTATTAATGATATCTTAGAAATTTCAAGCCTTAAAGAAGGAAAAATAAATCTTGCAGAAAAAGAAATCAACTTGTATGAATTAGTTGATAATTTAGTGAATATTATTAACTATAAGATTGAAGAAAAAAATCTGGAACTGAACGTTAATATTGGACCAGATGTGGACAAGTTTATCATGGGAGATAAGTTAAGGTTGCAACAAATCTTGACGAACTTAGTAGGGAATGCTGTTAAATTCACGGAAAATGGTTTCGTCAAAATCGAGGTCGATAAAATTCGAGAAACAAACAAACAAGTATTTTTAGAGTTTCGAGTAATAGATTCTGGAATTGGAATTCTAAAAGATAAAATCGAAATTATTTTTGAGACATTTACAAGAGTTTTTGATGCCAAGAAAAAAACTTTTGGAGGAACGGGGCTTGGTTTAGCAATCACCAAACAGTTAGTACAGCTACATAGTGGAGAGATTCGTGTAGAAAGTGAATTGGGAAAAGGCTCTACTTTTATTTGTGAAATGCCTTTCCGAAAAATAATAACTTCTAATGATATTGTTCTAGAACAAAAAAAGGAAGAAGAAGAGGATTATTCATTAGACATTGGACGTGATATTCAAATTTTATTAGTTGAAGACCATAAATTAAATCAAATTGTAGCTCAAAAAACATTAGAAAAAGAGTTTTCCAATGTTATCGTAACGATTGCAGATAATGGACAAATCGCCGTAGATAAATTAAGATTGCAAGATTTTGATCTTATTCTAATGGATATTCAGATGCCAATCATGGATGGTTACGAAGCGACAGAATATATTCGGAAAGAAATGCCACCAGAAAAGGCAAATACTCCTATCTTTGCAATGACGGCTCACGCACACATAGCACAAGATGAAAAGTTCAAGGAATATGGCATGGATGATTGTGTTTTAAAACCATTCGAGCCAAAACAATTATTTTCAAAAATTGCTTATTATATTAATAATAAAGATAAAATATCATCTAAAAAAAAGAACATGAATAATATAGAATTACCGAAAGCTACAATAGACCTAAGTTATATGAATTTAATGGCAGATGGCGATAATGATATGAAAAAAATCATGTTAGAGTTACTTTTTGAAGAGCCTTTACAGGAAATACAATCTATGTACCAAATGGTAACTGAAACCAATTTAGGTGAGATCAAAAAGGTAAGTCATAAAATGAGGTCAACATTGGCTTTCGTCGGAAATGATGAATTGACAAAAACGAATGTTGAAATTGAAAGCATTGCAAAACAAGAGTCTGATATCGAGAAACTACCATCATTGGTTCACTATTTAGATAAGCTTTATCAAGCTGTTTTGATTCAATTAAAAAAAGAACATGCTAAATTGTAATTCTTCAAGGTGCGGGTTCATCATTATCACGTACATTTACGCCCGTATATATATTTAGAAAAGGATAATGCTTTTGGAGCATTATCCTTTTATTTTATTGTTTATTGGAATTCGGATGTTTTGAAAATCTCAAGATTCTACTACTCAAAAGCAATAAAACACGCAGGGTACAACGCATAATCCCTAATTTTTTTTGAATTCTACTGAGACAATCTACTCAAAATTTTTAATTTTGCACAATCCCGAAAAATTCGGGAAAATTAGGACGAAGAATATTTACTACCATGAAAATACTAATTTGCGAAGACGAGGAAATAATGCTAACAGCTTTGGAGTTTCGACTTCGTAGACAAGGTTATACTGTGGTAAAAGCAGAAGACGGACGGGAAGCGATGGAAAAATTAAGGACGGAAAAACCTGATTTAATCATTGCCGATATTATGATGCCTCACGTTTCCGGTTTAGAACTGATTCAACATATTAGAACAGATTTAAATGATAAAGAAACGCCGGTTATCGTAATTTCTGCATTGGAATATGACGAGATCGTTTTAGAAGCCTTTCGTCTTGGAGCGACTGATTTTATTACGAAACCATTCAAACCTTATGAACTTATTTTGAGAATCAAACGTATTTTTCAAGAAAAAGGATTGGCTTCTTAGTTAGTGAACTAATATATTATAAAACTATTTATCGTTTTAACGCGATAATATTAGCCGTACCTTATCATTATAAAATAATCTAATTTTTCGAAATTATTCAAAAGCTCATTTATTAATAATTCATCAAAACAGATGTCATCTCACTTTAAATATAATTGAAATCAATTCATTTTAACTTTTTGGCGATTAGAACGAATAATAATTCCTAATTCATCACTTATAATTTAAAATTCCCTATTTAACTTCCTCTTTCCTCTAGGAATACCTATCTTTCCAGTTTATTTTACCGCCTAAATATTTTGAATATTTTATAAACTGAAATGCGAAAAACTTACGGAAATACTTGGTGGGGAAAACAATTCCTAAACGCCTTAACAGATATAGATTTATCGAATCGTTTACCTCGTGGACGAACGTATGCGAATACAGGAAAGGTCTTAGACATTTCTGTAAAACAGAATAGAATTCAAGCAAAGGTAAAAGGCACACGCTCGTTACCTTATCGAGTTAATTTGTCCTTGCAAAAGTTAACCGAACTTCACAAAAAAAATATTATTGAGCAAGTTATACATAATCCGATTTACCTTTCTCAATTATTAAACCGAAAATTACCAGTTGGTTTAGCAGATTATTGTGTAGAAAATCGAATCAAAATTTTTCCTAAAAATTGGCATGATTTAGATTTTGATTGTTCCTGCCCTGATTGGGCAACGCCTTGCAAACATCAAGCAGCAGTCATTTATATGGTTTCTTTGGAAATTGATAAAGACCCGTTTTTTATATTTAAGCTACAAGGCTTGAATATTTTTGAGGAACTCGAGAAACATGATATTGTGGTAGAATCGAAACATCAAAATAATATTGCGGAAATCAAAGATGTTTGGGTAGATTTTGTGGAATATGCTGACGAAATTCCCGAACCTTTAACAATCTTAGAACAAATCGATTATACCATAATTCCAGATTGTAGAAGTACTTTATTTTCAGTGATTTCGGAAAGACCACCTTTTTATCACGCTGGTGATTTCAAAAAGATATTAGAGAAAACTTATGCAGATATTGCTAAGAAATATTCCAAATACTTGCCACAAGAAGATGAAAGTGGTGAAAGAATTTCCTTTTTTTATCAGACCGATGAAATGAATATTATCATCAATGATGAGATGGAATTCAAGGAAATTATTTGTTATTCAGATGAGGAACAGATTTTCCAAACTAAGGAACTGACTTATCTTATCGAATGGTTAGATTCTGCTCCAGTTGGACAATTACCAAATTATTCGCATCCGATGATGGCGCTTTATACAGTTTATCACTTCGCCATAAAACTCCTTCAAAAATCAGCTTACTTGCCACAGGTTATTAAGTCTAATAAAAATAGATTTGGAATTCGTTGGTTGCCTGCGATGATTTCAAAGGAGGTAAAGCAAATCGAACGGTTATTAGAACAATTAATGCCCGAAGGGACAATTGCGTTTAACTTCGTTGAAAATGGAAAACGAGCGATAAAAATGTCTAAAACGGAAGAACAAGCAAATATTTTGACGAGTATTTTCTTGCGCCATTTTATTACCAAAGCATTTTTGGAGTCCGAAAAGTATTATGAAAAAGATGTCGAATTACTCTTTTTCTATGAAGAATATATTTCATTTTCTGATTTTGATTCTAAAGAAATTCCACGTTTAGTTCACCTTTGGTTAAGTAAGTTTTTCATTACCAAAAAGGATTATATCCCATTAATCAAAGTAGAGGAAACGGACGGTTATTTTAAATTACAATTGTTTATTGAGAATCGTTTGGACGAATCACAACCGCTGATTTCTATCGAAGAACTGTTTACCAATAATGAATTGGAAGATATTAAAGTCGGTGCATTGCAAGACATCGCCTTATTAATTGAGCATTTTCCAGATATCGAAAAACTATTGCAAAATGAGGATTATACCTTATTATATAGCTTTCAAGAATTTACGGAAGTACTTCTAAAAACGCTTCCTGCAATTCAACTTTTTGGTATCAAAATTTTATTGCCAAAAGCATTGCGAAAATTGGCAATGCCGAAAGCTTCAATGGAGATATTCGCTGACGATGAATCAGGCGAAGTTGGTCAAACGTCAGGAATTAGTTTGGATAATTTATTGAATTTCAATTGGAAAGTTGCCGTCGGTGATCAATTAATTCCTGCTGATGATTTTGAAAAAATGGTCAAAGGTTTATCAGGAATTGTTAAAATAAAAGACCAATACGTTTTGGTCGATGGTAAGGAAATGGAATTCCTTTTGGAAAAAATAAAAAATCCACCAAAGGTAAGTTCACAGGAAATTTTACAATCTGCTTTGGCCGAAGAATACAACGGGGCAACTGTAGTCTTAAATTCTAAAGCTCAAAAAATCTTAAATGATTTATTGAATGTTGATACAGTCAAACAACCCAAAAACCTTTTAGCAACACTTCGTCCGTATCAAGAGCGAGGTTACGAATGGTTATATAAAAATTCAAAAATCGGTTTCGGCTCATTGATCGCCGATGACATGGGTTTGGGGAAAACCCTACAAGTAATCACGACTTTATTAAAATTCAAGCAAGAAGGTTTATTAAAAAAGCAAAAAGCATTGGTGATTCTTCCGACGACTTTATTGACGAACTGGGAAAAAGAAATCATCAAATTTGCTCCAGAACTTGATGTTCAAGTATATCACGGTTCCAACCGAAAATTAAACGTAAAGGCACATGATATAATTCTGACGACTTACGGAATCGCACGAAGTGAAACCACTGAATTGTCAAAAATAAGATGGCAAGTTATCATTTTGGACGAAGCACAGAACATTAAAAATCCACAAACTGGACAAACTAAAGCGATTAAAAAACTAAAAGGAAACATCAAAATAGCCATGACAGGAACACCTGTCGAAAATCGTTTATCGGAATATTGGTCAATATTTGATTTTATCAATAAAGGATATTTATTCGGTTTGAAGAAATTCAAGGATAAATTCGCTCGACCAATTGAGCTCGATCGTGATAAACACACTTTAGACCAGTTCCGCAAAATCACGTCGCCTTTTATTCTACGGCGCCTAAAAACAGATAAAACGATTATTCAAGATTTACCAGATAAAATCGAGACTAACCAGTTCTGTCATTTGACAAAAAAACAAGCGGCATTATATCAAAATGTTGTCAATAATATGTTGCAACAAGTCGAAGAAAAAGAGGCCATTGAACGAAGAGGTTTGATTCTGAAATTACTAACTGGCTTAAAACAAATTTGTAATCATCCATCGCAATATTTAAAACTAAGCGACATAAAAGCGGATGAATCTGGGAAGACAGAATTACTTTTAGATTTACTTCGTCAAATATTTAATGCAAATCAAAAAGTAATTATTTTCACACAGTATCGTCAGATGGGCGATTTGTTAATGAAGTTAATTCGAGAGGAATTAAATGTTGATGTTCCATTTTTGCATGGTGGTGTAAGTCGTAAAAATCGAGATTTGATGGTCGATAATTTTCAAGAGAAACCTTACGTTAAAGCGATGTTAATTTCGCTGAAAGCCGGTGGAACTGGTCTAAATCTAACAGCGGCTTCTAATGTGATTCACTATGACCTTTGGTGGAATCCTGCGGTCGAAGCTCAAGCAACTGATCGAGCTTACCGAATCGGACAGAAGCAAAATGTACAAGTTCACCGCTTTATTACAGAAAAAACATTCGAGGAAAAAATTGATAAATTGATTCAATCGAAAAAAGAATTAGCAAATTTGGCGGTTGCTTCCGGTGAGAATTGGCTGGGTGATATGACAAATGCGGATTTAAAGGAATTGGTAAGATTAGAGTAGAATCTTATTCCACAGATTGAGAAAAAACCTTCATGCTGACTTTTCCTTAGAATCACCTGATGGTAACTGTCAAGAAATTGGGGCAAACAAGACAATAAATTTCATCACAAATGAAATTTGTCGTTCATTAGTCAAAGAGCGAAAGCCGTACTATTTGCCCCACATTTTAAATTTCAATCTTGTGAAAAATCAATTATTTACGACTAATTTTTAAATTCAATATCATCGCAGGCCTATCCAACGAATCAGCAGGCAGAGTTTAAAGAGTTCCGCAGCATTTTTTTAGCCGTTAGAAAAATGAAACGAAGTGAAAATAAAAAACGAAGTGACACTCTTTGAACTCTACGGTGGATTTTGCGTTTAGGTAATTCCTACTTTATAGTTTCATCCTTACAATTTATATGCAAAATATAGAACCTTACTACAGCTGGCGTAAAAAATACATTGCTTCAGAAGATAAAAAATCTCCTTTTTTCGGAAAAGCTTATAATGAACTCCAATACACGAACAAAATTTATAATTACTACATTCATCCACAATGGGAAGAATTTGGTTCTTCGACTTTATACTTGAAAATCCTTTTTTGTGATTACCAAGAAGGTTACGCAATTATTGAATTTATTGGCGAATGGAATGATGCCTTATATAATGATGTGATGTTCCTGAAACGAGAAATCATCGATCATTTGATTAAAAATGACATTTTCAAATTTATCTTAATTGGTGAAAATGTCCTGAATTATCATGGCGACGATAACTGTTATTATGAAGAATGGTGGGACGATATCAAGGACGATAATGGCTGGATTGCGATGCTGAACTTCCGTCCTCATGTCGTGGAAGAAATGGTGGAAACTGAATTACAATATTATATCAATTTAGAGGAAATTTTTGAAGATATTAATTGGCGACCCCAAATACCAAAAAAACTTTTTAAAGCGGTTGATACGATCATTTTAAAAGGCATTAAGAAGTTGGTTTTTTGATTTTTTCTTGAAAAGATAATGGAAAGCCATCATTCTGATACTAAAAAAACAACTTTCATCATTCCAGAAAAAGTCAGAATCACTTAATTTATAAAGGCTCAGCCGACCTACTATTTATTGGACAGGTACTTAGGAAATCAACTAATTTAACGTAGCTTTTCAGTTTGAATTACATTACTTTTGGAAGATTTCGACCTGTCCCGATTGATAATTTTGTTTTATATTTTGAATGATTTGTTTGGCTTTAGTTTTCATTACTGATTTTAATTTTCATCAAAAGTTTACTGAAAATTCTTATCTTTTCAATTCCTAAATTATACCTACTTTTGTGGCATTTAATATTTAATATTATCAACCAAAATCGCCATGCACTATTTAGTTACTATCCGAACATTCGACCATACAACTGATGCTCACCATTATAAGTCAATACTAAAAGAAAACGAAATCGAAAGCTACGTAGAGGTTTTGGCTTATGAAGAGGATGAACCTTTGGACGCTGCGGAAATGGGAAATGCGAAATTGAGTGTTTTGCAAGGCGATGTAGATGATGCTATTGAAATATTACGACGAACAGATTTAGAGTATTTTGGTGCAGAAAGGGAAAATACGACTGATTTTAATGACAATACTTTGGTTATTGTTAAAAAGATGTCTTATAGTGAAGAGGCCTATTTATATAAAGCAAAACTACAAAATGAAGGCTTGACTTGTTTTATCGTAGACAAACACGCCACGAACCCTTTGCCATTAGTTGGTCTTACTGCGAGTACGATTGAACTTTTTGTGCCCAAAAGCCAGGTTTACCTTGCCCAAAATATCCTTGATGAAATGGATAAAGTGAATACAGCCGAGGCTTCTGCTTCTGATAACCGACCTTTCTTAATTGGTTTGTTATTCGTCGTTATCGCTTTGGTTTTATTAGCATTGAGTTATTTTAATTCCCCATTTTAAAGTTTTT
>Ga0209712_10002677_pt1 | contig 14580 bp, 12 predicted proteins | sample ArcOceMetagenome_FD_187443 | JGI IMG/M metagenome (GOLD analysis project Ga0209712, IMG submission 187443) | Marine eukaryotic phytoplankton communities from Arctic Ocean - Arctic Ocean - Greenland ARC118M Metagenome (SPAdes) (version 2) | ecosystem: Environmental > Aquatic > Marine > Oceanic...
CATGTGTCACTTTTTTATTATTTTTTGACGCAACGTCATTTTTTGACGCGGCGTCAAATTTAAAGAAATTGTCCGACAAGGTCAACCGTTTCGCGCAAAACAGCCAAGGGCTTTACAGATACACAGTACTGTATATAATCACAACATGTATATAAAAACAGATAAGAAGCCATAATGATCAAACTTACCGCTCGCCAGCAAGAAGTATTGAATTTAATCAAGCATTCTATTGAGACAACCGGCTTTCCCCCTACCCGTGCAGAAATCGCAAAAGAACTGGGCTTTAAAAGCCCTAACGCCGCTGAAGAGCATTTAAAAGCCCTTGCCCGTAAAGGCGCAATTGAAATGACACCTGGCGCCAGCCGAGGCATCCGCTTAGCTGAAGACCAAAGCGGTATTCCTTTAATTGGCCGTGTGGCCGCAGGTGAGCCCATCCTAGCGCAAGAGCACGTAGAGCGTTATGTGGAGCTGCCTCGCGAGTTCTTTAAACCCGGAGCCGACTTCTTGCTAGAAGTAAAAGGTGAAAGTATGAAGGACATCGGCATCATGGACGGCGACTTAATTGCCGTACACAAAACCAATCAAGCCCGTAATGGCCAAATTATCGTGGCCCGCGTAGGTGAAGAAGTCACCGTGAAGCGCTTTCAGCAAGACAAGAACATTGTCCAGCTTCTGCCAGAAAACCAAGACTTTGAACCGATTGTGGTTGACCTGCAAAACGAACCGTTCGATATCGAAGGCCTATACGTAGGTGTGATCCGTCAGCACATCCACTAGGTTTGAATAAAACCTAGGCAAAAAAAAACGCTGCAATCGCAGCGTTTTTTTTGGATTCACTAAAAGCTTAGTGAACAATCGGTTCTTCATAGTCGGCAATGGCTGACACGTCTTCAACGTGCACACCGCTTAGCTCACCCACTTTACGCACACCTGCTTCAATCATGGCCTTAGCAATTTCGATGTGCTGCTCCGGGAAGCTGTCTTTAGCATCACCAGAGAACGTAATACGCACTAGGGGTTCACCCTCACCATCACTGCGTTTTAGCGCGATGTCGCCATCGGATAGTTCTACAATTTCAAATACAGCGGCCATAAAAACTCTCGAAACTTGGTGACACGATACAAAGGGGGCGGGAGTATATCACTGCAAAACAAGCACTCCAACGCCTAAAAAATCAGCAATTAGTTTTCTTGGTAGTGCAGTCGCATACGCTGAATGGTTTTTTCTAATTCAATCAACCAGTTACGCAATAAGTCCACATAATCTGACTGGCTTGTAATTAATTGTACAGACTGTACCACCGCGCCTTCATCCAAGCCTGAAAGCAGCATTCTGCGATATTGCTTCAACAACGCACCCAGCCAAGCGGCCGAATCACGGCTCAGCAAGCTCAATTCGTATAACTCAGCAGGCAAGTCTTTACGGCTGAAAAGCTCGTTTAAGCTGTCGAACGGGCCTAAACGATACTGGGACACCAGCTCATGGCTGAACGAGAAAACACCCGCATATAAATGCGACAAAGCCGCCTCTTCTAGCTGGCGCTTCTGTTGGTCGTCCACTTGCTCGGCTTGCATTAAGCAAGAACGAGCAAAAAATAACACCTGATTGGTACGGCTAACTGGGCTCATCATTAAAAGTTAATGCGTAAGCCAAAGTGGCCCGCATTGACAACCTCGATATCGCCCTTCTCATCATTGGCTTCAACAAAACGGTAACCTAGGTAAACCATGGCCGTTGGAATCAACATGTATTCAACACGTGCGCCGATATCCACTAGGTTTTCAGTGGTCGAGAACGAAAATACGCTTGGCGAGTAGTAAGCATGACCACCAAAACCCAAGCCATTTAGCTCAGCTGGCATATAGCGAGCAAAGCCACCAATGGCCAAAGCCCCGCTGTCATTGGTATCCGTGAAATAACCGTACACCTTACCGCCCACACCAATGCGCAAAGCACTTTGCTGGCTGCGCACATCAACCGCACTCAAACCAACTGACATGAGATCGCCGTCTTCTTCATGATGTAAAAAGCCAGCCGAAACATGCATAGGGCTACCCATGCGAGTCGCGTCATAATCAAGGCCAGCCATACTGTCGTTGATACTTAAATCCAGAGTACCACCAGCGTATACCGCAGAACTCATCAATAAACCGATTGGGGCCAATAGGCGCAGCAATTTCATGAATCACCTTTTATTATAAATATGTCATTTTTAAGATGGCGCTATGATACGTCATGCTAAAGCATAAACCTAGTCGTCGATTGTGCGCCAGTACCCTGAATTAAGACAAAAAAATAGCCTGCAAGGTTTCCCTGGCAGGCCATTTTTTAAACAATAAATATTACCCTTCTAACAAACCGAGCAATAATTTATTAATGCGATCAACATAACCGGCTGGGTCTTGTAGCTGGCTACCTTCTGCTAACTGAGATTGCTCAAAAATAATATCGGCCATCTCAGCAAAACGCGCTTCGTCGCTTTGTTGATCCATTTTCACAATCAATGGGTGGCTGGTATTGATTTCAAGCACGCGCTTCGCTTCTGGTAAGGCTTGACCCGCAGCTTCAAGCATACGGCGCATTTGCATGCCCATATCATCTTTACCCACTACCAAGCACGCCGCCGAATCGGTTAAACGAGTCGAAATACGCACGTCTTCTACTTTATCGCCTAACGTGGTTTTAATACGCTCGATTAAGCTTTCGTTTTCTTTTTCCGCTTTTTCTTGTTCCGCTTTATCGTTCTCGTCTAATGCAAGATCACCCTTGGTGATGTCTTCAAAGGTTTTACCTTTAAATTCACTTAGGTGAGAAATCATCCACTCATCCACACGGTCCGTTAGCAATAGCACTTCTAGGCCTTTCTTGCGGAACACTTCTAAGTGTGGGCTGCGAGACGCGGTTAAATAGTTCTCAGCGGTTAGGTAATAAATTTTATCTTGGCTTTCTTCCGCACGCTCAAGGTATGCATCAAGCGAAACCGTTTGCTTATCGTCTTCACCCTTAGTGGATGAGAAACGGAACAGCTCTGCGATTTTTTCTTTGTTCGCAAAATCGTCTGCTGGGCCTTCTTTTAACACTTGACCAAAGCCATCCCAGAACGTTTGGTATTGCTCTGGGTCTTTTTTCGCAAGCTTCTTCAACATATCTAAAATACGTTTCGTCAGCGCGGTGCGCATAGACGTGATGCTGGCATTTTCTTGTAAAATTTCACGGCTCACGTTAAGTGGTAAATCGTTGCTGTCGACCACACCTTTAATAAAGCGCAGGTACGGCGGCAAGAACTGCTCCGCGTCATCCATGATGAACACGCGCTGCACATACAATTTAAGGCCACGGTTACCTTCACGGTTCCACAAATCAAACGGCGGGCGCTTAGGCACATACAATAGGCTTGTGTACTCCAACGTCCCCTCAACCTTGTTATGAGACCACGTTAGCGAGTCTTCATAGTCGTGGGCAATGTGCTTATAGAATTCTTGGTATTCTTCATCTTTCACATCAGACTTGCTGCGCACCCAAAGGGCTTTCGCACTGTTGACCGATTCCCATTCTGGCTCGGCAGGGGCGTCTTCTTCACCGCTGTGCTCTTTAAGCATTTGAACAGGTACGGCAATGTGGTCTGAATATTTCTTAACCAGATTGCGCAAACGGAAGCCGTCAGCAAATTCTTTTTCTTCAGCTTTTAGGTGCAAAGTGATTTGTGTACCACGACCGGCTTTTTCAGCCGCCTCGATGGTGAAATCCCCTTCCCCTTGAGACGTCCAAAGCACCGCCTCTTTCGTGTCACTCGCCGCGCGACGGGTCAGCACTTCTACTTTATCAGCCACGATGAACGAGCTGTAAAAACCCACACCAAACTGACCAATTAGGTGCGCGTCTTTTTTCTCATCACCCGACAGCTTTTGCAAAAACGCCGACGTACCCGATTTTGCGATGGTGCCAAGGTTCTCGATCACTTCATCACGGTTCATACCAATGCCGTTATCTGAAATGGTTACCGTATTGGCTTCGCTATCGAACTCAATGCTGACTTTGATCTCAGGATCGTTTTCGAACAAGCTATCGTTGTTTAGCGCTTCAAAACGCAGCTTATCGCATGCATCCGAGGCGTTAGAAATTAACTCACGTAGAAATATCTCTTTGTTGGAATATAGATAGTGAATCATTAAGTGAAGCATTTGCTTCACTTCGGTTTGAAAGCCTAAGGTTTCTTTTTGAGCTGTAGTCATAAGACCCTCACTGTCCTTTTAAAAAAACGCTGAGCAGCCTATATATGGGCGGGGATTTTTAATTCAAGGGGATTTTTTTAATCAAATACACAAACAGGCGCAATAACGGTAACCAAGGTGTTTTTAGGGGCTGACGCGGTTCACCCGCAGGGGCGGGTTCGTAGGGTTAGGCAGTAAGGGACCCGCGAGCGCGGGTTCTTGGCGTTGGCAGGTTAAGGTGCCAACAAAAAGTGCGCACGAGCGGTGGCCACTGCTTCTTCACGCTTGGTTTGCCACGCATTAATAATCACATTGGCCACCCGCGAGCCTTGGCGAATCACTTGGCACTCGGCAAAAGTGTCGCGACCACCGCGCACCGCGCGCAGGTAATCCAGCGAGAAGTCCACAATCTTCGGCATGGCTGGGGTATCGAGCATCATTAATAAATGCAGCGCCGCCGACATCTCCATAAACCCGCCCACAACCCCGCCGTGCACCGCCGGTAGAATGGGGTTACCAATGTTGCTTGGGTTATCGGGTAGCTTTAAGATCACATCATTGCCAAAGCGCTCAAAATCAATGCCAATCAGCTGCGCATAGGGAATGGCATTCACCACCGGCTTATAATCGCCGCCTTCGTGGGCCGCTTGTAACAGTGCTTCAAAATTCGACATATTATTCCCCTGCCCCTGTTGCTGCGTCATCGCCCAATACAGCGTTTTTAAAATCTGGCGGCGACAAGTGCGAGCCAATGCGCATAAACGTCCCCACACAGTTGGCCACCGGTTCGTTCACATCCCCTTGGTGCACCGTGCAGCGGGTAAACACCACATGGCGGCTCACACGGTAGGCTTCGGCAAAGGCAAAAATCGACTTTTTAGGTTCCGCCGCGCGTACATAATCCACACGCAAATCCAAAGTTGGGCACAGTTCAAACTCCGGCAAGGCGTTAATCACCATGGTGCCGCAGGCGGTATCCATTAATGTGGTCAGCACACCACCGTGAATCACCCCAGTGGACGGATTACCCACGTGCTGCTCGTTGTATGGCAGCTCAATGGTGAGGCTGTCTTGGCTGGCTTCTTTCACCTGCATGCCTAACACCTGGCAATGCTTTAACAAACCAACAAAACGCTGGGCACGACCTAAATATGGGTTGCTCTCGCTCATGGCTCTCTCAATTAATTCATTGGGTCTAATAAGAATAGACGCTATCTAAGCGCAGGTTTATACAACAAATTGCGCCAAGTCAGTAGGCGCACTGGCCTTTTGTCACATTTTACCCATCAATATGAGCGCTTTTATCAAAACATCACCCACTTTGATTAAAAAACGTAATCTTTAATACAATAAAATAACGCTGTACTGCCCACACAATAAGCCTATATTCCGCACTTTCTAACTCGCATTCATCACACAAACAAAAACGCAAAGGAGCACCACACACTGATGCAGATCCAACCTAAGGACTACTACGAAGGCGACACCTTCGAGCGCATTAAACAATTTGCTGACACCCTAGATACGCCTTGCTTAGTGGTCGACACCGCCACGTTTGCGCGTCAGCTTGATGACTTAATGACGTATTTTCCTTACGCCAAAACCTATTATGCAATTAAGGCCAACCCAGCCGAACAATTGCTGAAAATTTTGGACGAGCGCGGCTGCAACTTTGACGTGGCCTCGCGCTATGAACTCGACAAGGTATTGGCCATCGGCGTGAGCGGTGATCGTGTGAGCTATGGCAACACCATTAAAAAAGCCAAAGACATTCGCTATTTTCATGAACAAGGCGTGAGTCTGTTTGCCACCGACTCCGAAGCGGACCTGCGCAACATTGCCCAAGCCGCACCGGGTGCACGCGTGTTTGTACGCATTCTAACCGAAGGCTCACAAACCGCAGACTGGCCCCTATCACGCAAGTTTGGTTGCCAGACCGATATGGCGCTGGACCTATGCGTACTGGCGAAAGAACTGGGCCTAGTGCCTTATGGTATTTCGTTCCATGTGGGTTCACAGCAACGTGACATTGGCGCATGGGACTCTGCCATTGCAAAAGTAAAATGGATCTTCGAGCGCTTACAAGAAGAGCACGGCATCCAATTAAAAATGGCCAATTTAGGTGGTGGCTTTCCGGCAAATTACATGAGCCGCACCAACGACCTTAAAACCTACGCCGAAGAAATCACGCGCTTTTTGCGTGAAGACTTCGACGATAATTTTCCAGAAATCATTCTGGAACCTGGCCGCTCGCTGGTGGCCAACGCAGGGGTTTTGGTCAGTGAAGTGGTATTGATCAGCCGAAAAAACCGCACCGGTTTAAACCGATGGGTGTTCACGGATATTGGTAAATTTGGCGGCTTAATCGAAACCATGGACGAAGCCATCAAATACCCGGTGTACACAGAGAAGCAAGGTGAAGTAGAAGAAGTGATCATCGCGGGGCCAACCTGTGACAGCGCCGATATCTTGTACGAAAACTACAAGTACGAACTGCCACTTAACCTTGCCATGGGTGATCGTATGTACTGGTTCTCAACCGGTGCCTACACCACCACGTACTCGGCCATCGAGTTTAACGGCTTCCCTCCGCTAAAAGCGCACTTTATTTAGTTTGCAACGAACTAAATAACAGGCAAAAAGAAACCGCTGCCCTTTTTTATGAGGGGAGCGGTTTTTGTATAGGCTTTAAAGAGAAGTTACCAAATAAAGGTCATAGGTAAATTACTTCCTTTCTATTAACTTCACCCTTCTCAATAGGTAAAAACTACAAAAGCAAGATAACACCAATGTGATACAGGCAATGATAATAGCGCCAGTACTCATTGTATCAATAAAAAACCTACCAACATGCAAAATTATTGAAAACAAAATTACAGGTAAACACGCCGTGAAAAATTCAGTTTTATGGTAATTAAACCGTTTACTGCAACCCTTACAAACAATTAAATTAGACCACGTATGTTTTGCATGCTGGTGCCATAGAATCGGATGCTGGCAACTTGGGCAAGTATCATTCCTCATAAAACATAAATCTTCACAGCCCATCGCTTAAAAACAAAACCATTCCAAGTACTCGAAACAATAAGGACCAACAAACTACTCATTATTAAGTACGTACCGCCAGCCCTTCAAACCTAACAGCAACAAACCCGCATAGGTAAAGATAGGAACAAGATGATACGAAATATGAATGTTGGTTTCTGGCGTAACCACCACCAAAACCAAGTAGCCTGAGACAACCCCAATAAACAACCACAAAAAATTGAGCTGTAGGTTTTTAACGTATTTTTCCAATGCAACCATCGCTAACGCAAACACCGCAAAACTCACCGCACTCACTGGCAACTCCATCAACCAAAGCATGGCCCTTGCTAACGGGCGGCAAGCATCAATACTAAAGGCCTCACGGCATGGGCCAATCACAGAATGAATATTGAGGCTAATAAACAAGTGTTCAAACAATACGGGAAAGCTAATTGAGTACCAATACAGGCTGCACCACGCCAACACCACACTCATGACAGGCTTCATAGTAATGGCTCAAGCCTGTGGAGATTAATCGGCTTTTGGGTTTTGACGTCCATATCTTATTCATCCTTAATTAGCGTCGTATTGATCACGTACTTCTATATCCAATACAGACATATAAGTGTGCCAGTTTATTGAATTTTGATTTGAGAATCACCTGCTGAATAAGCAACTTTTAAAACAACATCCAACAAACACCTCATACGCCAATAGCGTTTCGAATGAACACACTAAAACAACATTTTTTGAACTTAAACTTGTAACAAAATGGCGAAGTCACAGACAAAAGAAAACCGCTACCCTTTTCTGATATTAAGTGTGCGGAATTTTAACGCCTCATTCACCGGAATTTTGGGAATAAAGCAAGTAAAATTTCCGAGTGCAGTGACTTATTAGGCCAACTCTTGAATGCCATATTTACGCTCTCTCTTCTCGAAAGCATAACTCCCACCTTCCAAAATATTACAAATCTCTGCTCTTATCCCAATATTTTCTTTAACATTACCGTCTTCAACAGAACCTGAAGTATAGCGAATACTCTCACCTTGGTTATCTGCGATAATGATTTGTTCAGCATCGGTATTTACCACCAAGTTTGCATTGTGAGTAACTATGATAACTTGTCGATATTTCTTAATTTTCCTAAACAAGGGAACCAGCTGTGACATAATAAATTCATTGTCCAAGTCATCCTCCGGCTGATCAAATACAAATGGACTGCCGAATGGATCTGTTGCTAATTTCAAACAAACGTAGAATGTACCCCGTTGACCAACAGATAATCTATTAACTGTTTTACCTTTGTACTGGAAATCTGCATTTGCATAAAGGTATCTTCTAATATTTGAAGGTGAGTAGAGGTAATTTAACAACTCAAATCGCCCTCCTTTATTAAAGAACTCAGGCTTCCAAAAGAACTCCTCAATACTTGTTGGATCTCCATCACAGTTAATAATTTTTTCACCGGAAAGTAGCTTAAAAAAGTCATCAATTGAACTTACGCAAAATGTTTCTTGCAACCGTTCAAAAGTAGATTTTTCACTTGTGCTTCTGAATTTTCCACGATTTAGGCATTCTTCAATTCCGCTGTAGAAATGATTTACATTAAATACGACACGACCATTAATATGTATATCTGAAAGAATTTCCTGAACTAATTCATTTTGTTCGTCATTCCAGCCGGGCTGTTTTATCTTAAGCTTTTGAAAAGCCTGATCTATATTGTCTTTTTGGCAATCAATGTACTCTTTGTACTTTAATGCAAGTTCACCACGCTCTTTAACAAATGCTTGATATTCCTTCGTCTTTTGGTTTATCTCATCTAGTTTTGATGACGCCTGATCAATAGATTTTTGATATTCAGTTACTTTGCTTAACAAGGATGATATATCTTGATTGATACCTTGCTGTCTAAACTGGCTCGCTATTTCACTATTTGATACAGTTAGTGCTTCTATTTCTTTAACACACATATCAACATTTTTATTAATGGGAATTTTAATCAGAGACTCATAAATTAATGGTGCCTGATTAGTTGAGCAAGGATTGGTATTTAGGAGTGTGATTTTTTGATTTGCTTCTATTGCGTGCCGATGCAAAAGAGCTAGGGTACTTCTTGCTTCATTAATAAAATTATTTTTTTCATTAATACTCTTTGAGTTCTTTTGATATTGTTCAATTAACAGCTTATTTTGTGGATTGGTAAGTGTCCCAATTAACTGAGTATTATTGTCGATAACACTTTGTTGATATTGTTGCGTATTAATACGCTGATTTTGAGAGTCAATATTTTCCCAATATTCAACGAACGAGCGATATTTACTCAGGTTATTTGATATTTCAGAACTGGTAACAGAATCAAATTCCACACCATGAATTCCTAACATTCTTTTAATTTCGCCACTTAGATCATCAGGCTTTTGGCTAAAGTGTTGAACATCTCCTTGAGAAACATGCAAATACGAATAGGTATTTGCCGATGAATCGAATTTTAATACTGTTCCATCACCTTGATCTAGTTCAACGCAAAGACTTTCTCCACTTACTCTTCGTGCATTTGAGTGCTCAGATTGGTGATTAAATCTTGAATGCATCGCATCAAGAAAAAGACTTTTACCTGTCCCTCTCCCACCCACTATTGTGACTAGGTTTGGATTTAATGGGATAGTTTGGCTAAAAAAGTTAATATCCTCTCCAGCAAATACTTTTCCACCTAACTCAACTGATTTAAACCAAGGCTTTATATATGTGTTTTCGACAAAGTCGTCAGTTTGCTGAACTCTCAGATCCGGCTCAATAATAGATTGCCTTAAGCCTTCAAAGGTTGGTTTAGCCTTAACCCAAGAGTACATTTTTCCAATATCTTCCAACTTGTGAGCATCTGAAGCATGAAAAACCGGCTTTAGCTTCGCAGATGGATATCTATCCTCTTTAAGGAAAAAGTTCCTGTCTTGAGGTCGGCCTAAGATAATTTGGCACCGTTTCTCTATTTCTAGTGCAACAGCTAGTGACCTCCCTTCCGTCATATCAGGTCTAAAGCCACCATAACCATTTGGACAAGCTGCTATTAAAAAATCAACTCCGAACTTTAAGTTGTTATTTAGATGATTTATCAATAAATCAAATTTTACAATCGCTTCAGATGTTTTAGTTTGGGAGTCAGCAAAAGACTGCTGGGAGCAATAGATATGCTTACTGTCAGAAGTTGTATTGGAGATGGGAAGTGTGGATAAAATGCTATTTATCTGCTGAGTAGTAATATTTTCTGAAAATATACAATGGACGTTAATCCACTCACCGTCTTTATTTTGTTGATCAATACGAAACTCGAGATTTCCTAAGACTGTATGTTCAACGCCTTTCTCTTGAAACTTTTCTCTGATTTCATCTAATTCATTATCTTTAAAGAAAAAGTAATTGGTAATCCCGATTAGGCTAAGCTCTGAAGAGATTATTTTGTCAACAAACTCATCTATAGTAGAAGTCCCATATTCATTAGCTTGATGAGTATATGGAGAGTGAATATGTAAATCCCATTTACTCCAAATTGATCCAATCATTTAATCTCCTTGAGTTTTAACTATTGCCAAGTATGCACATAGGGCTTAACGATTTTAATCGTCCGTGTCCTCATTTCTGCAGTTTTAGTACCGTTATAAAATAAAAAAATCATTAAAAACAGAAACTTACCAAAACTTTATTACTAAAAATGCCTGTGAAAATGCGCGCGTGAAATAATCTAAAAATAACGATTCTCGTTATTTCGCTTATTGCTTTTGCAAGAGTATTTACTGAAAGGAATAACCATGAGTGAGTGCCTTGTTTGGCAACATCAAATGTTATTGTATTCCTTTACAATCGATTCTTAATACAGCCACTAAACGCTGAATTTCCCTGATATTTTATATAACCGCGATTACATGGCGGTTTATTAACCTCAAAACGTAAACGGTGTTACGTGAGACTAAAGTAGGCCAACAACATTAGCCAGATTTGCCAATAAGCTCAAGGTGAAAAACGGCATTTTTATTAAATAATCGAATAAATATTCATGATTTATTCATGGTTTGCAGTATTCGGCTGTTTGTATGGGCTTGATGAATTTACACATTGAAGCCCTGTAGCATCAGGTGTGTGTATTGCGCATGCGCGGCATTCATATTGGTGTATTCGTATTGCGCATTTCAATTGGGTTTGGGTTCGGTGCCATACTCAGGGTTTTAGCCTTGTACGATTCATGCAAATAAGGAGACACCATGGCCATTGGTCTGATTGCTAAGCTACAGGTTGTAGCGGGTAAGAACACAGAATTTGAAGCGGCGTTTAAGCAGCTGGCGCAAACCGTTAATGCAACCGAAGAAGGCTGCTTGCTGTATGTATTGCACCAGTCCCGTGAGGATGCGCAAACCTACATAGTATTAGAGCAATACGCGGATGAGGTGGCATTAAAGCTTCATAGTAAAACCGCTCATTATCAAGCGTTTGGCCAGCAAGCGGGTGCGTTTTTAGCCGCCCCGCCGCACATTGAATTAATGGACAGCGTTTAACGGCTTTTAAAACGCCCCCCCGATCCAAGCGCTGCGCGCGTCGGGGGTGGCGTTTTATAAAAGCGGTTGTTTACCCTCAAATATCACCCTCAAATATTGCCCTCAATACAACAGCGTCATGTGCTATGCTTGGCGGGTTTTTAAGCGGTTTTAGCCTTTCTTTTTCATCGCTCTTAGTTAGCGACTTTTTTGTATATTTATTGAGTTAACCATGTCTAGCCAACCCCAAAGCAGTAGCGGTTTTTTATTGGCCGTTTCGGCGTTTAGCTTATTCTCTGTGATGCCTGTGTATTTGCAGTTGTTGCAACCTATTTCAGGCTATACGGTTTTATTTCACCGTATTTTATGGACCAGCCTGTTACTGGTTATTTGCATGCTGGCCCTTGGTAAATTACGCGGGAATTTGTCGCCACTATGGCAACCTAAGCAATGGCCAGGCTTGATCGCAGGCAGCTTGTTGATTGGCCTGCAATGGGGTGTATTTGTCTGGGCACCACTGAATGGGCAGACCATGGATTTATCCTTGGGGTATTTTTTATTGCCCTTAGTCATGGTGCTGGCAGGTAAGCTGTTTTACGCAGAACGTTTGCGTCTTTTGCAGTGGGTGGCGCTGGGCTTTGCCGCACTGGGTGTGAGCTTGGCGTATATCCAATCCCATGGTTTGTCTTGGGTGGTGATCATCATCATTGTCGGTTACCCACTTTATTTAATGCTGCGCCGCCATCAACGCTTACCGACCTTTTCGGCGTTTTTAATTGAGAACATTTTGCTGCTGCCCATTTGCATTGTGGGCATCATGTTAAGCGGCGGCCTAAACGGTGAAGCGCTGCCCCACCCGTTTGCGTATGAAGTGAATTGGTTAATGTTGTTTATGGGCGTTGCCGTGTTAGGTGCTATCCCCATGTTGTGTTACATCGCCGCCAATAAGCGTTTACCGCTGGGTTTACTGGGGTTAATCAGTTATTTAGAGCCCACTTTGATCTTTGTATTGGCGTATTTGGTCATGGGTGAAACATTAAGTGATCACGAGGTTTGGTCTTACGCTTTAATTGGCTTTGGCTTGCTGTTTACTTTATGGGATGGCCTTCGTCAGTGGCAGGTTCAAAGGCGATATATTCAAGGGCATTAACCCATAGCCGACACAAAAAAGCCGTCAAACTAGACGGCTTTTTTGTTTGTATTAGGTGAATGAGGTTACGAGGTTTTATAGCGCCCCACTTTGCCGTTTAGGTTTTCACTTAAAGACTCAAGCTCAATACTGCGCACGGCCACGCCTTTTATTAAATCTGTGGTGCCTTGCGCGCCGCTTTCAATGGATTGCACGCCCAAATTCACCTCACGGGCGGCGTCTTCTTGTTTCTTAGCCGCCGAGACCATGCGCTCACCGTTTTCACGGATGTCATCTACGGATTCATTAATGGCCTTAAAGGTTTCTTCGGCTTCTTGTGCACTATTCAAACCTTGTTGCACACTTTCATGGGAGTTAGAAGCCAACTCAACGGCCCTATGAATGCCGTCTGTGATGGTGGTTACCGACTCACTGATCTCAAGGGTTGAGTCCTGCGTGCGCTGGGCAAGGTTGCGCACTTCATCGGCCACCACGGCAAAGCCTCGGCCACTTTCACCGGCTCGGGCTGCTTCGATGGCGGCATTAAGGGCTAACAGATTGGTTTGCTCTGCAATGGCTTGAATCACTGACACCACTTCACCCACCTGCTGAGAGCTTTGGTTTAAGGTATCAATGCTCGACACCATTTGTTGAATGTCTTCAGATAGGTCTTGAATGGCGGTGGTACAGGCCTGCACGGTTTTTAAACCCGCATTGGATGAGTTAGAGGTTTGAATGGCAAGCTCAGAGGTGTCTTGGCTGCTTTGCGCGATCTCGTCCACCACCCCTTGCAGGTTGTTCATGAGGTTTGAAATATTACGAGTTAATTCGTTTTGTTCATCCATGGCATTTTCTGCCGCGCCTGCATCGGTTTTAAATGATGAAGACGATTGCGACAAGGTCACTATGATGCTGTTTAAATCGGATATTAGGTTTTGAATATCCGCAATAAAATGGTTAAACCAGTACGCCAGCTGGCCCATCTCATCTTTGTTGGTGGCATCAAGTCGCTGTGTGAGGTCGCCGTCGCCTTTGGCAATGTTTTTTAACATGCCCACGGTGCGATTAATGGGGCCTGTAATGGAGTTTGAAAAGGCCAAGCCCAAGCCCCCTGCTAACAACAGGGCCAAAAGCACCGCGATCACCGACGTGGCGATGATGGAATCTTTCAATTGGTCGGTAAATAAAAACGCCTCTTCTTCGTCGATCTCGCTCATTAAGGCCCAAGTGAAGCCTTTTATGGTAATGGGTCGATACGCGCTGAATACTCGAACCCCGCGATAATCCGGAAACGCTTGATACCCAGTCTCACCGGATAACGCCGCTTGGGTGCCTATCGTCTTAACCGGCTGCAACCCCACACTGGTATGCTTGGCAATGATGTTTTCAATCAAATTAGGACCCATGCCTATTTGCTTTAACAGCTCGCCGTAGGCGCTTTTATCTTCAATTAAAAAGCGACTCATGCTGCGCATATTAAAGTCTTGGCCCACCAGATAGGTTTCACCACTGTTGCCCAAGCCCACCTCATTCCACTTACCGTTATGGGTCATGATTTGGTTAAGGCGCTCGATGGGCATTTGAAAAATAAGCACACCCACCAGCTCACCGCTTTCAAATATGGGCGAGGCAATAAACGAGGCAGGCGCTTCATAGGAGGGTAAATACGGTGCAAAATCCGTC
>Ga0209712_10002679_pt1 | contig 14576 bp, 10 predicted proteins | sample ArcOceMetagenome_FD_187443 | JGI IMG/M metagenome (GOLD analysis project Ga0209712, IMG submission 187443) | Marine eukaryotic phytoplankton communities from Arctic Ocean - Arctic Ocean - Greenland ARC118M Metagenome (SPAdes) (version 2) | ecosystem: Environmental > Aquatic > Marine > Oceanic...
TCACTTCATACCCTGCGATTCTTCCATTTACTTCGTCTACATATTTAAATCCTAAATTATTAAAAATTTCACCGGCAGGTAAGGTTGCAATTTCTTCATCTGTTAAATGTACGTCAAACATTAATTCTGACATATTTTGATATTGCATTATAAAAAATGCAGCATCTAAATATCCTTTCCATCTTCCTTTTTTTAATAATTTTTTGTATCCTAATTCATAATTCCATCCATATTCTGGTACAATTTCCAAATTCGGAATTGCCTGTAAAGGAATCGTAATAAAGGGTGTTTCTATTACTAAAATCTCAGCTTTCACATACCTTTCCAATAAACTCGGCATCCGGTAACCTTGCCCAAATGAAGTCCTTAGAACATTAGAAGGCGTCACCTTATACGTTGCCCCTGCTTGAACGACAGGTACAAAAGCTTTAAAATCGCCAGCTCCAACATCGAACCGTTCCAAACGCAAACCAACTTGCGATTGTAGCTTATTATCAAAAAAACCGTATTCTAATTGTCCAAATAGTGCTTGATTATTTCCAAAAGTAGAAAGCTGAATTGTAGAGTCCGGTTCCGTGAATGTTAAGGTCGGATTATCTGCTGTAAAATATTGGAGACTAGCTCCGGCTGTTAATAATAACTGATTATCAAATCTTCGCTGAAATTGATATTCCGCACTATAAACTTTAGCAGGAACATCAGGAATATCCGCTATGATTTGTTCCGCTGACAATTTTTGGGATACTTGTAAAATATTAAAAAATCGTCCTCTTACAATATGCTTATTATCATTTTTATCAAAATGCGTAACATGAGGATCAATAGAAATCGTACGATAACGATTATATGAAGCAGGAGAAATATGCTTCATAGAATTCGTATCTGCGTCTTCCCAAATAAAATAGCTTCCAAGTTTGTGATACATAAAGTTACCATTCAAACCAAAAGTCGTTCTATCACTCAAACGATATTTCATTTTCCAATTCACACGATAACGAGCTTCATCTCCTTTCTGAATGTGCGACTTATTGTAGTGCATATTTCCACCAAAAGTCACATCCAATTTCTCCGTTGCTTTCACTCGATGAGCAAAAAACAAACCGATATTAAAAGGCGGCTCATCCTCTTCCCACCATTGTCGATATTTAGTAGGCGGACTATCCATTACACCTCTATAAATGCTAATGCTCGTGTAAGGATCCGAAGTCGGTTCGGCAGTGGTTACATTGATAATTCCGTTCATCGCATTCGAACCATATAATACAGAAGCCGCACTTTTTACAACTTCAATTTGTCCGGCATTTTCTATTGGTATAAAATTCCATTTTATATCACCAAACAAAGCACCCAACAGCGGTTGACCATCTACAACTAAACCGACTCGACTTCCGCCACCATACGAAAATCCACTACTTCGGATATTCACTTGATCATCCAAAATCTGAACCCCAGGCGTTCGTTCCATCACTTCTGCCAACGATGTAATCGCATTATTTTCAATAAACCTTGGTGGAATCACTTCTATCGTTGCAATCTCGTTTTCGAGTAGTCGCTCATGCCGTCCGCCGGTAACCGTCACGGTATTTAAAATGGACGCTTGAGTTAGTAATTTGAGACTCAAGCTAATACTTTTTGAACCAGCTAATTTCAATGGAATTACTTGGGTTTCATAACCCAAATATCGGAAAGTTAATTCGGTTACATTTCCAGGAATAGAAATGGAATATTTACCGTCGGCATCTGTTGCCGTCCCAACTAACTGTTTAGAACTTATCATTACGCCTGTCAGCCATTCATTCGTTTCCGCATCTACTACTCTACCCGATACTGTCGTCTGAGCATGAGCGAATTGAGTGAAAAAACAACCTATAAATAGTAAAAAATAGTATAAGTGCTTCATAATTTTAAAGTTAAAAAGTTACACTACAAAAGTAAACCTAACTATGAAATATGAAGTATTTTTTGGGAAGTATTTTTTTCTTGATGTTAGATGCTCCTGCGAATTCTTGAGATAAGCATCCAGCATCACCTTCAAAATACCTTCAAAATACCTTCAAAATACCTTCAAAATATTTTTCACATCATTCAAATAACTCGCTCCGAACAAATTCACATGAACCATCAAATAATATAAATTATAAATATCCACTCGTTTTTTGAAACCATTTTCTAATGGAAAATTCTCATTATACGATTTATAAAATGAATCTGAAAAACCACCAAAAAGTTTGGTCATCGCCAAATCCATTTCTCGATTCGAAAACGAAATCGCTGGATCTATCAAAACAGCATTGCCATTTTCATCCGTCATAAAATTTCCATTCCACAAATCGCCATGAATTAAAGATGATTTTTCATTCGGACATATTGACGAAAGTCGCAGATACAAACGTTCAAATTGATTTCGAATCGTTGTATTTATAAAACCTTTTTTCGTTGCCAATTTCACTTGAGGTTCTAATCGTTCGTGGATAAAAAAGTCCGTCCAAGTTTCGTGATGACAGTTCAATTGTGTCAGTGAACCAATATAATTTGAATGGTTCAAACCAAAATTCGGATTCGTTTGCTGATGTAACTTTGCTAAATTTCGTCCAAAATCTTTCCAAAAAGTATCTGACTTTCGTCCAATGTGAATCCGTTCCAACACCAAAACCGAATACCCATTATCTTCACCAATAAAAACCACTTCTGGAATTCGAATCATATTTGCCTTACGCAACAATTCCAAACCTTTCGCTTCTGCTTCAAACATTTTCGGAAAATGCTTCGCTGAATTCACCTTAATAAAATAATCACCAACCGATGTATTAATGATTTTAACATCATTAATACATCCTCCAGAAACAGATTTCATGGATTTCACTTTACAATTTAGTTGGTTTTCAAGGTAGATTTTCATTAATTTAAAATAGTTATTGGTTAATACTAAACAAGGGCAAACGGACCAAATTATTTCGTTTTACGGATTAGCTTAATTTATTATTTTGTTTTTACATTAATTTAAGTTGTTATCAAAATAATATTGGCGATTTCTAAAGTACTTTAAAAGTCGTTCTCCGATTCATTTGATGTTCATCATCGCTACATTTTCCACAATCACAACTCGTCGCAGGAGAACTTTCACCATAACCTTGACCTTGTAAACGAGCAGAATTAATACCTTTTGAAATCAGATAATTCACGACAAAATCTGCTCGTTTCTGCGAAAGTGCCCGGTTATAAGTATCCGTTCCTCGACAATCTGTATGAGCAGAAAGTTGAATTTTAATCTGTGGATTTTGCTTCAAAACCTTTGCTAATTGATCTAAAACAGATAAAGAAGTCGTCTGAACGTTTGCAGAATTATAATCGTAATAAACGTTATCTAATTTGATTTCAACATTTTTATAAATCTTCTCCATTTCTACGTTAAAAGTCGCCGTTCGATTCAAGTTCGTTAAACGCTCCAAAATATCTTCTTTTTTAATTTTCAAAACCTTATTAAAATAACCCTTTCGAACCACCGTAATCGTATAATCTATTTCCTTTTTTCCGTCAATTATCCAAGCGCCATTCTTATCCGTTTTTCCAAAAAGTGATAATGTATTTTCACCAATATTTACACCATAAACCGGAGTCGTTCCTACTTTTCCAGAACTCGGATTTCCCGCTTCTTTAAATACTTTTTCCTTAATAATAATCTCAATTTTAAACGGTTGCTTTTTCTCAATTTCTACTTCCGGAATTTCCGTAATCGGATTTTCATTTAGATTCTTATCAATATTTTCTTCCGTAAAATACGTCTGCATAAAGGTCGGTAAACCAAAACGACCAATTTTTCCTGGTAATAAAATCGCTTTATCAGAAAGCAACGCAGCACCCCCTTTTGCTTCTGGCTTGGAGATAGAACCTAAATATTTGCCCCCATAAATTTGATAATAAATCTTACCATCCGGAGCAATTTGTAACGCACCGACACTTTTATTATCCGCTTTTCGCAATATTGCTTTAGATGCTTTCAAATCATCCAAAGTCAAGTCATATTGAGCGATTTCACCATCAAAAGCAGTCGACGTATAAAGATATTTTCCCGAAGGTGAAAACTCAATTCCATAACCAAAACCAGTGGAAATCGTCAATTCCTTGACATTAGAAATCTCGCCTGTTTTATTATTAAAATCAAAAACATCAAAACGGCTATCTTCATGTGGCGTAATCGCTATTTTATCACCATTCGGTGAAGCCTTCAAATAACCGATACTATTATCTAACTTTCCACGATGAACTTTCCCCACTTTAGAAATCACCGCTTCTTTCTGAACACCATTTTCTGTCACCAAAAACGCATGAAACGCATTCGTTTCCCATTGATGCGTTACAATCCAAATATCCTGACCATTTTCATGTATAACGCCAGTCACTTTCTCTGTTGCGTCCGGTAATAACATCATATGTTTCTTCAAAACCTTGCAGTCACCGTTATTCGCCATCACATCAACTTCTGCATATTCCAACCCTTCCAAACCATCTTCCTGTGCATCCACCGTAAATACGTAATAAATAGACGTACTTTTCGGCTTTGCCACAATGATTCCCGACTGCGTAGAAGACGGATGTCCATGCAAATCAGCGCCACCTTCTATCACTTCATGTTTGCGATTCCAAACCTTAATTCCGTCTGTATAAAGTAATAATTTCCCATCTTTACCTGCCACAGACGAGCAACCTTCAAAAGTATTCATCGCACCGTCAGTCATTAAAGTTGGCGGGTTATTATTAAAATCTAAACCTAAATTTTTTCCAAAATACCAAATATTGCCTTCACCTTGTGCGGCAAGATTAAGTGTAGAAAATAGGCAAATTCCTAAAATTAGCAGGCGTGTGAAGTTCATAATTGTTGCGTTTTTAATGGTTTTAAAAAAAAATTCATACTACTATACATTTTTGAAAAATTATATCTTGAAAAAATTAAATATTCTGTAAATCGTTGATAATCAGACCTGACAGGTTTTTAAAACCTGTCAGGTCTTTGCCAGAAAATCAAAATGTATAGTGGTATGAAAAAAATTATTAAACCAAAAATAAAGATTCTTTTGGATTAGAGGGTTTTATATTTAGGAAACATCAAAAAAGCCTTGTGAATTTGATGTTCACAAGGCTTTTTTGATAATCAACGATTTTAATATATTAACTGACGACTAAAATCGTCGGCACTAAAAAATATACCTAAATAAACTCGGCTTTTCGTTCAAATATTCGCCTAAGAAATTATGTTCAATCATACGGTTTTTCAAAGCTTCAAAATCCTTAGCAAATTTTAATTCGATACCGACCAAAGCTGGACCCATTTCTCGACTATTTTTTTTATTATATTCAAAGAAAACAATATCGTCATTTTCACCCAAAACATCATTTACAAACTCTTTCAACGCTCCGGCACGCTGTGGAAAATTGACAATAAAGTAATGTTTTAAACCTTTATATAACAAAGCTCTTTCCCGAATTTCAGCCGTTCGAGCAATATCATTATTACCCCCAGAAATGACACAAACCACGTTTTTCCCTTTAATTTCTTCTGCAAAATCGTCCAAAATTGCTAATGATAAAGCTCCCGCAGGTTCTACCACAATCGCATCTTCGTCATATAATTCCAGCATTGTTTCACAAATTTTACCTTCGTGCACCAATCGTATATCACTCAATGTCTTTTTGCAAATATCAAAATTTAATTGTCCGACTCGTTTCACCGCAACGCCATCCGCAAAAGTATCAATCTTCGTTAACGTCACGACCTCCCCCATTTTCAGAGATTCGTACATCGCAGGTGCGCCCGTAGGTTCAAGCCCGATGATTTTCGTATTTGGACTTAATTCTTGAAAAATGGCAGACACACCAGAAGTCAACCCGCCTCCACCAATTGGCATAAACAAATAATCAATAGGTTCATTGTGTTGTTCCAAAATTTCCATTCCGACGGTTGCCTGTCCTTCTATTACTTTTCTATCATCAAAAGGCGGAACAATAGTCGATTTATTTTCGGCTGCAAAATGGTCACAAGCTGCTTTCGCATCATCAAAAGTATCCCCTTCTAAAATCACGTCAACCATAGATTTACCAAAGGATTTGACTTTTCTAACCTTTTGTTTTGGTGTCGTCGTCGGCATGAAAATCGTTCCCTTTATTTTTAATTTGAAACAAGATAACGCCACACCTTGTGCATGATTTCCAGCACTCGCACACACGATTCCATGCTCACTTTCCGCAGCTGTCAAACTACTTATTTTGTTATACGCACCCCGAATTTTATAAGAACGCACTTGCTGTAAATCTTCTCTTTTTAAAGAAATATTTGCAGAAAATCGCTCTGAATATCCATCATGTAACTCTAATGGCGTTTTTCGAATCACGCCTTGTAATCGTAATTGTGCTTGAGTGACTGATTTTATTTGTGGAAAGTAGGTGTCCATTTTCGTAGTTGTATTACTTATCGTTGCTGTTTCCATTTTTTTTGTAAAATTTATATTCTTTAGGCTTGTTAATGAGCTGTAGTAATTCTATTGTACCTACAAGTTCTCGGAACAAAATCTATTGCGGATAAAACTTATTTATCGGAATGTTTCAAATATTTTAATGTATAATTCAAACATTCTTCGGAGTAAAACATTAAAAAAGAATCATTTGTATCTACAGCCGACATCATAAAGCTGCTGTGAACAATCTTATTATTTATTACAAAGCAAACCTCTTTACCACGAATATTCCTTTCCGTCATTTCTTTAAAAAGTACTACACCTTTTTTATCAAATTTTATTTGTAACGCATCATTTTTAGAATTGAAGGCATTTTTAACAACCTTAACTTTTTTAACATGCTTTAGTGCAATAAGCGTTTCAGTATCTAATTTCAATGACTCTTTATGATGATTTTTATCAAAAAAATAAAAAATCTTGCCACTCGAACTTGTTTCATAAAAACCTCCCGTTACATCACTTGATATTGATTTATTACTTACTTGACAACTGACGAATATGATTAGTATTAAAAAATATTTATATCTATTCATAATCTGAAATTATAATTAATAAAACAAGAACATCTCAAACCAAACATTCAAAAAATGCCCAGTTTGAGATGTCTATCAAATAACAATGAAACCATTTAACAATGGAACAATGTGCCTTATATAATCCGAGTATAAAATCCGTAACTCGCAACTCACAACCCGAATTACTTATTCTCTGGACGCAACTTTCTCACAGCTGCACCAGCTTGCCAAATTTCGCTTTCTCTCAAAGTTTTCAATTCTACTTCCAAAGAATCTCGATAATCATCCTTACCATTCGCTTCGATAGTAATTCTTGCTTCATTACCAGAAGCCACACTTTCATAAAGGTCTTCAAAAACAGGTTTTGTCGCATCACGGAATTTATCTTTCCAATCTAACGCACCTCTTTGAGCCGTAGTTGAACAATTCGCATACATCCAATCCATTCCATTCTCAGCAACCAAAGGCATTAATGACTGTGTCAATTCCTCCACTGTTTCATTAAATGCTTCTGATGGTGAATGACCGTTTGCACGTAATACATGATATTGTGCTTCAAAAACACCAGCGATTGCACCCATCAATACACCTCTTTCTCCAGTTAAATCAGAGTAAACCTCTTTTTTGAAAGTTGTTTCAAACAAGTAACCAGAACCAACACCAATTCCTAAAGCAACGACTCTTTCTTTCGCTTTACCAGTCGCATCTTGAAAAATTGCAAAACTTGAATTCAAACCTTTTCCAGCCACGAACAAACGACGTAAAGACGTTCCAGAACCTTTTGGCGCAACCAAAATAACATCCACTCCAGCAGGAGGAATAATGCCAGTTTGCTCATGATATGTTACCCCGAAACCATGAGAAAAGTATAATGCTTTACCAGGAGTCAAATGTTTTTTTACCGTCTCCCAAGCTGAAATTTGTCCAGCATCAGATAATAAGTATTGTAAAATAGTACCTTTTTCACAAGCTTCCTCAATCGGAAAAAGTGTTTCCCCAGGAACCCAACCATCAGCGATCGCTTTATCCCAAGTCTTCGATTCTTTTCTTTGTCCAACAATCACATTAAAACCATTATCTTTCAAATTCAATGCTTGTCCAGGACCTTGAACACCATAACCTAATACAGCAATCACTTCATCTTTTAAGACTTCTCTCGCTTTCGCTAATGGAAATTCTTCTCTTGTTACTACGTTCTCTTCTACTCCGCCAAAATTAATCTTAGCCATGATTTTTCAATTTTTGGTATTCGGTATTTGGTATTCGGCATTCGATGACCGACTAACGCAAAAAACCGTTATTTAATAAAAACTTTAATAGTTATAATTTAATAGTCAATAAGTCAACCCTTTCTGCTTAAACCCATCCCTGACCCTTCCCATTAGCAAGGTAGGAACGAATTAATCATACATTCGTCCAGTTAAGTCTCTACCGACTGCAAATAAGCGTTCAATTGTTCCATTGGTTTAGAAACCGCTACTCTTCCCGAGCGAACAAATTCGTATACACCGAAATTTTCCAATGCTTTAAAAAATGCGGTTGTATCACTTTGATGTCCAGTTTTTTCAAGCACAATATATTTTGGTTCAATACTTAAAATCCGAGCATTGTGCGAACGAATTAAGTTTTCCACCTTATCGCCATTCATAAAGACATCTGTCGGGACTTTATAAAGTGCAATTTCTTGATAGACGATTTCAGAAGATTCATTATAAAATGATTTCAAAATATCAACTTGCTTATCCAACTGGGCCGTCAGCTTTTTAATCATTTCTTCCGTTACATTAACCACAATCGTATAGCGATAAATACCTTTAATAGAAGACATCGACGCATTGATACTTTCGATATTAATATGTCGTCTTGTGAAAACAGTTACCACTCGACTCAAAATGCCGATTTCGTTTTCCGAAAATATTGATATAGTATATTCTTTCATTTTTAGTTGGTGGCAAACCTGACGGGTTTTAAAAACCCGTCAGGTTTATTTCAAAATAAATTACTTAGTTGGTGCTTCTAAAATAATCTCCGAAACACCTTTCCCGCTCGGCACCATCGGAAAAACATTATCTTCTTTTTCGACCATACAATGCAATAAATAAGGCCCCGTGTGTGCTAACATTTCCTCAATTGCCGCAGGAACATCCGCAGGATCTGTGATTTTTCTTCCTGGAACACCAAAGCCTTCTGCAATTTTCACAAAATCAGGATTTTGAAGGTGTACCGAAGAATAACGCCTGTCAAAAAATAGCTCTTGCCATTGACGCACCATTCCTAAAAAGGTATTGTCCAATAAAACGATTTTCACGCCAACATTCCATTGAGCCGCCAAACCCAATTCTTGAAGCGTCATTTGAAAACCGCCATCGCCAATAAAAGTAACAACCTCCTTATCTGGTCGCCCCATTTTTGCACCAATTGCAGCTGGCAAACCGTAGCCCATTGTACCAGCACCGCCAGACGAAACCCATTGATTTGACGTTGTATAATCATAATACCTTGCTGCAATCATTTGATGTTGCCCAACATCTGTACAGACAATTGCACATCCTTTCGTTTGATTAGACACTTCCTTCACGACTTGTCCCATTCGGATTTCTCCGTTTGGCGAAGCCTGAATATCTTTATCAATTACTTTTACTTTTTCGATTTTCGCACATGCCGCGAATTTCGCCAACCATTCCGGATACGATTTTTCGGTGACCAATGGTAATAAAGCCTGCAACGCCATTTTTGCATCAGAATGAATCGGAGCATCTGCAAATACATTTTTGCTAATTTCCGATTTATCAATTTCTATATGAACAACTTTTGCATTCGGCAAATATTTATCTAGATTTCCAGTTACCCGATCATCAAAACGCATTCCGATTGCGATAATTACATCCGCTTCTGCAGACAATAAATTCGGTCCATAATTTCCGTGCATGCCTAACATTCCGACAAATAGATCATGTGCATTTGGTAATGAACCCAAACCATGAATCGTACTACCGACAGGAATTCCAGTCTTTTCTACAAATGTCCTAAACTCCTTTTCTGCGTCTGCAATCTGAATTCCATGACCAGCCAAAATCATCGGTTTTTTGGCATTATTAATCAACTCTACCGCCGCTTCCAATTCTGATTTTATCAGTTTTGGTTTTGGATGATAACTGCGAATTTTAAACATTTTTTCATATGCAAATTCCAATGATTCCAATTGAGCATCTTTGGTAATATCAATCAAAACAGGACCAGGACGGCCTGAATTTGCAATATAAAATGCTTTCGCAAAAACAGCAGGAATTTCCTCCGCTTTCGTGATTTGATAATTCCATTTCGTGATCGTAGTCGTTACACCGATTACATCAATTTCTTGAAATGCATCCGTTCCCAAAACCTTACTAAATACTTGTCCGGTGATACAAACCATCGGAACAGAATCCAACATTGCATCTGCAATTCCGGTTACCAAATTAGTCGCTCCAGGACCAGAAGTCGCCATACAAACACCAGTTTTTCTCAAAACTCTTGAGTAACCTTCCGCAGCATGTGTTGCACCTTGTTCATGTCGAGGTAAAATGTGCTGAATTTGGTCTTCATAATCATAAAGTGCATCATAAACAGGCATGATTGCGCCACCAGGATAACCGAAAATTATCTGAACGCCTTCTGCAATTAAACTTTTCACAACTGCTTCTGCACCTGTAATCATTTTTACTGCCGTTTTAGGTTTCGTTTCTAATTCTAAAATTTCCATTGTTATTTTTTTTACGGTTGACGGTCGCTTTACTTGACAGATGATCGTATATCCGTCAAGCGAAGCGTTCGTCAACCGTTTTATAAATCTGTTACGCAGCCTTTATCAGCTGACGAAACAAGCTTTGCATACTTATATAAAGCACCAGAAGTCGCCTTCAAAGGCGGCTGTTGCCATTCTGCTCGACGTACTGCGATTTCTTCTTCCGTAAGTATCACATCAATCGTATTATTAATTGCATCTAATCTGATAATATCCCCATCTTTTACCAAGCCAATCGTGCCGCCATCTTGTGCTTCAGGACTCACATGACCCACCACAAAACCATGACTTCCACCCGAAAAACGACCGTCCGTAATCAACGCCACATCGTTACCCAAACCTGCTCCCGTAATTGCAGCGGTCGGTTTCAACATTTCAGGCATACCAGGTGCACCTTTTGGCCCTTCGTAACGAATCACCACCACATTTCCTTTTTTTATCCTTCCATCTGAAATCCCATCAATCACTTCAAATTCACTATTGAAAACAACTGCCGGCCCTTCAAAATATTCGCCTTCTTTTCCTGTGATTTTTGCAACCGCACCTTTCTCCGCTAAATTGCCATACAAAACCTGTAAATGTCCATTCTTTTTCAATGGCGTTTCTATTGGTAACACAACCTTTTGACCTGCTGTAAATCCTTTAACTACAGCTAAATTTTCTGCAATCGTTTTACCGGTTACCGTCATACAATCCCCATGCAACATTCCTTTTGATAACAAATATTTCATAACTGCAGGCACGCCACCAGCAGCGTGTAAATCTTCCATCATGTATTTTCCACTCGGTTTCAAATCACCGATGTAAGGCGTTTTATCGCTAATTCTTTGGATATCATCCAATGTGAAATCAATCTCAAAACTGTGCGCAATTGCTGGTAAATGCAAAGTTGCATTCGTTGAGCCACCTAAAGCTATAATCACCGTTACCGCATTTTCCAATGCTTTTTTAGTAACAATATCCCGAGGCTTGATATCCTTTTCTAACAGCAATCGAATATATTTTCCAATATGTTTGCACTCTTCTGCTTTTTCAGGACTTAAAGCAGGATTTGAAGCAGAATAAGGAATCGACATGCCCATCGCTTCTATCGCTGATGACATTGTATTTGCCGTGTACATTCCGCCACAAGCACCAGCACTCGGACAAGCATTTTTAATAATACCTTGATAATCTTCATCTGAAATCGTGCCTTGCATCTTCTCACCCAAAGCCTCGAAAGCAGAAACAATATTTAACTTTTCACCTTTCCAACAACCCGAAAAGATAGTTCCACCATATAGCAAAATCGCAGGACGATTCAAACGACCTAAAGCCATCATTGCACCGGGCATATTTTTATCACAACCAACCACCGTCACCAAACCATCGTAATAATGAGCGCCAGCAACGGCCTCGATAGAATCTGCAATAATCTCCCGAGAAAGCAAAGAATAACGCATTCCTTTCGTTCCGTTCGCAATACCATCAGAAACACCAATCGTATTAAAAATTAAACCAACCAAATCATTTTCAACCACAGACTTTTTGACCTCTGCAGCTTGTCCGTTCAGATGCATATTACAAGTATTCCCTTCGTAACCTGTACTCACGATTCCGATCTGAGCTTTTTTCATATCTTCATCTGTCAAACCAACACCATAAAGCATTGCTTGAGAAGCGGGCTGCGTAACATCTTGCGTTAATCGTTTACTATATTTATTTAATTCCATATTTCAATATGTAGGGCAAACGGCACTGCCTTTACCTATTTTAAGTTAATGCTTTATCAATTAGTCGATATTGACTAACATTTTTCTTTAAATGTAAAAACGCCTTTCTCAGGTTATGAGAAAGGCGTTTTTTTTATTAAAAAAGAAGAACTATCTCACCATCAGGTACAGTAAATAATGACACTAATAATAATATTGATGATGATAGTAAATTCCATAATTTTTAATTATATATTTTTAGAATAAAATTCTGCTCCGAATTTACATATTATCAAAATAATTATTTCAATAATTACATAAATCATATCGCAAAACTATACACTATTCAACAAAAACCAAATTTTAATTCATTTTTTTCAAAATTATAAACTTTTAATTGCACAAAAAGCAATGTAAATATATTATCAACTACGATATCCAACGCTATGTATTAATACATTATTTTGAATAAAATACTTAAAACAAAATTATTCACTGTTTAAATTTTAAATTTAAATTAATGTTTTAAATCCATCATTCTGCTAATGAGAAAAGATTTCGGAGCAATAAAATGATAATTTTAAATTCTTTATTTGAAAAAAACGTAATAATTAGATCTTAAATTCCAAATTAAATATCGTCAATTAAAGGATTTTTGATATTAATCGAACGATGGTTCTAAGTTTATCCTTTCAGCTTACTTTTCTTAAATAAATGATATTCAAATCACTGACGTATCAATGTCAAAACTTTCACTTCTAATAAATTTTTCAATAATGCCTTTTTCGTTTGGTAACTGGTTTCTTTAATAATCGTTGATTCAAAACCGTTGAAAGGAACAACGTAACTTTGTTGCCAAATGACATTGCCATTTTTATCCATTCGTAAAGCAATATATTTATGTTGAATTGATAAAGTCGAGTTAGGAGAACACATTTATTATTAGACATTCGCAAGCCAGTCGTGAAGGTAATGCCTTCGTTTGGACGGCCGAATGAATTTGACCAAACTTCATTGCCTAAAGAATCAAATCAAGTGACAACTCCCAAAGGTATCGTATTCGCTAAACCAATAAATCCATCTATTTTAATATTTAATAATTTCCTTTTTATCGTATCCATACGGTCTAATGAGTTAATAAGTACTCGAAAAGTATATTTGAATAAGACATATATTATATTAGTTTCACTGAATTCACAGGCATTTTTTTTTATAGATTGATTCGTATCAATTCCTAATAATACTCCAACTATTAGTACATTTTTTTGTTACGCTACAATATTTTCGTCCTCACAAAAAAGGAATTATGGGTTTTAGATTTCTTATTATTTTAATGATTTTTTTGAATAATACAATGCACGCACAAGAGTTAGAATCTTATCGTTGGGAAAATAGAATTGTCTTAATTATAACCAATAACGAAAAGGCTGAAAAATATCAAAAGCAATTGGAATTACTTGCCTCTGAATCAGGTTTGGAGGAACGAAAATTAGTTATTTACCAGGTAATGCCAAATCAATTCACACTTGGATTGAAAGGTTTACCTTGGATTACATCCTCAAAGCTCTATAAAAAATATCGTTCTATTGATAACGGCTTTGAGGTTATTTTAATAGGATTAGACGGAACTGTGAAGCTACGACAAACAGAAATCCTAAGTACTGAAAAATTATTCTCGACAATAGATGTCATGCCAATGCGACGTGCAGAATTAAAAAGGCAAAAACGATAGTGTCTTATTTAATTTTTCACTTCTTCTCGTGTTCCTTTAATATTTCTATATCAATGATTTGTAACACTTTTTCATGTGTACTTTCTAAGATAACTGGCGGAGCAAATCCTGCTGCATAAGCCTCTTTCCAACGCAACGCACACAAGCACCATTTGTCACCCACTTTTAAGCCTGGGAAACTATATTCTGGTCGAGGAGTCATCAAGTCATTACCCAATAACAAAGTGAATTCCAAGAACGCCTCCGTCATTTCTGCACAAACAACGTGCGTTCCATAATCTGTTGGTCCAGTTTCACATTTGCCATTTCTATAAAATCCTGTCATCGGATTGGTACAACAAGTTT
>Ga0209712_10002682_pt1 | contig 14571 bp, 12 predicted proteins | sample ArcOceMetagenome_FD_187443 | JGI IMG/M metagenome (GOLD analysis project Ga0209712, IMG submission 187443) | Marine eukaryotic phytoplankton communities from Arctic Ocean - Arctic Ocean - Greenland ARC118M Metagenome (SPAdes) (version 2) | ecosystem: Environmental > Aquatic > Marine > Oceanic...
GCCACAAAAATACAACAAAACATCAACAGTACAATATCGCCATTATTTTACTATTACTGGCGGTAGCCATTGGTTTTATTGAATTTTTAATTATGCAGATCTTGCCTTGGTTGCAAAGTAAACTTCCCTATATTCCCGAAGCAATGTTAGACGCTTTGATATTAAGTTTATCAATTACCCCAATTGTTTACTTATTAATTAGGAAGCACATAGTCAATGTCTCCTCAGATGCGACAAACATCCGCAACAAGTTGATCATATCATCGGGTTTGCCTCTTATCATTGCAATAGCATTAATGTTAAATATTGTTAATAAAAAACAAGAAGATATATTAACTTTAAATCATACTGAAAGAATCATGAAACTAGATATAGATATCGCCAAGTTTATAAATGCTATCAATACAGAGTTTGAATTCAGTGCTTTATTATTAAGTGAAAAAACACCTGAATTAGATAATACCTTTAAAAACAAGAAATCACTGGATGAACTGAATACACTGCGTATAGATGTTGACTCCTTACTCATATCATTAAAAAAAGATATTGCTACTGATAACATAGGTATTGGTCAATTCAATCACCAATATCTTGTCAGTTTTACAAAAGATCTAGCCAAAGTTAGAAACCGAGTCAATAAAAACAGTATCTCTTGGCAACAAATCATTAAGTTATATATTGACTGGAAAAAACAGTTTTTAACACGATTACATATATTTTCGGATCAAATTAGTCATAAAGATATAGGGAAAATGCACGGTAATTTTCTTATGTTATTAAAATTAAAATCTTTAAACCTTCTCAATAGCTCTATCTTAAGTGTAGCGTTTGAAAATGAAAAACGAAATATTAATAATATTGATGTTCGTCCACTCAAACTAAGTATCCGTAATCTAAATAACCAAGAAAGAATTTATAACGATATATTTATTTCTTCACTCTCTGACATAGACAAAGACTATGTCATTCAAAGTCTTGACAACAGAACCATAAAAGAAGCCTTTCGAATTCAAAATGTGTTAACAGAAAGAAATACAGAACAACTTGTCGACCGATTAAAAACATCCATCGGATATAATGGCTTAATTCATCAATTTAAAAATTATGTATTACGTGGTGATGAAAAATATAAAGTTGCCTACTTAACACTCCATTATGATGTAGAAAAAATCATTGAAAATCTTTATTCCTTAAATAAACACAATAACAAAGCAGTCGACCATCTTGATAAACTTTCTGGAGTATTAAGGCTATATAAAGAAAAGCTATCAAGTATTCATCAATATAGAAACCAAGGGAAATCAGCTTCAGAAATTGACCAGCTTGTAATCATAAATGATGAACTCGCCAATAAAGCCTTAGAGTATCTGCAAAATAATTTATGGGAAATTGACCCTAAATACACGTTGGGTATACTCAAAAATAAAAGCATCATTCTGCAAAACATTGAAAATTTTCTTGCGGATCAAATACAAAAAAAACAAAATGATTTACTAAAAGAAAAACGTAATGATTCTTATATCACTGCTGCTACTGCGCTTTTTCTCACCTTATTCGTTATCGCTCTTTTATTGATCATTAGCCGAAATATTAATGAGTCGTATCAAGAACGCATTGAAGCATTAAATAAGGCGGAAGAAGCTGCACAATTAAAATCAGAGTTTTTAGCGAATATGAGTCATGAAATTCGCACACCCATGAACGGCGTGCTGGGTATGTTAGGTTTATTACTCAACAGCAAATTAGATGAAGAACAAAAACACAGAGTGAATATTGCTAAATCCAGTGGTGACTCATTATTGACATTGATTAATGATATTTTAGATTTTTCAAAAGTTGATGCCGGAAAATTAGAATTAGAATACTTAGATTTCAACCTAAGAAACTTATTAGGTGATTTTTCTGAGGCTATGGCATTAACGGCACAAGAGAAAGGATTAGAAATAATCCTTGATTTAGCGGGTATTGAAGATTCAATGATCAAATCTGATCCCGGCAGAATTCGACAAATACTCACCAACCTTTTAGGCAATGCGATAAAGTTCACTCATCATGGTGAGATCGTCATTAAAGCAAAACTTATCGCTGACACTATGAATAATGAAGGTAAATTAACATTACAATGCAGTATTTCAGATACTGGTATTGGTATTCCTGAAGATAAAAAGTCCTTACTTTTTGCTGCATTCAATCAGGTAGATTCGTCTACAACACGTAAATATGGTGGCACAGGTCTAGGGCTAACAATTTGTAAAAGATTATGTGAACTCATGGGTGGTGACATAAATGTAATTGATAAGGAAGGAAGTGGAAGCTGTTTTGAGTTTACAATATTAGTTGAAAAGAGTGAAAATTCAACGCTAGTTATACCTGAAATAGATATATCGGCGTTGCAAATTTTGATTGTTGATGACAATAAAACTAATTGTGAGGTTCTGCGTTCACAATTACAGTTGTGGGGGGCAGAAGTTGTCGAAGCGAATAGCGGTGAGACTGCCCTACTTCTTTGTAAAGAAAGGCTTGAAAATAAAGACCTACCTTTTTTTGATATAGGTTTACTCGATATGCAAATGCCTATGATGTCAGGGGAAATCTTAGCAAAACAATTACAAAACAACCCTTTCTATGGGGAAATGAAACTTGTGATGATGACTTCGATGGGTAAACGCGGTGACGCTGAATATTTTGCGAATATTGGCTTTAGTGCCTATTTTCCCAAACCAACGACTACATCTGATTTATTTAAAGCGTTGTCGGTAGTTGCCCAAGGCGGTGAAATACTCCAACAAGCCTCCCCTTTAGTTACTCATGATTATTTAAGTGCAATGAAAATAGTTGAGAGTGATGAGATAAATCATAATGCAGCTCTTTCAGCATTATGGCCAGGAGACACCAGAATATTAATCGTAGAAGATAATCGTATCAATCAAATGGTTGCTAAGGGTGTTTTAAACGAGTTAGGCTTATCTGCTGATGCCGTAGCGAACGGTATAGAAGCATTAACAAGCCTTAAACAATCATTAAAAAGTCACCCTTACACTATGGTTATAATGGATTGCCAAATGCCAGAAATGGATGGATATGAGGCAACAAGGCTTATTCGTCTGGGTGAAGCTGGAGAAGAAAACAAAATCATTCCTATCATCGCGATGACAGCAAATGCAATGCAAGGAGATAAAGAAAAATGTTTAATCGCTGGTATGGATGATTATCTAACGAAACCAATAGAGCCCATTAAGGTCAATGAAAAGTTAATGTTATGGTTAGGTGTTAAACCACAAGAAGCAAGCACTGTGGATACTAGTGAATTAAGCGCTGACCATTTAACATTGAATAAACAAGCAATAAAAGCGTCAGAAAGCAAAGGTGACTCGCTATGGCAACAAGCTGCATTATTAAAAAGGCTTGGGGGAAATCCGAAAAAAATGACACTCTTAGTAAAATGTTATTTAACGGATAGTGAAGAGAAAACGCTCGAACTTAAAAGTGCTATTCAAGAAGAAGATTGGCTACAAGTCAATTATAACCTTCATTCTATCAAAGGTGCTGTTGGCAACCTAGGTGGGATGCATATACAAAGCTTAGTTGCTTCAATCGAAGCATTATCCAAAGAAGAAAATGTAACATTACTGAACGAAAAAATTCCTGAATTATATGCTGCATTAGATACTTTTAATTCATTACTTGCTGATTACTTAAAAGAACAGTAGCGTTCTGTAAATATTAACGAGGAGCATTATGGAACTTTTACAAGGTTTGCTATTAATTAGTTCAATTCATTTATTAGCTGCTGCTTCACCCGGACCTGATTTTATTCTTGTTTCTCAGCAAACATTAAGCCATGGAAAGAAAGCAGGTCTTATGTGCAGTATTGGTATTACATTGGGTTTATCAATACACATTGTTTATTCGGCCTTAGGTTTAGCTGCAATTGTAGCTAACTCATCTACCACTTTATGGGTCATTAAAATACTTGGTGGTAGTTACTTATTGTATCTAGGCTATCAAGGGATTCGCGCAAAAGCTCCCTCGGTAACCACTGAAAAAATAAAAACGCATATACCTTTAAAGCGCTCACCATTTAAAAACATTGGCGTTGGGTTTTTATGTAATGCGTTGAATCCAAAAGCTCCTATTTATTTCGTCGCACTTTTTACTGTTGTGCTTTCTCCTGATTTACCTTTATTACATTTAGTTATTTACGGACTTTGGATGATGGCAATTCAACTCGCTTGGTTTTCTTCTGTCGTTCTATTATTGTCTCAACCAACAATCAATGACAAATTTCAACGTTTAGGGCATTGGATAGATCGTATTCTAGGGGGGGCAATGATACTCATCGGCTTAAAGATAATTACGAGTAAAGTTAATTAGAAACATAACATGAAGGAATTAAGTGATGACAATAAAAAAATATAAAACGTTTAAAGAATTTTATCCCTTTTATTTGAGCCAACATCAAAATGTTATGTGTCGACGGTTACATTTTATTGGCTCATCACTCATATTATTCCTTATCGGTTATTGTATTAATAATGCTTTCTGGCAAGGACTATGGTTCATTCCCGTTATTGGATACGGATTTGCTTGGATCGGGCATGTCATCTTTGAGAAGAATAGACCGGCGACGTTTATCTATCCAATATACAGTTTGGTTGGCGATTGGGTGATGTTTAAAGATATATTAATGAGAAAAATTAGTTTTTAACCTGTCTCCTCATTAAAAGTGAAGACTTAACGATGAACACTTATATTTCATGACTTCGCGGAATAAATGTTAGCGGTAAAAAGAAAAATGGCCGCATTAAAAGTGCTTTATAAGTCTCTAAAACTTGAAGTTGTGGTTACTTATATACTGAAGTAGTCAACTGAAATTGGCAACAGTTTGCCGCTTAACTCGTACCTTCTTTCTGATTCATTTGGACTTAAACCTCCGTTTTAAGTCGGCATATCAGATTTTAGTCTTAGGGTGCTTTTTGGTGACTTTCTATATTTTATACCCCGTGTTATCTCATTTTACTTTTTCAATGCCAAAATTAGCTGAAAACTATGAAATGATGTATTTTATTATTGTTTTACTTTATTTGCAGAGATTGTGTGTTCATCGGTGAAGTTAATTTATTATCACTGAGGTTATTGAAATATCTAAAGTTATTATCAATAATATTGGTACATTACGATTTGAACATCAATAAATGACTCAACAGAAACTAACAGATGCCGTTTCAGTATTGAGACAGACAATCGTCGCTATTGAAAAAGGAAAATATTATCCGTCTTTAGAAGTTGCATTTAAGATTGCTAATATATTACACAACCGATAAAACGAGTGTTTTTATATCAAGAAGAGCGTTAATGCTTAAGATCTATCGCTACCAAAGTACGTGGTCTATTTCATTAAGTAAACTTTGTGCTGATTCACTGATAAGTTCAGATGAGTCAGTTTTAATGTGCTTTTCTAATTTTATGGCGCTCACAGAAACAAGTGAAAAACCAAACATTTGTGCCGCTCCTGCAATACGATGTGCAAGTTCAGCAAGCTTTGTTAATTCGTTGTTTTTAATATGAAGGATCAAATCTTGCTGTTCTAATACAAGGTTTGATTTAAACTCAAGCACTAAATCAGACATAGCAACCGAGGTGATATTATTTACAGCAGCATCTACGTTTGCTTTTTCACCATAATATTTGGCTATGGTGGCAACAAATAACTTTCGTTCAATGGGCTTCTTTAAATGTCCATCAAAACCAAGTGTTAAATATTTATCAATTTCATGAGACATCGCATTGGCTGTTAGCGCAACAATGGGTTGAACACACCCTTTTTGCCTCAAGACTTTAAATGCTTCAATTCCATCCATTTCAGGCATTTGAATATCCATAAGAATAAGCTTAGTCTTATGCTCTAAACAGAGCTCTACCGCTTCTCGACCATTACTCGCGCACAACACATCCAAACCTAATGATGTTAACAAACGAGCAATTAAGCGACGATTATCATCATGGTCGTCAGCAAGCACAATTTGCCCTGTAAACTTATCATTAGCCGATGCCGTGGCTAATGATGCAACAATATTTGTTGGGGTAAAATTGACTAACTGATTATGTTCAAGTTGTTTACATGGCATCACTAAAGTAAAAGTGCTGCCTTGATTTAAAGTACTTGTTACTGATATATTTCCTAACATTAATTTTGCTAATTGTTCAGATAAACATAATCCTAAACCTGAACCTCCAAAACGTCGACTAATGCTACTATCACCTTGAGTAAAGCTCGTAAATAATTTCTGTAATTGTGTTTCACTCATGCCGATACCTGTGTCAGTTACCGCCATGGTTAATACAGAATCGTTTACCGACACATTTAATGTTACTGACCCTCTACTGGTAAATTTTATTGCATTAGAACAGAGGTTTATTAAAATTTGTTTTAAACGAAAACCGTCAATGCTGAGTAAAAATCTGCTTGGCAAAGTATGAGTTATTTGAAAGTGCAGTCCTTTGGCTTTGGCTGATTTGTTAAAGAGATTCGCCAGATCATGCAAAATAATTTGTAAGTCTTGTTCTACCAATTCTAATTCTAATTTATTGGCTTCAACTTTACTTAAGTCTAAAATATTATTAATTAACTCTAATAAATGTAAACTGTTCCCATGAATAATTTCGACTTCTTTTTGTAAGTATTTTTTATCAATATCACCGTTTATAATAGCCTCAGATTGGCCAATAATGGATGTTAAGGGGGTCCTAATTTCATGACTCATATTAGCTAAAAATTGGCTTTTAATCGCATTAGCCTTAACGAGTTCATTCGTTAACAACTCTAATTCTTGTGTTCGGTTTTTTACTCTTTTTGACAACTTTAACTTCGAACGACGCTCAATATTACGATTTAATACAAATAAAATTAACACAACAATAAAGACAGCGGCTGCCATACTAAAAGTACGTTGTTGTTCGGCTTGCTCTGCTTGCAATTGTTGAAGTTTTTTATTTTGTTTGAGTTGTTTAACTTCTTCTTTGAGTTTTTCAGATTCAAACGTTGCTAACTGAGTATTTAACTGAGTATTAGCAATTTTTTGCATTCGTTTTATATATTCTTGGTGAGTCTTTAAAGCCGCACTTTGTTTGTTTTGTGCTGAGAATATTAATGCTAGTAACGCCATATTATTGCTAATATGTTCTTGGTAACTGTTCTTTTGCGCCACGACATCAGATAAAAGGATGTTCTTATGCGCTTTTTCAACATACCCTAAAGAAAACTGAGCTTCAGCTAGCGCGTATAAACCACCTGAATAGGCATTTTGATGGTCAGCAGCTTTCCCAATAGTTATTGCGGTACGTGCATATTTCATCGCATTCAATGGCTGATTCATCATATTATAAAGCCCTGCTATATTATGGCTGAATGCTGCTGTGTAATATTTATTTCCCATTTTTTCAAAATATGCAATCGCTTTTAATAATATTAATAACCCCTTTTTATGTTCTCCTGAATATTTATAAGCGGTCCCTAATTCTCCTCGAGCTTTAGCTAACGTTAATTTGTCATCTGTAGTAGATAGCTCTTCAATCACATCGAGATAATGTTTTATCGCGATGTCGTAGCGTTTCAAACGTAAATATAAACCGGCTATATTATACCGAATATCGATTTGATCAGCTTTAGTGCCAAATTTTTGGTAAATAGTTTCTGCTAATTGGAAGTTTTTTATGGTGGTGAGGATATCGCCAAGATGAATATAAGCTAAACCAATATTATTGTATAAATTGGCAAGTGTAAGAGGCTCTCTAGTTGAATTCAAATAGAAGGAAAGTGACTTCTTATAAGCTGCAACGGCCTGATTAGGTTCACCTTTTAAATAATGATAAATCCCAATACTTTTATAAGCTTCAGCTTCAATTGTTTTAAAATTATTTTTAGATGCTAAAAGTTTCACACGTTTAGCCGTCATTAATGCAAAGCTAAACTCACTAAGGTCATAATAACGCTTTTCTTGTATTTGTAGGATTTTAATCGTTTGGAGGGGAGTTAAATCCGAACGATTTAATAATGATATTGAATCATCTACTGCTTCATGATGATCCTTTATCTCTTTAAGATAGAGAATCTTATTTTCTATCTCGTCACCATCATAAATAATTTCACTTTTCTCAGCAGCTAAACTCGCTGACGCACAAAGTGAGGCTTGAGCGATAATAATAAAGAAAAGGTAAATAATTCGCTTAAAAGCGATCATTATCTGCATCCGTAAGGCTTGAATTAAATAAGATTTTTACTTTTATAACATCTTCTTTAATAAAATCCCACAAGTGTTAGTTAAACTGTATAAATATTATGGCTCACGGTTTACTTTTCCTATGAGAATAGCTTTAATTTCAGCCAATTCACTCTCTAGCTTTTAAATTTTTGTTCGGCTAGCGGGTTCCCCACCTCCTCGCGTTTCACCATGTTATTCAGCTCTATAGTTTTCATGTTCGTCACTCATCACTTCTAATATAGTTCCTACCATCATATTCAAAAATATAAACACCGTTAAAAATATGAATGAGAGATAATAAATCCAGTTCAGTGGGTGAATAGCTATCGTTTCGTACATCACGAGATCTTTATCTGAGTGCTTTTTTGTTGACATGAGTGGGTGGAAAGCCAATAAGAATAAGCATGTGTATCAATTTTTTGTTTAAAATATCTTTAGTCAACATTTCGATATAACTTTCTAAAGAAAACTATATCCTAATTAAGTATAATGCCTCTCTTATTTACAGCCCTAAATTTAAATGTTGACATAAAAGCTATGTATAAAGCCATTAAAATAAATATGAATACCCTCAAAAACAATAAGATTTTTGAACTACTTGTTGTCTCTGTAATAATTATTTCAGCATTGGAAATTGGTGCAAAAACGTTTAATTTACCCGATAGCGCTGTTTCACTTACAGATATTCTAGATGTTTTTATCACTATATTCTTTCTGATTGAATTAACAATACGCTTTATTGCTGATAATGATAAACGCTCCTTTTTAAAAAAAGGATGGAATGTATTTGACACCTTAGTTGTGGCGATAAGCCTTATACCAATTGATAATAGTGAAATGGCGCTCTTAGCTCGTCTAGTTCGTATATTTCGTGTATTGCGAATGGTATCTGTAGTACCTGAACTTCGTATACTAATAAACTCTCTCATTAAAGCCTTGCCGCAACTCGGTTATGTTGTTCTTTTAATGTTTATAATTTTTTATATATATGCAGCTATAGGCAGTTTTATGTTCAGCCAAATAAATCCTAAGCTTTGGGGCGATATAGCGATATCAATGCTTACGTTATTCAGGGTTATGACATTTGAAGATTGGACTGATATTCAATACGAAACGATGGAAGTCTATCCTTACTCTTGGATATTTTATCTGACCTTTATCTTCTTCACTGCCTTTGCATTTTTAAATATGGTTATAGGTATAGTGGTCAATGTTATGGAAGAAGAGCATCAAGCGGCCAGAGCTGAGAAAGCTCAAAAGCAACCAAGTCTTCTTGAACTTCAACAAGAATTAAAAGAAATAAAAGCCTTACTCTCAATTCAGAAGAAGTAATGATTATTAATTGTAACCGCAGGATTCTCACTAACTTTTTGGGGTTTTAAAATAAATGCATTTGATACTAATTTATTAAGCTTTATAGGTTTTTTACAAAATAAAGCATGATAAAACATTTCTCAGTCATTCTTTTGCTTAACTTGTTTATTTACTCTTTATTTATGTCGTTTCTTTTTTTTTTAATTGCTAACCAAACATCTAAAAGCGACAGTGATATGTGAGAATTAAATAAAGTTGGAAACTTACAATTGAATCTCTGGAGTAATACGCTAAAAAAGCGCCTTAGACTATATACTCTAGGGCGCTAATGCCCCCAGAGCGAGTTAGAATTTATACTCACTTTCACTTAGAAGACATAATTAAACCAATGTTCACCTAGGATCATAGTACTGTCACCTATATCTCAACCAGTGTGGTAATGCTTTGAGGATCATTGTGCAACGTTCTGTGCACAGGACAGCGCTCAGCAATTTCCATTAGCTGAACGTTTTCTGAATCATTCAAAGGTCCTGTAGCTGAACCTTTCGAATTAATGATTCTCTATTCTTGTTTTGTTCAGTCACATTACCCGTATCTTCTAAAGAGTTACGCTCGAGTGGGACTCCCTTGCGAGTAGCTTACATCCGAATGGTCATTGCAGTACAGGCACTTAAGGCAACCAGTAAATGATCATAAGGATCTGGGCCTTAATTTTTCCACCTACTTGTACCGGTTCATCTGCATTCCAGTGATGATGTTCACTAAAAAAATCTTGTTGAAATTTATGGTCTATCTCGGACACTAGAACTGTCTCTATACCAAACTCTACGGTGAACCAGGAGAGATAAAATCCAATGCCACTAATAATATATAGCGAATACGTACGAAACGCTCAAGTACTATAGCGAATGCACCTACACCTAAGAGAAGTAAAGTAATAGCAACAATAGTGTGAATATTCATAGCTGAATTATACTCCTAGCGTGTCAATATGCGGCGAACCTTCTGGGTCGGGTATTGGGTAAAGATCTGATAGCAAGATACTTCGCCCATTTTCTGTAACAACTTTGGCATGATGTCTCTTTAGTGCACGAGGCTCCTTTACACCGCATGAATGTGCAATTGTACCTACTTCGTAGACCATATTTTTAATATACGATGCGACACGAACAGATTTATCGGCTGGGTTCAGACCTTTCTGAAACCTAGGATCTTGTGTTGCTATGCCTGTAGGGCAAGTATTTTTGTTGCATTGCAACGCTTGTATACAACCTAATGAAAACATGAAACCTCGGGCAGATGTTATAAAATCTGCTCCCATAGCAAGTGCCCAAGCAGCATTAGACGGTGTTACTAACTTACCTGAACTTATTACTTTTATTCTATTTCTAAGTTTATACTCAATTAACTTGTCTACGACAAAGGGAAGACTTTCTTTTAAAGGCAAGCCCATATAATCCATTAAACTCTGTGGTGCTGCCCCTGTACCGCCATCGGCACTGTCAATTGTGATAAAATCAGGTGCAGAGGCTATTCCTCTTTCGTTTATTTTACTAAACAATGAGTCATAAAAGTCTTGTCTACCCACGACCGCTTTAAATCCAACGGGTTTACCGGTAACACGACGTACTCTGGCAATCATGTCTAAAAGTTCATAACTACTAGAGATATCTGTATGGCCATTTGGGCTAATAGAATCTTGACCTACTTTGATACCTCGTATTTTTGCTATTTCAGATGAGACCTTGATTCCAGGTAAAATTCCCCCTTTGCCAGGTTTTGCGCCTTGACTCATCTTTATTTCGAACATTTTTACTTGGTCATGTGCAGCAATTTCTCTCAGTTTTTCATCGCACAAATTACCCTTTTCATCTCTTACGCCATATTTAGCAGTGCCTATCTGAAAAACAATATCTGCTCCACCTTCAAGGTGATAAGAAGATAAACCACCTTCCCCAGTATTCATCCATGCTCCTGACTCTTTGGCGCCAGTTGATAATGCAAGCACAGCTTGTTTTGATATTGCGCCAAAACTCATTCCCGACACATTAAATAAAGAATTTGTTTTGTACGGATTTTTGGCATACCCGTCACCTATAGTAATTGTTTTTGGTAAAGCTACATCCTCAGTCAGGGTTGGAAAAGGACAGCTAAGAAACATTACTTCTCCGGCATTAGCGAGTGAACGCGTTGAACCAAATGCAATAGTAGAATCTACATTTTTTGCAGCGCGGTAAACCCATGATCGTTCAGCACGGTTAAATGGCATTTCTTCCCTGTCCATGGAAAAAAAGTATTGACGAAAAAATTCTCCCATATGTTCAAAAGAATAGCGAAATCTACCAATAACAGGAAAATTTCTCCGTATGGTTTGCTTGGTTTGCGTAACATCGGCGATATATAATAATAAGACGTAAAGCACGCCTATCCCTATGACGCCAATAAAAGCAGCGGCAGACCATAGTAAAATAGTTAGTATCATGGAATCAAACATCTATATTTTCTCCTAAATAAGTATATAAGTTGAGCTGATTTTTATTTCAGCTTACCCAACAAGTAAATCATCTAACTTGGCTCAAGTGCTTTATAAGCCTTAATAAACTCAGGTTTTATGTCGTACTATATTGCTATGTAAACATTACGAGTTCGATAATTTAGTATTAAACAACCAAGCTTCTATTAAGCGATCCAAGGCAAGGCGGCCACCACTAAAAATAACAATTTGTGCTAAAAGCGTTCCCCATAACACGTGCTCGGCATAGGCCGCAGCCGCAATATCTTCTAGACTTATCACTGCAACAATATTGACAAAAAATAGGCCTAAGGCAGAAAAGCGACTAGCTAACCCTGCTATTAACAACACTGGTAAAACAATTTCTGCTGCAGTAGCTAAATAAGCCGCTAATTCAAACGGTAATACAGGTACTTGATATTCGTACTCAAATAACATTAACGTGCTATCCCAATCCCTTAGCTTAGTTAGTCCCGAAGAGAAAAATGCCCAACCAACATAGAAACGTGCTGCGAACAAAGTTAACGGCTCTAACAGACTAACTTTACTAGCGAGTGTTATATAAATCTGATTAGTAAATAACAGTAATTTTTTCAAAGTATTCATAAATAATCATCTCGTTGTATGAAGTAAGCAACTAAGTATGTTGCTTTCCCCATTGCATTAATTGCTTGGCGGTAACGCACAAATTCGTTGGTAAATAATTTCTTTATTTTTAACAAACATCATTATTTGTACACTGCATATGCCAAAATCGGACGCTATTGTTGAAGCGCAATCAATATCAATTTCAATGGCGTTTAATCGAACACTCATCATGCTAGATACCCTTGTAAAAGTTGGTGACAGACTTACAATTCCCACACCACGACACACGAAAATAAAGTAATGAACATTAATGTTGTGCCAACAATTCATCTAAAAGAGTCGGCTGATGTTAGTTGTTTCATCATTAAGCCTTACTTAAATGGGTGAGTATTAGTCGTAAACTTTTTCAATTTGCTCTTTTGTTAATCCTTTAATATCGATCCAATTAGTTTGCGCTGTTTTGATGTACCCCGGAATATCCGTTACCCATTTCTTTTGTACGTCTTTATTAAGGTTTAGAAATAACTGACCTTCGCGGATATGCCAAGCCATAGGGTCGGTATCGAATTTCTTATTCATCGTAACGCCAAAGGCACAGAAACCACCGTATTGTGGTGCATATTTGCTTGGGTCAGCTTTAAATAAATCGCGGTTATCAGCACTTGAAAAGTGATAAATTGCACCGTTATAAGCCGAAGAAAATTTATTAGATCCTTTGGTTGGAGAGCCTTTTGTAAAATAAGATACGGTGTCATAGCCTTTAATGGCTAAATCATTGCCATTGGCATTCACTTCAATGTTTGATGCAAAACTTAAACTGCTAACTAATAAGACAGAAGTAGCGAAGGTAGATTTAATCAGTGTTGAAAGTTTCATTTGGTTGCTCCAATATTTAATTGTTAATGTGTGATATTCAAAGTTTGTTTGTTAATCAGTTAATCAATAAGGATGTTTTCCTTAGTTGATAATATAAAGCTTTCAACCAACCAAAAGGGATGACATAGTCCTAACTTTGAATCCAATCGTCCAAAACAATCATAAATGATAAAAAAATGGAGCAACTTTCAGTTATCTTGTAACGCTTTTCGATGAATACAAAAGTTTTCTTCACAGGGAACCTTTGTGGTATTAGCGATTTTAGTAAAGAGCTAAACAAAAGGCATTTACACTTATTGCGCAGTGGTGAATTAACGCTAATTGATGAAAAAGGAAAGTCTGAATTAATCAATGAACCTACCGTGCTTTATTTCCCTACTCCCCACGCACATCGTATTATTGGCAGTGAAGAAAATCCTCCCGAATAGGTTTGCGCTAACCTCATTTATAATGAAAGTATGTCTAATCCAATTGCCAATGCGCTGGCTGCTCTACTGTGCTTTAAACTTAGTGATAGTCAAGAGCTCAAACAAAACGCGCTATGTTTATCTGAAGAAGCATTTCAAGACCAGTGTGAACGGATCCCCAAGATTAATTTGCTTACGGATATGTTTCTAATTCACGTACTTCGTCATGTGCTTAATAATAATATTATGCAACATGGCCTGTTCGCCGGTTTAGCGCACCCTCAATTATCAAAAGTCTGACTTGCCATACATGAAATGCCAGAGAATCAATGGCGGAACTTGCCTTAATGTCACGTTCAAAATTTGTTGATCTTTTTAAACGTACTGTTGGGCAAAGTCCTGGAAATTATGAGATTGATTGGCGTTTTGTGGTAGCGCAAGGTTTATTACAACAAGATAAAGCAGTGACATTAGTTGGCTATGAAAATGGCTATGAAAATGGCTCAGCGCTAGCGCGCGTATTTAGAAAAAAGCTGGGCATATCTCCTAAACAATGGCTTGAACAAACGCTTTGATATTTCCCTTATATTAAAAATAAGGAACTTTTATTAAG
>Ga0209712_10002685_pt1 | contig 14564 bp, 11 predicted proteins | sample ArcOceMetagenome_FD_187443 | JGI IMG/M metagenome (GOLD analysis project Ga0209712, IMG submission 187443) | Marine eukaryotic phytoplankton communities from Arctic Ocean - Arctic Ocean - Greenland ARC118M Metagenome (SPAdes) (version 2) | ecosystem: Environmental > Aquatic > Marine > Oceanic...
TACCATCCAACTTTTTGGATGAAATGTATTATTTTTATTGCTTTACTTCTAATTTATCTTTTTCATATAAATCTTTTTTCAAACCGATAATTGCTGTATACTTGACAAAGACTTACTCATCTTCGCTTGGATCAACGACCGCAAATTAAATAAAAAACACCTCTATCAATATACTCATGACCCCATCACTTTAGAACAAATTCAAGAACCCACAATCGTTCATGAATCAGCTTATATTGGATATAATAGAGATCGCAATAAATTTAATTTTGCTCTCTCTCCAGACTCTAGTAAATTTTTGATTTATGAAACTAATCCATTACAGAAAGGAAAAATGGAAATTCTAGCCAAAGTATTTGATACTAAAATGAATTTACTTTGGTCTAAAAAACACACTTCCGATAAACTATATTATCGATTCCATAGTTCTACGAAAGCTGTAGTGAGTAATAATGGAGATAGTTTTTTCCTAATCAGTAATTCGTATATGATCGCTATGAATGACAATAATAATGATTGGATAAAATTAAGAGAGAGGGACAAAAATCAAATCAAATGCATGGAAATTCAATTGGATCATGAACAGAATCCAATTATACTAGGCTACTATAGTCATAAAAAAAATAAAGAAGATGGATTAGTTTTTATCAAAAGTGCAAAGCTGAATGATCCATTTGAATTGAGTGTAAAACTGACTCCTTTTTCTGAAAAAATTTTAAAGCTGAATTCTAAAAAACAAAATCCTAAGAAAAATCCAGGATTAAGAAATGCAACGATTAAAAAGGTTTTTCGAAAACCAAATAATAATTTTTTAATCATAGGAGAAGAAAATTATAGTGATGATCATAATTCAGGATCAGGTGGATCTAAACAGGAGTATAAAACCTATTACCATAAAAGTCTACTCATAAGTGAAGTTGATCTGAGAGGAAATATTGTTTGGTCTCAAAAAATACCTAAACATGGAGGTGGTGGTAAATTTTATGAGGCGACCACATTTTCTACTCATCAAGATGGTGAAATTTTTTATTTTATTTTTAATGACCATCCTAATAATTTAAACTATCCTGGCTATGGAAAAATAACAAAAACAAAAAAGCTTTTTAATCGCGAAGCACATGTAACGGTTGCTCGATTGGATAATGATGGGAAATTTAAAACAGCTTCCCTCTTTCCCAGTTCGAAAGAAAAATTTCAAAAATTTTATCCTTTAGGCACAGGAAAGATTTCAAATAAGGAAATGCTAATTATCGAAAGAAAGGAAAGAGAATTTGAATTGGTGAAATTAAAAATAGAAGAGTAGCTAGACGATTAGAATTATTCTAAAAACTCTATTTTTTTTAAGAAAAATTAGCAAACTATCTCAACTGGATATGGTGGTAAAAAAAAACCGAGACTGTATTCTTTTTTTAACGGAAACTTGAATTCAAAAAGACTAGTAGCCCTATTTAAGAACATCTACCTAGGAAGCCTTATGCAAAAACAAGTTCCTCCTTCTACAATTGACGTAACTTCAATTTCACCATCATGATATTCAACAATTCTTTTGCATAGCGCTAAGCCAATTCCACTTCCTTTAAAACTATCAACTGGATTTAATCTGCTGAATAATCCAAATATTCTATCATGAAATTCAGGCTCAATTCCAATCCCGTTATCTGCAATTTTAAATTCAACAAAACCACCTTTTATTTGAGATGAAATTTTAACAATAGGCGGAATACCTTTTCTACTAAACTTTAAGGCATTAGAAATAATATTCTGAAAAAGCTGAATAAGCTGAGTCTTGTTTCCTTTTACCTCTATTAATTCTTCAATTATTATTTGTCCCTGTCTTTTATTGGTTGCAGCATAAAGATTTCGTTTGATGACAAACAATATATCATCCATATTTAATAAAGATATATCATCAGGTAATAGGTCATTTACTCTAGAATAACCTAGCAGTCCTTCGAGTAAATACTTCATCCGTTTAGCTCCACTAATCACAAATCCAAAATACTCGGTTACTTCAGGAGACAAATTACTTTCTCTTCGTTCTATTAATTGTAGATAACTGGTGATGGTTCGCAAAGGCTCTTGAAGGTCATGAGATGCCGCATAAGCAAAGCTTTCTAAGTCTTGATTAGATCTTTTTAACTTGTTAATCAGAACATTCAAATTTTTAGTTTTTTCATCAACTAACCGCTCCAAACCAAATTGATACTCTTTTATTTCTTCATGTATTTTTGCATGAACAATTTTGGAAGCTCCAATTGCAGCAACTGTTCGCAAAATTATTAAATGTTCTTTGATAAAAAATCCTACTTTAGAATGTTCAGAATCGATAACACCGATTACTTCATTTTCAAAAATTATTGGAACGGCTATTTCAGACAATCGATATTCATCATCTAATATATATCGACTATCATTTCTAGTATCCGAAACGATTTCAGCTTTTCCAAGTTTAGCAACGGACCCTACGATTCCCTCCCCTACAGCAATTTTAATTGGGTTTTTAATCTTTAATTGATATGGATTTTTGGGTCCATGGGCAGCTTTTTGAATTAAAACACCTTCCTCTTTATCCAAAAGATATACAACACAATCTTCGAATCCCATCCGTGCAACAACTTCTCTAGTTATTATCCAAACGACATCTTCTATCGAATTTAAATGCATTAGACTTAGTGAAAAACTGCTAATGATCTCTAGATACCTTTCTCTGGATTGAAGTATTTCATACTTTTCCTTCAAAGAATCATAATCACCATGCCTTACAATTGTTTCCATTGGAAAGAGATTTTTTTTTCATAAAAAAGGCGAGTGATAGCTATATATTATTCTTTGTAGAATTAATACAGAAACAAATATTTAGCCAAAAATCGTTTACCTACACATTAAAAATCTTCTGTAGAATGAGGAATGTGAACAATATTTAACCAATTCTAACAACTAAATTTTACTTTTGCCAAAAAAATAAAAACAATGAGTACCCATAATTTTGGAATAGCCATTCATGGCGGAGCAGGCACCATCCTCAAATCAGAAATGACTCCTAAAAAAGAAAACAATTATAAAGCAGCTTTGGACAAAGCACTTCAAGCAGGATACGACTGTTTACTTGTAGGGAAATCTTCTTTACTCGCAGTAGAAGCAGCAATTATTGAGTTGGAAAATAGTCCATTATTTAATGCTGGAAAAGGAGCCGTTTTCAATGCCAAAGGACAACATGAAATGGATGCCAGCATCATGGATGGAAATACGTTGTATGCAGGAGCAGTTGCCGCCGTGCGGAATTTAAAAAATCCCATTTCTTTGGCGACCAAAGTTTTGCATCATTCTGATCATATTTTATTGATGGGAGAAGGCGCTGGTGAGTTTGCCAAAGGATTTGAAATTGAGTTTGAATCAGATGAATACTTTTTTGACCAACATCGATATGACCAATGGCAAAAAATAAAAGGGACAGATAATTTTCAATTGGATCACACCAAAAAAGATAAAAAGTATCTCGGAACAGTCGGTGCCGTTGCACTCGACCAAGAGGGAAACCTTGCCGCAGGAACTTCTACCGGAGGGATGACCAATAAGAAATTCGGTAGAATTGGAGATAGTGCGCTCATCGGTTTAGGAACTTATGCAAACAATAAAACTTGCGCAATCTCCTGCACGGGAAGTGGGGAATATTTGATGAGAGCAGTTACGGCTTATGATGTTTCTTGCCGCATGGAATACAAAGGATTGAGTTTGGAAGATGCAGTCAATGAGTCGATCATGGATCGGTTGACGGAGATTGGTGGAGATGGTGGATTAGTTGCAATGGATACAAATGGAAATATTTCCATGCCGTTTAATTGTGATGGGATGTATCGAGCGTCGAAAAATGCGCATCATAGTTTGGTAGAGATTTATCGATAGGAATCAATTTCTAAAGACTACGTAATGGTGAAAGAGTATTTTGAAATCCCCACTTCCCTACTTTTTCTTCCTTGATGAAAATAAAGTAGCAAAAAAAATCAAGGCTGTATTCTTTTTAGGAAAATCAAATTCAAAAAGACTAAGGCCGTACAATAAATGGCAACGTTCGTTTTTAAAATTAAAAAAAAGTTTTCCTTTTAAAATAAGGTCAATGAAAAACGCGAATCCATTCCCTTCGATTGAAAGGAAAATGTTGCGGCTTAAAATGATCTTATAGAAAATTGGTACAGTTCTTAACTTGGTTTTTGAGGGAGGACTTGGAGGTAGCAGTCCTGCCTGAGTAAGCCTTAGAAAACCCTGACGAGGAACGAGTCTTAGATTTTCTTGGTGGACGAGTTTGGACTGTGCAAGCAAAAAAAGCAAGTTTAGAAATATTCCAATTTTATATAAAGTCTTGATTTTTTTTGTTTCGTTTTTTTTATCAAGAAAAAAAATGAACAATGCTAATATAAAAACCTCCGTACCTTCTACAACCAAAAAATCCCAACCACTCATCAAAAGAATAATTGGGATTTTCCCATCATAAAATTTCCTCTACTCAAATTCCGCATCAATCGGCAACACATGAATCTCTTTTTTATCAATCGTAAAAGTATCACTATTCGCTAAAATATGAACTCTTAAATTTGACATCGTCATCGGCATTCCTTCCGGTAAAATCTTTTCATTATTATTTTGAAGATCACTAGGATCAAAAATAATTACCATCCCTGAACCAATCACCGTAAAATGATTAGAATCTCTAATAATCAAACCGGTATCTTCTGCCAATCCAACTCCCAACAAACTAGGATGTTTAGCCACCGCTTCCGCCATTCTTCCAAACCTTCCTCTTTTAATAAAGTGAGTATCAATAATTAACTTCGGAATAAAATTCATTCCATCTCTCATATCAACCGCTCCTTTCACCAATGCCTCGCTACTACTTCCTCCCCAAATCATTTCGGTTGACATCGCCATCGCTCCGGCACTCGTTCCGGCAATCACCAATCCATCACTCTCGAATCTTCGAGTCATTATTTTGTGCATCGAAGATTGCCCGATGATGTCAACAATTCGAGATTGATCTCCTCCCGAAAACATGATACAATCCGCTTCTTCTACCAATTGAAGCCATACTGGTTTTTCCGCATGCTCTCTTTCATTGATATTTAAAACAGTCACATCCGTACATCCTAATCCTCCAAAAGCCTTCATATAATTCCCTCCCACTTCAACTGGAATTCGAGAAGCAGTAGGAATCACGAGGATCTTCGCATCTACGCCTCCACTTTCTCTAACTACTCGACTCAAAATACCTTCTTTTACAAAATCAAGATTGTAAGATTCATTCACTTCTGGCCCTTTATCTTCATTTCCACCGATTGGAATAAGCGTTCCTTTTTTTGTCATGTTCTATGGTTTTAAAATATTCCCGCAAAATAAATCAATAAACATTAGAAACTATGTCAAAAAATATTTTAAGTTTAGAAATATTTTAGAAAACGTAAAATCTATAACATTATGAGAATTATTGAAATCAGGGCTATGAGAGGCCCAAACTACTGGTCCATCAGAAGACACAAATTGATCGTCATGACCTTGGACTTAGAGGAATATGAACAAAAGCCAACGAATAAGATTAACGGATTTTATGAAAATCTAAAAAAGATGTTTCCCGGAATGTATGAACATCGTTGCTCGGTTGGAACTCCTGGAGGATTTTTCGAAAGAGTACAAGAAGGAACTTGGATGGGACACGTGATCGAACATATTGCTTTAGAAATTCAAAGCTTAGCAGATATGGAAGTCGGTTTTGGGAGAACTAGAGGTTTTGGAAAGGAAGGAGTTTATAGTGTCGTTTTTAATTATATCGAAGAAAAAGTAGGAAGGTATGCTGCCAAAGCTGCGGTAAGAATTGCCTTTGCTTTATCAGAGGGGACGGAATATGATTTGGAGGAGGACATTCGAGAAATGAGAGAAATTCGAGAATCAGAAAGATTGGGACCTAGTACTGGTTCGATCATTCAGGAAGCAGTAGATAGAGGTATGCCTTGGATTAGATTGAATAAATATTCTCTTTGCCAAATTGGTTATGGCGTTAATCAAAAAAGAATTCAAGCAACAGTTTCAAGTGACACAAGTAGTATTGGAGTCGAAATCGCCTGCGACAAAGAAGATACTAAACATCTTCTGAAACAAGCGAATATTGCCACTCCAGAGGGAGAAATTATCAGATCACAAAGAGGTTTACGAGATGCAGTTGACGATATTGGTTATCCGCTAGTCACCAAACCAATCAACGGTAACCATGGAAGAGGCATCACGATTAATATCCAAAACTGGGAAGAAGCATTGGCTGGATTTGAACTTGCCAAAGCGATCTCTAGAAGTGTTATTGTGGAGAAATATATCACCGGTGATGATTATCGACTTTTGGTGATCGACTATAAATTGGTTGCTGCGGCTAAGAGAACTCCTGCACATGTGATTGGTAATGGAAAATCTACTGTCCAAGAATTAATTGATGAAGTAAACAAAGATCCTCGCAGAGGATATGGTCATGAAAAAGTATTGACCATGATTACCGTCAATGAGGTGACCACTAATATTTTAAAAGAAAATGGGTATGATGTAGATTCGGTCATCAAAGATGGGGAAATTGTCAATCTAAAGGATACCGCCAATTTAAGTACAGGAGGTACGGCTATGGATGTAACCGATATCGTACACCCTGAAAATATTTTTATGGCGGAGAGAATTTCCAAAGTCATTGGTTTAAATATTTGTGGAATTGATTTGATGACGAGTGATATTTCAAAACCAGTTTCTGAAACAGGAGGAGCAGTCTTGGAAGTGAACGCTGGCCCTGGTTTTAGAATGCACCTCGCTCCCACCGAAGGTCTCCCGCGAAATGTTGCCGCTCACGTCATGGATATGTTATATCCTCATGGTTCAACTGCACGAATTCCAATCGTAGCGATCACGGGTACGAATGGAAAAACCACCACTACCCGACTGATTGCTCACATGGTAAAAATGATGGGACACAAAGTTGGGTACACCACTTCGGATGGTATTTATATTCAAAATCATATGCTGGACAAAGGGGATTGTACTGGCCCAGTAAGTGCAGAATTTGTTTTGAAAGATCCAACTATTGACTTCGCCATCTTGGAAACCGCCAGAGGTGGATTGCTAAGAGCTGGCCTTGGTTTTAAAAAATGTGATATCGCCATTGTTACGAATATTGCGCCTGACCATTTAGGAATGAGAGGCATCAATACCGTTGAACAAATGGCCAGACTAAAAGGAGTCGTTCCTGAAACGGTCGTTCCTGAAGGTTATGCGATACTAAATGCAGATGATGATTTGGTTTATCAAATGCGAGAAAAATTAGAATGTAACATTGCGCTATTTTCTATGGACGAAAATAATGACCGCATAAAAAGACATGCTGCTAGAAATGGTCTTTCTGCTATTTATGAAAATGGATTCGTGACTATTTGTAAAGGTACTTGGAAAATGAGAGTGGCAAAAGTGGTGAATATACCTTTGACGTTTGGCGGAAAAGCTAGGTTTATGATTCAAAATGTTCTACCTGCGGTCTTGACTGGTTTTGTCAGAGGCTTTGATTTGAGAGATATAAAAATGGCCATTGAATCATTTATTCCATCCCCTGCACAGACGCCAGGAAGATTGAATCTTTTTAAATTTAAAGATTTCTCCGTCCTCCTCGATTATGCTCACAATGAAGCAGGTATGGCTGCCTTACATGATTTTATTGAAAACTTGGATGGGAAACCAACCGTAGGAATCATTGCTGGAATTGGTGATCGAAGAGAAGAAGATAATGAAGGTATTGGTAGAATGGCAGCGGTGATGTTTGATGAAATCATAATTCGACAGGACAAAAATCTTCGTGGAAAAACCGAAGAAGAATTAATTGATATGCTTTCTAGTGGGATTAAAAAACATGATCCTGACAAAAAAATCACTATTATTCCAAGTGAGGAAGAAGCCATTACTCATGCAATTACCAATGCGGTTCCTGGATCTTTAATTGTGATTTGTAGTGATGTGGTTCCTGATGCTTTGAAATTGGTGCAAGGTTTTAAGGAGAAAGAAGCGAATGAATTATATGATCATCCGAGTTCATAAGTCGAGTTTGAAAAAATTATTATGAAAAAGAAAAAGCTGAGAATCAAAACTAAAGATTCTCAGTTTTCTTTTTCTAAGATGTTTTAAAAGGTGCACTTCAATTTGTCTCTAAAATAGAGACATCACCGTTAATTGGAAAACAACTAAAAACACAAACTAAAAAATAATCAGTTTTCTGTACGTGACTAGGAGTAGCCTCCCACAAAACATAGCAATCTACTTTAGTAGATTATACAGTAACTTTTAAATCTGCTGAAGCAGATTGCTACGTTTTGTGGAAGGCTTCACATGGAAAAGACACTAAATTAGCCCCTGATAAAATGCACCTTTTTAAAATCACCGGGCTTAAAATTATTGATCGTTCGCAACATCACTCCTGCCAATGCATTTCCAATAAAAGTAGCTGAACTCAAAGCCAAAACAGCAGAGATAACTATTCTAATTAAACTCGTTAGCTGCCCTAGTGATTCATCTGTCCAAGGAAATGAAAGTATCACAGCTATCACCCCAACTAACCTTATACAAAATAAAATCATAAATCGGATAATTCCCCAATCCGTTTTCCTTTGGCTCGTCAATCAATGATGTATTTAGCCATAAAATAAATTCCTACAAAGGAAAAAACCGTTAGGAAAACGATTAAAAAATCTGCATTTGATTTAAACATATTAAAGGGAGTTAAGGAACTAAAAAAAAGACTAAAAGTAAACGCTATAAAAATGTCTACTATTTTTTTCAAAAAGTCTTGCCAAAATCCTGTACCCAATAATCACCAACCTTCGCAAATCCCATCTCCCGAAAATCTTGATTCATCATATTTTTACAATGACTTGGACTATCTTTCCAGCCTTCAAAAACTTCTTGAATCTTCACTTTCCCCCAAAAAATATTCTCCCCTACTGCTTGCCAGTCGTAACCAGTTTTGGAAATTCGTTGACTGATGTTACTTCCATTCGAACCTCGATGGTCAAAGAAATTTTTCGAATTCATATCATTGGCGTGAACTTGAGCTGCTTGATTTAGTAGTCTGTTTATTTTTAACGTTGGTGCAGGTTTCATTCTTTTTCTACCACAGCGACATCCTTTTTTTCGAAGTTGGTTGACGAGTTTTAATAATTCTTGAGTATCCTTATCTTCGACAACTTCCTCTTTTTTAGACTCCGTAAATGTATTGTTATTAATTTCGACAGATTCAGTATGGACCGCCTTGGTGGAGTTGTTAGTACAAAATGAAAAAGTCAAAATGATAGAAAATAGAATCAGATTTTCAAACATCGTTTTTTATTTATTTAGAAATAATAAGTTCATAGACAATGAATTAAACGATGAAAACTATTTTTATGATATTCTTTTTAATAAAAAGCTGTATTATTTCTTTGTATCCGGAAAACATAAAAGCCTTGTTATCATTATGATAACAAGGCTTTTACATTTCAGCGACTAGCTTCCAGCTAGCCTCTGATTTATATTTTGTTACGTAAAATAATTAACGGATAAGTTGAAACCAGAGGCTGACTGGAAGCCAGTCGCTGATACAAGCTAACCATTAATCCCCTACGTTTTCTTCTTCTTCTTCTTCGCCGCAGGGAACAACACATTATTCAAAATCAATCGATACCCAGGAGAATTTGGATGTAAATTCAAATCCGTTTCAGGATCTTCCACATAATGTCGATAATCTTCTGGATCATGTCCTCCGTAAAAACTCCAAGTTCCTTTTCCATGAGTTCCATGAATATATCGCACTTCTCCCGCAGGTTTATTTTCTCCTAAAATGAGTACATCAGATTTGATATATTGCTTTCGGTAAGCAGTCGTTTGTCCCATAAAACCTTTGACCGTTCGAGTATGATTTTGCGTCAACATCGTTGGAACTGGATCCCACTTTGCAGAGAAATCAAACAAGTTAAAATAATCTTGCTTTGCCGTAACCGTTCGACCTTTGTAATTATCAATTTGAGAATACTCATATTCAAATGGATCTTTCACCAATTTAAAATCCTTAAACGCAAACGTTTTGGAATAATCCAACTTGCTTTGCGCATTCGGATCAGGACCGTCACCATCATACATATAATCACAAATATCAATTCCTTCTGCCGCCAAAGCAATATCATAAGTATCGGTCGCCGAACACATCGCAAACATAAATCCACCTCCACCTACAAATTCTTTCACCCGCTTCGCAACAGCTAATTTCATTTGCGACACTTTTGCATGACCTAGACTTTTGGCCATTTCTTCCATCGTCTTGACATTTTCTTTGTACCAAGGATAGCTATGATACATCCGATAAAATTTTCCATACTGTCCCGTAAAATCTTCGTGGTGCAAATGCAGCCAATCGTATTCTGCTAATTTATTATCCAAAACTTGTGGATCATAAATCGTCTCGTAGGGAATTTCTGCATAAGCCAAAACCAAAGTCACCGCATCATCCCAAGGTTGCAATCGCTCGCCTCTCGCATTAAACTCAGGCGTGTAAACCGCAATTTTTGGAGCGACTTCCAATTTGATCACATCTTGATTAACTTCTGGGTTAGAAATTTCTCTTTGGATTTTGGCAAAAGCTGCATCTGGAATTACTTCAAATGAAACGTTTCGAGTTTTACATTCTTTTTCAAAAATAACATTGTGTCGAAAAGCAAAACTTCCCCCTCTATAATTTAGCAACCAAAATGCTTCCGCTCCATTATTGATCACCCAATAAGTGATGCCGTACGCTTTAAGGTGATTTTTTTGTTTTTCATCCATCGGCACAATCATATAGGCCGCCTGCATTTGGATGGCGATAAAAAAGAAAATAGCTAGAGTGAGTAATTTTTTCATATAAAGTAGACTTAATTCTGAATGATAAATTTTGAATTTTGAATGTGTCGAAAACCTCGAATTCAGTAGGCTTCTATTTTCGCCACACAAAACTCTTTAGAATAAACACTAATTTTTTTAGATGCTAGTTTTTTTGAATATCGAATATCGAACAAGGAATATCCATTTGAGAAGTTTGACGATGTTAGTATCTATTTGCTATGTGAAGTTTCGTCAAAATTCGAAATTCGAAATTCCTTGTTCAATATTCGAAATCCCCTTTCCTCATGTAAACGTCCTTTTTATTACAAAGGTTATTCAATATTGGATTAAAAATAATTAAACTTTGCATCTTTATTTTCGTAATGTATCTTTGTACAATTTTTTAACAAAGACAATTAAAAAACGAAAAGGTAATCAGTACCGTAAAATTATTATTTTTGTAAATAAATAGACCTTATTCTAAAGGAAAAGCGGCACGAGGTCTTAAATCCCTAACATCGCTCAACGTACAAATTTAAATAAATAACCTCTAACCAACTGATAATCAAAACGTTAAACTATTAATTACGATCACCATTAACTATAAAATAACTTGGAAGATTTAACTTTTCAATATCCCACTTGGTACATTTTATTTTGCGCAATTTTAGGACTAAGTGTAGCCACTCTTTTATATTTTCGAGATAAAACATTCAAAGAGACTTCTGATCGACTCAAATGGATCTTAGGAATCATTCGATTTTTGAGTGTTACTCTGATCAGTATGTTGCTCTTGTCTCCGCTTTTGAAGTCGTTGATTTCGGAAACGAAAAAACCGGTGATCGTCTTAGCACAAGACCAATCAGAATCGATTTTGGCTAATCTGGACGAAGCACAAGCGCAAACTTATCAACAATCATTCAAAGATTTGAGTACTAAATTGAGTGAGAATTATGACGTCAAAGAATATGCTTTTGGCGAGACGGTTCGCGAAGGAGTTGATTTTCAATTCAACGATAAAGTGAGTAATATTTCTGATTTTTTGAAAAACATGTACGACCTGTACAGTAATCAGAATTTGGGGGCAGTCGTCTTGGCAACTGATGGAATTTATAACCAAGGAAGTAATCCAATTTATGCAGGAACAAAATTAACTGCTCCAATTTATTCGATTGCGCTAGGTGATACGACGGCCAAAAAAGACTTAATTCTTAAACGAGTTTTTCATAATAAAATCGCTTACCTCGGAGATAAATTTAGTGTACAAATTGATATTGCTGCAAAAAACTGCGTGGGCAGTAAAACGAATTTGACCATTTCAAAAATCGTAGATGGCGCAAGTTCTCGGATCAAACAAATTCCGATTTCGATCAAGAAAAATGATTTTTTCAATACGCAAGAAATCATTCTGGATGCTAACTCCAGCGGTGTGCAACGCTACCGAATCAGCGTCAATCCTGTGGCAGGTGAAGTGACGACGGTCAATAATTCTAAAGATATTTTTATCGATGTTTTGGATGCGCGCCAAAAAATTCTGATGGTGGCTAATTCTCCACATCCCGATTTGGCTGCCATCAAACAATCCATTTCCAAAAATAAAAATTACGAAATCACCACTTCGTACATTAATGATCTGAAGGTGAATGTGACGAATTATGATTTTGTCATCATGCACCAATTACCGAGTAAAACGAACGATGCTTCAGCGTTGCTGGCAACGATGAACAGCAAATTAATTCCACGTATGTATATTGTTGGAAGTCAAACTAGTTTGAGTAAATTCAGTAAGATTCAACCGATCCTCGACGTCTCAGGGGATGGTCGAAATACCGACGATGTGCAAGCCACTATCTCCCCGGTCTTTGGATTATTTACGATAAGTGATGAGGTCAAAAATGAATTACCGAAGTTCGCTCCGCTGCTTGCTCCTTTTGGAGACTTTAGAGATAATGCTAATACACATGTGTTGCTTTACCAACGGATTGGGAAGATTGACACTAAAAAACCCTTGCTGCTTTTTGGAGAACAAAACAATATCAAAATAGGTGTTTTGGCTGCCGAAGGAATTTGGAAATGGCGTTTGTTTGATTTTTTACAACATGAAAATCACGACATTTTTGAAGAGGTTTTGGGAAAAAGTATTCAGTATTTGACCCTCAAAGAAGACAAGCGAAAATTCCGAATTAGTTTAGATAAAAATATTTTTAGCGAAAACGAAGGAATCAGTTTTGATGCTGAATTATACAATCAAAGTTATGAACTCATCAACAATCCTGACGCGACTATCACGATTACCAATAGCGAAGGAAAAGATTTTAATTTCACGTTTAGTAAGTCTGGAAAATCCTATACTTTGCGTGATAAAGTTTTCCCCGTTGGAAATTATAAATTCCGAGGAACCGTAAATAATGCAGGCGAACAATTAGTTTATAATGGAAAATTTAGCGTCCAACCGATTCAGCTCGAAAGCTTCGAGACGACCGCCGACCACGGTGTTTTAAAATTATTAAGTGAAAAATATGGCGGCGCACTCATCTATCCAAATAACATCGCTTCCATCGGAATAACCTTGACGGAGAATCCAATCAAACCAGTCGTGTACACCACTTCAAAAACTAGATCTGTGATTAATTTGAAATGGATCTGTTTCACTTTGCTCGGTTTGTTAATTTTGGAATGGTTCATTCGACGGTACTTTGGAGCGTATTGATTAGGTGATTAGGTGATTAGGTGATTAGGTGATTTGTGATTTCTCACTACGCTAATTACCCAGTCACCTAATTACCTGTTTTCCTAATTACCCGCTTCCCCCGTTACCTGTTTTCTTAATTACCCAATTCCCCAGCTACCTGTTTTCCTAAATACCCAATTTCCTGATCAACAAATCAACTATTATCATTTTTTTGGAATGATTTATGAAACTCATATATTAGTTTTATCTATTATTAAAAAAACTAAATATGATAACTGCTGAAGCCTTTTGGTCATGGTTCGATGAAAATAGAACTAGATTTTATATCATCGAAGAAGTGTACGACAAAGATTTGTACATGGAACTTCAAGCCAAATTAAAAAAATTCCATCCTCAACTTGCCTTTCAAATCGGTGGCAAACTAGACACCTCAGTCCGATCATTAACTATCTCTGCTAGAGGAATTATTGCTAATTTTGGAAAAGTTGAAGAGTTGGTTAAGCAAGCTCCAACCTTTCAAAACTGGGAAGTAGTTGCTTTCAAACCTGCGGATGGTTTTGGCATAAAAGTCAATGTCGGAGGCATTATTTTTGATCCCAAAAAATTAAAATTTATTCCAATTGAGCTAGTGGCATTTCCAGACCTGAGTGCCATTCGAATTTATATGCCCGAGTATGAAGAGGAACGAGAAGAACTTTTCCAAATCGGCTTAAATGCACTTTTGGAGGCTTGCTTAGGAGAAAAAATTGCAGCAACGCAAATCAACTATATTGATATTAAATCTTACCCAGAATCACCGGAAGAATATCAAATGTCTGAAGATTTTGTTTTATTGGAAGATTATATTGAACATCGAAAGAATCAAATAAAGTATAATTAATAAGTGGTGCGTCGCTTCAGCTGCCCGCCAAAAGGAAGCGCAGCGACTTTTTGAAAAAAAAAACTACTTGATGAATACATCAAGTAGTTTTTTTTTTAT
>Ga0209712_10002686_pt1 | contig 14564 bp, 10 predicted proteins | sample ArcOceMetagenome_FD_187443 | JGI IMG/M metagenome (GOLD analysis project Ga0209712, IMG submission 187443) | Marine eukaryotic phytoplankton communities from Arctic Ocean - Arctic Ocean - Greenland ARC118M Metagenome (SPAdes) (version 2) | ecosystem: Environmental > Aquatic > Marine > Oceanic...
TTGGAAGCAACCCAATTGTTTATAACCACAATTCGTCAGGGATACGGAGTCTGTCGGATTGAGGAATGTTACTTTAAATAACCTGTAATCTAAATTACATTTACTATGAGTAGAAGAACATTAGGATTTGCCACTTGGAAGACCTCCTCCTCCCTCCTCCTCCTGCACCTCCTGCTGAAAGACAAACAACAAACACAAACAACAAGCGAAACAACACTCAAACAACACACGAGGCACGAGGAGGCGACGAAACACAACACGAGACAATTTGAAACGCAAAGCCATCATTATAATACAAGCAGGCATACCATACTGTCGTTACTTGTACACTGCATCACTCTTGAATGAATGACTGAATAAATCAAAATGAGAAAGAGCAACACCATTACACGTACACGCACACGTACTACACGTACACGCACACGCACACGTACACGTAACCATGCAGGAATGCAAATCATTAAACTTCTCCTGCTACTGCACATCCAAATCCAAATAATCCAAATCCCTTCTGTATTACTCGTTCATGCCAAACGACATCATGATGGAAGAACCACCACCAGTAGTACCCGTAAAGCCAGCAGTAGTCGCCATCGTTCTTCTTCTTCCACACAAACACAAACACAACCACAAACTACAAATCCATCACTGGAACTAAAACGCATTCGACAAAGGAATATTAATACACGAAATCAAGGAAATGAAATCATTCCCAAAAAGAAAATACCAGGAACGCAAATCACTGGAGCAGGGCATCATAACAAACGCAATCGATCCATTTTTCGTCCTTCTGCTTCATTGTCATCTGCATCTTCCACAAGGAGGAGTAGGAGTGAGAATAGGAGTAGCAAGAGTAGCAAAAGTAGGAGTCATTCGAGTAGCAGCAAAGGAATAAATACAAAAGGCATGTATGCGAGAATTACACCCGGGGGTAAACTACTATTCTATATTCCCAAACATGATCAAGTGATTTCCCTCGCAGTGGCCTCCGAACAGCCAAGTGCTACTAGTACTACTACTCCAAAACTTGACATTCGATATGTGCCGCAAACAGCATCCCAATCGCTAAAAGATAAAATAGAGGGACAGGAACAGGGACAGGGTTGGATACCGCTAGAAGGAATCTATGGCATCTACATGCTTCCATCAGGACCACATCTCGTTCTCATTACAGAATGTGAGGAGACGTATAAAATCCATGCTTCCATGGATAACAATGATCATACGAATAATGCTGCTGCTGATGATCGTGATGATGATAGTGATCGTGATATCCATGGCAGTGATACAAAGGACAAACAGGACAATGAACCATTTATGAACCTGCAACGCATTGTGGCAATGGAAATTGTCAGAATACCCCATTCCGATGGACGAAGGAGGCATAAAAGGACAGAAGAGAGGAGACAATTTGGTGTCCTGAGGAATTCGCTTAAGGAACATGAATTTTATTATGTCAAGGGGAGAGATGGAGACATGGGCATGGATATGGAAAGTGGTCATATTCCAGTGGTTCAGGATGTGACGCATACTTTGCAGAGATCATTCGTGCATTGGACAGAATGGAATGAGAGATATGCACAGAAACAGGAACGGGAACTGGAACTGGAACTGGAACGCGATCGCGATCGCGAACATGCTTTAGTAGAACATAAGAAAAGAGAAAATGAGTCAGTTCAAAAGGAAGCGATTGAAGTAGAGGTACCCATGCCAAAAGAATTGATGAATGCTACAATCCAAGAACTTGGTTCCAATTTGAACTCATCTCTTTCCGTCATGGTCCCTTCCAACATCATGGAGGGGAATGTGAATGGCAATGATGATGTCGGTGTTGGTGAAGATGGCATAGGGGATAATGATGGAAAATCTAGTTTGCTGTGGACCTGGTTCAGTAGTCTCAAGAGTGCACCTACGAGTATACAACCTACACCTGATGTAGAGGAATCGAGCGTGCACGAATCTGGGGAAGTCAATTTGGACCAATGTGCTAGTGCCACAACCGTAGAAGTGTCAGATATACATAGAGATCACGATTCCTACGAATACGAAGATGGTAATGATTGCAATTCTGATTCCGGTAGTGAAGTGAATGACAAATTTGATTCCAGCCCGAAATCATGGTGGTCTACTATGCAAAAGAACGACAACAAATATAGCGATAGTGGTCAGTGCATGTTTCAAAGGCCCGATTCCCGCTTTTTTTGGAATGAAGAATGTGTTATGCCACTTCTATGCAATCACGAGGAACAGAATGACGGCACGTCGTCATCATCATCATCGTCGCCGTCGGCATGTCATTTGCTTCTCGACTGTACAATTCCAGTGACATCGGCATTTGTTGGGATTCAAAGAAATATCGCCCTGGCTCCGAATGCAACAACGGGGGCACCATTTTCAGTCAAATATGATCAATTACTGCTTAGCCGTAGATCAAAGTATAGGGCAGGGACGAGATTCACCAAACGAGGCGCCGATGGTCGGGGAGATGTTGCAAATTTTGCCGAGACGGAACAAATTTGCATCGTTCGTAATGACACATCCGATGATGTAATTCCTCGCGTTCAAGAACTTTATTCGCACGTTCAAACTCGAGGATCGATTCCTCTTCGTTGGTCTAGTCCCACAGACATCAAGACATATCGGCCAAGGGTTATGATTGGAACTAATCCTTTGGCCCAAGCAAGAGCATTGAGAAACCACCTCATCGATCAACTATCTCTGTACAGCACTTTTGCCGATGTTGGACAGAAACGTGGTGCGACACTTGCGTTTATCAACCTCATTGACAAGCACAGCGACCAAGGCCGTCTTGGGAGAGCATTTGGTGCGGTATTAGATGCAGTTCTGACAACATATCAAGACGAAAAAGGCACAAATGAAGACATCGTACCTTCACTGCTGAAACCTAGCTCTGTCTCTAATGTTTGGTTTGACTTTCATGCAGAATGTAAGAAAGGAAGGTGGGATAGGCTCAAATATTTATTGGACGACGTTCGTCCATGCCTAGATAACCACGGGTACTTTTGTGCAATACCAGAAGCTAATTCGTCATGGGAAATATTAGGCTTACAGAATGGAGTCGTGAGGACCAATTGTATGGATTGCCTTGATAGGACCAATGTTGTGCAAAGCATGTTTGGAAGATACATTCTGTACCAGCAGTTTTGCGACAGATTTGGCCTCAAGGCAAAAACCAAGAGGAAACTTCCCATTGGGTACAATGTCATTTTCAACAGAAAAATGGCAACTTTGCCTTGGAATACAGGCGAACTTGCTCATCGCTTCTTGTGGGCTGATAACGCAGACGCTATTTCTCGTCTATACGCAGGAACTCCGGCTTTGAAAGGTGACTTCACAAGAACTGGCAAGCGTACTAAGAGAGGCGCTCTAGACGATGGTGTCAATTCAGTTACTAGGTTTTACCTTAATAACTTTTTGGACGCCGATCGTCAGGAAGGAATGGATTTACTCACTGGATATGCAAAGTTTGACACAAGTGAAGAGCAAAGTAGATTGGATAACTATCGACCAAGGACTTCTCCGCGAAAGTCAAAGAACAGAATTATGGATTTGTTCCGCCGAGAAAAAAAGTTGGACGCAATTGCCTTAGATTCAAGGCTCAGCCTTACTTGGTTACCCGGGGATCTACAAAACCACATGCGGAGCTCAGCTTTGTCTTCTCTAGCGCTGCAGGATGTGGATGCAGGAGCAGAAGGGGTGTCACTGTCTTCGGCACTTCGAGACGTTGATAGGCGTGCAATGCTGGATGATCCATGGTGGGTGAATGATAGTGATGACGAGGACCAAAAGGAATCCATCAAGAAGAAGAAAATACTTGTGTCGAGGCAATTGTCGATTATCAAATCATCAAGCAGTGGCACCTCACTTGCCGCACTCATTGCCTCCATCAAAGCCCCCATGACTACAGCAGTTGCATACATCTGTTTCATAATACCAGGATTGCTGGGAAATGAATAAATCTATATACTCTAAACAAACGAAATAAATTACTACCGCATCGTTATCGTTATTAGACCTTGCCATTCGCACTGCCAATCAGCAGAGGTTCGGAGCCAGGCGCTAAGTCCATGTTCTGCCCACTCTTTTTTGGATGAAGGATTAATTTCCAAACCAGGCTGTAACGTGGGCTTAATCCAGCAGATTCATTTGGAGCCACAACAGTATGTGTTACATCTTGATCCATCATTACGCATCGTCCCGGAGAAGGAAATACTTGATGCGTTTCACCAGTTGGAGGATCAAAGAACTGAGTTGGGGCGCCCCATTCTTCACTCCACTCATCATTTAAATACAGTAGACAGCTAACAAAACGTGGTTTACCCGGAACTCTATTGAAATATCTCCCATATACATCTGTCCAAGGTGCTGTATAATTGCAAACAGATATACGACGTTGGTTTTATTTCGACTTGAATAAAATCTAGTTCATAGGCAGATGTACTTACACGGAGGTGCTTGATTTGGATCTGCATCAATATGATATGAAAACGAATCACCGTGCGTTGGTGCATTTGCTGTAAGTGGCGAGACACATGCACCAAGAAAAGCTTCTGGAAGCCTGCATACATCAAAGTCCGAAAAGAGATTGGAAATAATTTTCTCAACTTTGACAATTGCAGGGTGTTCATTATAGCAAAGCTCTTCAATTGCTTCATCTGTAAGACCCCAGCATTGAGTCGGTACCTCGTCTTCGTCAGGTATGTCAAGCAGTCCTGGAATGCAACAAATGTTAGTGTTTCACAACTATGGAATAACCATTCATCTAATTGAAAGACTCCTCACCTCCTCTGATCCAACGTTTTGGGTCTGGGCCAAGAGATTTATCATTCCACTGGGGTGCGCCCCCTTCCCTTTTATTGACGACGTCCAGCAATCTTTCCCTCAAGTCGCTATCTACAAAGTCGTCAAATACCAAGATACTCGACGTGTCAAAATGTTCCTCGTTAGTATATGGATCAGGGACCATTGCCCCATCAATCTCCACATGTTCTCTTGGCATTGTAACTTTCTTTTCACCAATCTCAGCAGCATCTACAACCATTGGAGATCGCAGCCCATACGTAGTCACTTCTTTTTCCACAATTGCCTGACAAATCGGTTGCAAATCGGTTGCATCATTATTTCTATTTCGAAATGAAGGTTGCACTGACACCAATATAGGTTGACTCAAACCATTTCCAACTAATGAATCCATCTGTTGTGAAATGGCATTCTTGAACGGTTCCAATCTCTCATCATTCAATGTCCAATCATTTGCAATATTATTCAAGCTTAAAAGAAGCACTCTTCCAGTAGCTCCATGTATTGATTTTGGGACAGCCGGATTGGAATCGGCGCACACGTTGTCAGTTATAAACTCTATTCCAAAGTTATCATGCAGCGCTTCGTTAGCTACATCCAATGCGATAGAAACCTCTTTTTGTGTCAATCCTGCACATCCAATTGCTTCAATATGGACGACTTCTTTATTACTGTCAAGCGGAACTTCTGCCCTAGCTTTCAGAGGTTGCTGAAAACGTGAAGTTTTCCCGATCAACGCAGTTCCAAGTGAAAATGAATAAACATTAGGGACATGAGAAAATAAGGCCAACGCTACGATTGCGATCTGACTGATAGAAATCATCTCTACCTTAGCACTGAAAGCTGAAAACTGTGGCTAATGATCGACAGGATAGGTTCGTGTGTGTGGTGTGTGTGATATTATGTGTTTGTGGTTGGTGGCAGTTTTATTTGTCATCATTTTCATTTTTCCGCGCGAATGAGGAATTTGAAATTGCTTGCTGTTGTGGTGATGAAAATCTATTTGCACAAACGTGTCATACTCGTCATCATTCCGTCATCATTACGAAGAGGGGGCTGCGAATTCTACCCCTTACTTAGCTGTGGGTGTCTTCCTACCGTACTACGTCACTCTTGAAAATCTGGGATCCAGAGTAGGTAAAGCAGTGTGCTGCTGCAAAGATGCGAAACACCCTCATTCAACTTCTCCTGTAGTATTGAGGTGCTCAACGCCCATATCATTCTACTTGCAAGCTTTTCGTTAGGAATTTAGAAGTTTGAAGAAAAGTAAGTCTATTTGTGCAGTGGTACGAATCCAGGGAGGGAGTTTCGCGAAAGAAAGCTGTCGCATACGATTTTTTCAAAACGGTGTCAACACATATCTTTCTCAAAGCATTTTATACAGTAACTTGAATGGGTAAAATCGACCTTTCCCCAAGTATGTAAATTGAGTCTTTTCTAATTAGTTTTGTCATATCCTCATCAAATAGAATAAATTATCATGGCAGAGGCAACCTTATCACCCGCATCGAATACACACAGAAGATTTGTTAATGTTGCTTCCTATGTGAAAGAACTTGGGGGTGACAAAAATCATGTCATTGAGAAAGTCCTCATCGCGAATAACGGCGTTGGAGCAGTTAAATGCATTCGTTCAGTTCGTCGCTGGGCTTATGATGTTTTCGGAGATGAGAAAGCTATTCAATTTGTTGTCATGGCTACCCCCGAGGATCTGAGGTAAGAAAAGTTCTCTAAACGACCAAGTGCAACTTGAAAATGACGTTTGTGTTGTTGGTATTTTCAAATTCTCAAACAACACTTTCTGTAAATCCCAACAGAGCAAATGCAGAATATATTCGAATGGCAGATGTTATTGTGGATGTGCCAGGAGGATCAAATAATCACAACTACGCAAACGTTACTCTTATCGTGGAACTTGCTCGTTTGCATGGTGTCCATGCTGTTTGGGCAGGATGGGGTCACGCAAGTGAAAATCCCGTTCTCCCAGACTCTTTGGCAAAGTCCAGTCCTCCCATCAAATTTATTGGACCAGCAGGTCCACCAATGAGAGCGCTTGGAGATAAGATTGGAAGTACCATCATTGCTCAGACAGCTGGCGTTCCATGCATCTCTTGGAATGGTGACGGCATTCTTGCTAATTACGACAGGGCGACTGGCTGCTTACCAGAAGACGCATACCAAAAGGGAACTATTAATTCAGCAAGTGAGGCATGCGATGCATCACAGAGAATTGGATTTCCAGTCATGATCAAGGCGTCAGAAGGTGGTGGGGGGAAGGGCATCCGTATGGTTGACAATGTAGAAGATGTCGCCAACGCGTACAGACAGGTATGCGGAGAAGTTCCTGGATCTCCGATCTTTATTATGAAGTTATCATCGAATTCCCGTCACTTGGAAGTTCAGCTATTGGCCGATGAGTATGGTAACGCAGTTGCTTTGAATGGTCGTGATTGTTCAGTCCAGCGTCGTCACCAAAAGATTATCGAAGAAGGACCTCCTACTGCTGCTGCCCCAGACGTTTGGGACCAAATGGAGAAGGCTGCGGTTGCGCTTGCAAAAGCAGTCGGGTATGCGAACGCAGGTACTGTAGAGTATCTGTACTCAGAACCTGATCAAAAATTCTACTTTCTTGAGCTTAACCCAAGATTGCAAGTAGAGCATCCCGTGACAGAAATGATCACAAAGGCAAACCTGCCTGCTGCCCAGCTTCAGGTTGCCATGGGAATCAAGCTTTACAATATCCCTGATATTCGCAAACTATATGGGAAGAATCGTTTTGAGGATTCCTACGGTGATTCAGCCGTCATTGACTTCGATAATGTAAAGCGCCTCCCCGCTTTTGGCCACTGTATTGCCGTTCGTATCACAGCGGAAAACGCCGAAGCAGGATTCAAGCCGACAAGTGGAGGAATTCAAGAGTTGAATTTCCGGTCTACACCAAATGTTTGGGGCTATTTCAGCATGGACAGTTCAGGTTCTATTCATGAGTATGCAGATTCTCAGTTCGGTCATCTCTTTGCCAGTGGTAATGATAGGGAAGAAGCAAGACGCAATATGGTTCTTGCTCTAAAGGAGCTATCAATTAGAGGTGATATTAGCACAACTGTTGATTATATTTCCAAACTGATTGAGTTCGATGATTTTGTCGAGAACAATATTGATACCGGCTGGCTTGACAGGCTCATCAAGGCCAATGTCGATGGAATTGGTTCCGAAGGAGGGATGAAGAGGTCGATGTCGAGTGCAAAGTTGAACTCTCTTCCCGACGATGTCAAGGCGGTCATTGGAGGTCTAATTGTTGCCTTTGATGCTTGCACTTCCGACGAAGAGCAGTTTCGCACCTCCTTGACGAAGGGTCAACTGCCATCCCAATCTCTATTATCAATGGAACGAGATGTAGAGTTAATTTTGGATGGAGTGAAGTACATGCTTTGCTGCAGAAGGAATAGTTCCAATCGCTTCGCAGTGTCTGTTTCAGGGTTCCCCGAGAAAGATGTCGTCGCGAATATTCGAAGACTGAGTGATGGTGGTTATCTCACCGAGATTGGAGGAAAGAGTATTGTTGCGTACTTGACAAGCCGTGGTGACGCAGCGTCGGGTATGAGAATCACAATCGGAGGCGTAACAGTGTCTTTTTCCCCAGATTATGATCCTACGTGTTTGAGAACAGATGTCGCCGGGAAACTCGTGAAAAAGCTCGTGGAAGATGGTGCTCATTTGAAGAAGGGAGATGCATATTGTGAAATCGAGGTTATGAAAATGTTTATGCCATTGAAAGTAACCGAAGCCGGAATCATTTCCTGGCAGAATAACGAAGGCGCTGCACTAAGTCCTGGTGATCTCATTGGAAGCCTCGAGCTGGACTGCCCTGATAATGTTGCAACCACTATATTGTTCCATGGTGATCTTCACGTCGACGGTTTTGGCGTGGGTTCGAGGAAGAATAGCAAGAACAGACCCCACATTGTGTTGAGAAATGCATTTGAATCATTGCAGAGTGGAATGTCAGGTTATATTGTGAGCAATGACAACTTGGAAGCTGCATTCAACGACCTCCTCGAGGCAGTGACTAATCCACTTTTACCTGTGTATGAAATTGAAGAGCCCCTTTCTGTGCTGAGTGGACGCCTTGATGCGAAAATTTTCGAGACCTTGAAGAAAGATGTTTCAGACTCCAAAGCTGAATCCGGCAACAACAGACAGTAAGTGCGAGCCGTAAGAGCAAACCCCATTCTTTTCTCTTCCTCACAATATTTCATTCAGTTTTCCGGCTGCAGAGTTCTGTAAAAAAATCACTGATTTCAGTAATGGAATTTCAGATCCTTCCGAGAAATCTGCTTTCAACGCGCTGGTGACACCATTGATGGACACAGCAGCGCCTTACACTTGCTCGAACGACAGTATTGTTGTTGGATCGGAGAGGGCTTTGCAAGGATTCCTTCAAATCCTTCGAAAGTGGACCGAAGTCGAGCGCTGGTTTTGCGATGGAAAATCTTATGCAGATGCTGTTGATATTCTCAGAAAGGCAAACGCTGATGATGTTGAGCACGTTCTTGAAGTCTGTCGCACCCATGCCGGCTTGAAGCTGTCTTCTAAAATTGTGGGGACAATCATTGACAACATTGCAGATGCCTTTCGTGTTGAGCATAGGGATGTATCTTCAAAATCAATTGTTGCTGGCGCACACAGTCTGGGAGATGCTTCTCCATGTCTTTCAGAAATTGGTTCCATGGGCTGTGTTCAATACTCTAGTGTCGCTCTACAGGCTCGAAAGTTGTTATTGCAGGAGAGCTTGCCTAGTATCGAGACAAGAAAGGCACGTATAGCCGCTGCAGCGAAGGACTTGAGTGAATCATACCATGTACAGGGCAGTGTAACTCCATTTTCCGTTGAAGGCCTTGTCGACGAACGCATTCCTATGGCCGATGTACTCTACCCATTGCTCTCATCTGCTGGTGACAATAGCGAGAAATTGGCCTTCGCTGAACTGTACTTCCGAAAGCTGTACAACGCCCAAACGCTCAAGGACTTTTACAGGGACAGCGACGATATGCGCTTGAAATTCACTTTTGTTGCGAAGGCCTCTGAAAGAGTGTTCAGCTCCTCCACTCCAGTGACAAGCATGACAGATCTAAGCCGTGCGATCAGCCGTTCTGGTTCTTTACACGAACTTGCCAACACAGATAGTCATAGTACCAATCAAGTCCCCCCAATGACATCCAGAGTTGCAGTTTGTAAACTTGCCTCGACAATTGATGATATTGAGAACCCAGCCTTTTTGCAGACTTGTTTAGAATCCTTCCCACAATACACAGGAACTTCTCCGAAGTGTTCTGCAGGTCCTATTAACATTCTCTATGTTGTTGTACTCGACGAAAAAATAAACAACTCTCAAGAGTCAATGAGCACTCTTTCAAGAAAATTGCAAGGGTATCTAGAATTTTTCCGTTCTGATTTGGAAAACGCCGATATCAGGCGGGTTTCCTTTGTCTTCGACAAACTCCAAGGTGATATTATCGAAGAGTTTACTTTTCCTTCAATTTTGACGTATAGGGCTCAGCTTGACTACAAGGAAGACATTCTTTTCCGTAACATTATGCCAGGTTATGCATGTTTGCTGGACTTAAACCGTTTATCCAGCAACTTCACTGTCAAGTTGCTCGATTCTCAACAAACACAAACCGCGTATGTACATTTGTACAAAGCAACCCCAAGGGCAAAAGCACTCGAAGCTGATAAGAAAGCCAATCCGAAATCGAGAATTTATGTCAGAGCTGTGGGATTCATCTCAGAGTTCTCTGCGACCAACTATGAGAAAATGCTGGTAGATGCACTGAACGCATTAGACATAGCAGTGCACGAGAATGGGTTTAGTTTTGACAATCATCTCTTTCTGAATTTGGTCAGCGATTATGAGAAAATAATTTTGGACCCTGTTACTGTGGAGCAGACTGCAGTTTCTATTTTGAGGCGTCACGGTGATAGAATCACGGCACTTGGACTTGGAGAAGTAGAAACCAAACTTATTTGCAGCCTTACTTCAGATTCTGCTCCTATCGCTCTAAGAATGGTTGCCAGCAATCCAACTGGATATGTACAAGTGATGAATACCTACGTTGAAGCAATGGATCCTTCAAGTACCGCACCCATCTTTAAACTCATTGGAGGCACAAAGGCCAGTCTCTCGTCAAGTGGAGATAGCTCTTGGGAAGGAATGAAGATAACTGCTTCTTACCCTTTGACCAGACCTTTTGACAATCAGCGCAAAGCGGCATTAAGAGCATCCGATTCCCTCTATTGTTATGATTTGCCAGCACTTTTCGAGGCAGCTGTAGAAAAGCAGTGGTCATCTGCTGCGGAGAAGGGCGGCATCGAGGGAGGTATCCGTGCAGCTTCTCGGCCATCGATGGTGATGTACACATCTGAGCTTGTTGTTCAGCGCAAGAACAATGACCAAAAGTCATGGACAATGCAAGATTATTTGGATGGAGACCTCACGCTTGCTCAAACGCAACGCAAGGCAGGTGCCAATGATGTCGGAATGGTTGCGTGGCTCATGACCTTAAAGACTGTCGAATACCCCGAGGTACGCGGTCCCTGTTCTCAATTTTCATTTCCCCAACTTACTCAAGCTAACAAATTTTCTTATAGGGCCGTCAAGTAGTTCTCATCGCGAATGATATCACGTTCAAAGCAGGAAGTTTTGGAACCAGAGAAGATGTAGTGTTCAAGCTTGCTTCAGAATTCGCAAGAAATAATCGTCTTCCTCGCCTTTATGTTGCTGCAAATTCCGGTGCGAGGATCGGCCTTGCCGAGGGAGTGAAGAAGTTGTTCAAGATTGCGTTCAAAGAACCATCAAAGCCTGAGAACGGTTTCAACTTTTTGTATGTGACAAAATCAGATTACGAGACTAAATTTCAACACAATAACCAGATTCTTGTCGAACCAGCTGTTTTCAACGGAGAAGATGTCTACAAAATCACTGACATTATTGGAGCGGAACCCGATCTTGGAGTGGAGAATTTGAAGGGGTCTGGTCTCATTGCCGGTGAAACTAGCGTTGCCTATAATGATATTTTCACCATGACTCTCGTTCTCGGAAGGTAAGAAATGTAAATGCGGTCTTTCTTGAAAATATCTCAGTTATTTTGAATCTTCTAACAATTCTGTGCAGAACTGTTGGTATTGGAGCATATCTTGTTCGCCTCGGACAGAGAACAATCCAAAAAACAACTTCATCTCCAATCATCTTAACTGGATATCAAGCATTGAACAAACTCATGGGTGTCGATGTCTACTCAACAAATGATCAACTTGGAGGTCCAGGCATCATGTACTCGAACGGAGTTTCACACTTAACATCTCCTGACCATCTTCACGCAATTGAATCTGCTCTACAATGGTTATCTTTCGTCCCTTCAGTTCGCGGAGGTTTGCTTCCTATATCTGATGTTTCTGGAATTGATGAAATCGATAGGAAGGTTGGCTTTGTCCCTTCTCCTGGGACTCCATACGATCCTCGCTTCTTGATGACAGGGACTGAGGATGACGACGGAAACTGGCTAAGTGGATTCTTTGATAAGGGAAGTTTTGTTGAGACTTTATCTGGATGGGCTAAGTCTGTTGTTGTTGGCCGTGCACGCTTGGGAGGAATCCCAATGGGAGTGATTGCCACTGAAAATAGAACGGCTGAAGCAATCAAGCCAGCGGACCCTGCTGATGTTCAGGCCTCAGAGGCCATCAAGCAAGAAGCTGGCTGTGTTTGGTTCCCCAACAGCGCGTACAAAACCGCCCAAGCGATTAATGATTTCAAGACTGAAGATTTGCCTCTTATGATTTTTGCAAATTGGAGAGGATTCAGTGGTGGTCAAAGAGACATGTTTGATGAAGTGTTGAAGTATGGAGCACTAATTGTTGATGGCTTCGTCTCTTATGAACAACCAGTGTTCGTATTTATCCCACCCCACGCTGAAATTCGTGGAGGAGCTTGGGTGGTATTGGACGCTTCTATCAATGCATCTGTGATGGAGATGTACGCAACCACGGGAAGTGCTAGAGGAGGAGTTCTTGAAGCAAATGGTGCCGCTGCCGTTAAATATCGTGAGAAGGACCTTCTCAAGACAATGCGCAGAGTTGACGAGAAGCTTGTTGCTCTTTACGCTAGTTTGGAATCTGCATCGGATGTCCAGAGCGAAGAAATAAAGATTACTATCGCTAATAGAGAGAAGAGTCTTCTGCCAGTCTATGCACAAATTGCTGTGCAGTTTTGCGAACTTCATGATACACCAGGGCGCATGAAGGCTGTTGGAGTTATTGAAAGAGATGTTGAGTGGGAAAATTCACGTAGCTTTTTCTTCTGGAGATTGAGGAGAAAGCTTGCAGAATTTGATTTAAGAAAAAAAATGATGTCGGCTGGAGACGTAGGAAGAGGTGTAAAGGCAATGAGTGCTATAGAGGCGAGTGCAATGATAAGAGATTGGTACCTTGCTTCTAATGATTCTTCACCACAATATTGGAATGACGATAAACGATTTCTAGCTTGGATGGGAGAGAATAACCAACAACTTGAAGTCAGAGTAGCGGACTTGGCAAGGAAACATGTTGCCGACGAAGTATTCTCAGCTTTGTCCGCAGGAGGCAACACTTCCCAAATCGGTACTGCTGGGATTGTGGAGGGAATTTCACGTGCCTTGGCTTCCATGCCACCTGCACAGAGGGAGGCTCTTCTTCATAGCTTGAAGAGTTCTCTGAATCTTTAGACTACATAGCTTTTACAATAAATCTAAACCTGATAGATACTTCGAAATTTTGTTTTAAGGCAGGCTACACGTACCGTTGTAGTTGGAAGATAATATCTGATAGCCTTTATTCCAGAATCCTGAAACTGTGCCAAGTTATGATCTATGAAATTATGTTTGGCATGTGGAGCATTACGCGTACTGGCTCTTCTAGTACCAACGAATGAATTTGCACTGTTCAATAAAATCTGTATCACCAGGTAGAATCATTCGATACTAAAGTACTTGTAAATACCTTTACATTGCCCTCATTCCCATACCTACTTCCAGGGGGTTGCTTTGCTTGATGGTAAAATCCAAATCCAAAAATCAAAATAGAATTCATAAAAGAGAAAGGGAGATGATCGTATGTTGAATGTATGATATATGATATATGATATATGATATCATAGTACAAGGAATCGCCTTCGTCAATCCGAATTATATATATTCAGTTGGGGTTCTGGATGATGGCAGCCGCCACACACAACCTGGTCCCTTTCCACGAGTAATCTCTTCCTTTCGCATTCAGCAGGTCATACCTGCCTCTATCAATTCAATAGAATGAGCTGGCAATTTAAGTAACACCATATTGTTTGTCCTTAGTACTTAGTACACTGCTGTACTTTAGATGATTGTTCACCATTTAGTAGTAGTACAACAAGAAGTGTAAAAAACAGTGACAACAGAAGAGTAAACATACATTGAAATAAAAGTAAATACGCTTAATCATCGATGAGTTTACCAGCTTTACACGTAGTTCAATTGAGGTACAAGTATTTATTAAACTGTTGATGCATCTTTGGTCGGCGGTTAGCGGGTGTTAGTACACTAGTAAATTAGCTTTTCCAAACGCAAGTCGTCAATTTTTTATTTTACTACTGTTGTAGGATTATTGTCTGTCATAGCACGGTGGCAATTTTTGGAACTCAACGCTTTGTGAGGGCAATAGTCTAGAGAAATAGC
>Ga0209712_10002687_pt1 | contig 14564 bp, 11 predicted proteins | sample ArcOceMetagenome_FD_187443 | JGI IMG/M metagenome (GOLD analysis project Ga0209712, IMG submission 187443) | Marine eukaryotic phytoplankton communities from Arctic Ocean - Arctic Ocean - Greenland ARC118M Metagenome (SPAdes) (version 2) | ecosystem: Environmental > Aquatic > Marine > Oceanic...
AAATTGGGTTGAATTTTTAGGCAACATCACAGATTATGTAGAAATGCCTAGACAACAGAAATTATTAGATTTCTATACTAAATACGAAGATCGTATTATATTAATGCCTGCAGCAAATAATAAAAAATACCATTCAGCATTCCCAGGAGGGTATGTAGATCATGTCAATCGCGTGGTTAAGGGAGCATTGGCTATGTCTGATGTGTGGGAATCGTTTGGTTGTGATATGACTACATTTACCCAGGAAGAATTGGTATTTTCGGCGATTAACCATGACTTAGGTAAAATGGGTTCTGATACTGAAGATGCATATATTACTCAGACGGATAATTGGAGACGTGATAAAATGGGTGAAACCTATGCGTTTAATACTTCATTACCTTTTGCATCAGTCCCAGATCGTGGTTTATTTCTACTCCAGCAACATGATATTAAATATACCTTCAACGAAATGGTTGCTATTCAGACACATGATGGTTTATATGACGCGGCAAATGAGAAATATTTGAAATCATTTATGCCAGAAACAAAACCTCGTTCATCCCTTTTATTTATTTTACACCAAGCAGACATGATGGCTGCGCGTATTGAATTCGAGATTGAATGGTTACCAAAGTTCTCCAAGGATAGCGTGGCGACGCCAAAGAAGAATTATACATTACCATCAAATCAAAAGGGTAATTCAAAACAAAAGGCACTTAACACAGTGGCCAGTGTAGGATTAAAAAACATGTTAGACAGCTTATGATATTAAATATAGCACTTATTATATTAGGGATTTTGGTCGTTATCTTAGGATATACGACCATCAACCTATTTAGGAAAAATGAAAAAATGCTAGAAATAATTATCAACCAAAATAGTTATATAACAGAATTTTCAAAGCAATTAGAAATTACAGATAGACGTCTACAAGAAATTGACTCTAAGGGTGTATTTAAAAGTGATGATGAAATAGGTTGGATTTTTGATCAAATAAAGGTATTACAAGAACCATTATCAAGATTTAAAATTCAATAAAAACATTATGGCACCAATAAAGAAAAAACGAAGACCTAAGAGTAAGAACTACTTCACCCAGGATACAGAAAATGCTATTGTACTTTACAATAACACTGCCTGTTCGGAAATGAGAAGTAAAATATATGATAAAGAAATTCACTTTGCATTCTTTAAACTTACTCAGAATATTATCCATACCTTTAAATTCTACCATACTGAGGTAGATAATTTAGAACACCTCCAACATGAGATTATTGTGTTTCTTTTATCAAAGATCCATTTATTTGATCCTACTAGAGGTGCTAAGGCTTATTCTTACTTTGGTACTATTGTTAAACGTTGGTTAATTTTACATAATACAAAAAATTACGCTAAAAAAATTAAAAAAGTACCTGTTGATGTATTAACAGGAGAAAACTCTACACACACTTATAGGATGGGTGATGAGGTTATAAAATCTGATTTAGATAAATACATTGATATATTTGTTGACCATGTTACATTAAATATTTTTGAATTATTTCCTAAAAAGAACGATGCTCAAATTGCAGATGCCATTTTAGAGTTATTTCGTAAGCGGGAAACACTTGAGGTTTTTAATAAAAAAGCACTATATATCTACATTCGTGAAATTATAGACGTAAAAACACCTAAAATTACTAAAATAGCAGACAAACTACACTTAATATTTAAACAACAATATATATTTTATTTAGAGAACGGGTACGCTAAATTCTAATTCCTTCTTATATCCATATTTATAACAAAACAACATTATGGGAGCATTAGACAGTGTGGTATTTGGTAGTAAAAAATTCTCAGATATATTAAGTGAGATATATGATAACCAAAAAACTAAACAACAACAAATAGGAGGATTAATATCCGAATTAAAACCTTTAATTAAAGACATAGGTGATGCTACTTTAATTGTTCCTCTTATAAAAGAATATATGGAAATTGGTGTTCGTAATGACGAGCAACTAATTAAAATGTCTACAATTATACAACGTGTTTTAAATAATTCAGTTAGTGACGATCCTACTGGTATCACAGATGCCGAGAAAGACCAATTAATGGCTGAATTAGATAATCTTAATAAAAACTTTGAAGATAAAAAATAATGTTAAAACAAGGTTTATCTTATCTAAATAATTCTGCAACTGCTAATATTGGTAATTCACAACTTTCTAAATCCATAGGTGGGGAATTTATTACTGCACGGGTAATTGATATTTCATTAAATAGTAATTCACAAATATTTGACGAAACCGGTGGTTGGGGTGGTATTGGTTCTATTAAGTTTCAACAACTAGATAAAACTGTTAGCCCTAATAATAAAAATCAAGAAAACACCACATTTGCAAAACCAATTAATGGTCAATTTAAGACTTTCCCGTTAGTAAATGAAGTAGTTCTTATTTTTAGAGGACCATCTACACAAAAGACACAATCATCTAATACTAAAACTTACTATTATATTAATACTGTTGCCCTTTGGAATAACCAACACGTTAATCCCTTCCCTGATGTTTTTTTCGATAATACCTCAGTAACCCCTTCAATGAATAAAAGCAATTCAGACCTACAAGCAGGTAGTGTTGCTAAAACATCCAAAAAAACTACACAGTTAAGTTTAAATGGTAACAGTGGAGGTACATTTGTTGAAAAAGGAAATGTCCACCCCATTTTACCATATGCCGGTGATAATATATTTGAAGGAAGATTTGGTAATAGTATTAGATTAGGTAACACATCAAAGACAGGTGGTTTACGTAACAACTGGTCAGAATCTGGGGATAGTGGTGAACCTATTACTATACTTAAAAATGGACAACCATCTTCAGGTAGTTCAAAAGGATTTGAACCAATTGTTGAAGATATAAACACGGATCCTACATCTATATATTTAACTTCAACACAAAAAATACCAATCCAAATATCTACCTCTACTCAAGGTGTAGGAGAAGCGGCTACAGTGCCTTTTTCAAACCTAGTAGAAGTTACACCTAAATCTCCCACATCATATAACGCCCCTCAAGTAATACTTAATTCAAGTAGATTATTATTTAACTCTACAACAGATAGTATATTGTTTTCATCACAAAAATCGATTGTAGCTGAAGCTAGAGAAGATGTAGGTGTAAAGTCATTAGGAGGGAATTTAACATTAACTGCAGATAAAGGAACAGTTTCTTTAGGTGTTAAAGATGCTGATCAACCCTTAGTAAGAGGAAATGATTTTGCTAGTAACTATTGGGTATTACTTAATGCAATGGAAAACTTATTATCATCATTAAAAAACGAAGCTTCAATACCAGGTGCCGCATCTGCTGCTGCTTTACTTTTAACACAACTAAATGAAATCAATGTCTCAGATTCATCTAAATTTAAATTTTTATCTAATAAAGTAAAAACCATTTAAGATGACGGACGAAGAAAAAAAATCATTAAAAGATAAAGGTTTAAAACAAGGTAAGGACTTATTAATTCAACTAGCACAAGCCTTTTTAAATTCTACTAAAGGTAAAGAACTTATAGCAAAAACCGAAGATATCCCTATCAGTGACGTTAAGAAAATTATAAATGATCCTAATAAATTTGAAAAATATAAACCAATAATAAAGGTTTATACAACTGAAGGTAGGATATATGATAAACAAACTACTAAACCAATATTAGGTGTTAAGGTAGAACCTAGATTTACTTTATACCCCGTAAAATACGAAAATAAATCATGGTCTGAGGATAAAGATAAACCTGCATTTACAAGGACAGATAGTGAAGGAAGATTTAAATTACAATTTGGAGTTCCTGTTATACCAGCACTAAACGATAAAATCTTAGGTTTAAAACCAAGGATATTTTATCTTGAGGAAGAAGGATATGTTCCCGCATCCCAAAGTATAATAGATGGAAATAATGAAGTTGCTCAAGAATTGCCTATATTTAGTTTACTTAATCTTGAAGAAGCTGCTAAAGAAGCAAAGATAGTAGCCGAAAAAGAACTAATAAAAAAAGCTCTTATAGTTGCTGGGTTTTTTGTTGATGCCGCTGATTCTGCTTTAAATGCTCTTAGGAATATGATATTGGGGTTTGCTGGGGTAGTACAAACAAAACTATTTCCTTTAGCATTTCAAATTTATGTGTTATTTGGTGTGGCAAAAGAGGAACAAGCATTACAAGGTGAGGCAACTTGTCCTAATAATGATGTACTAAAAAGTATAATTAAAAAAAGAAATTCTGTAGTAAGACAAATTAATAATATGTACGCTGTTATTATAGCCAATACAGCATTAGCTGGTGTGTTTTTCTATCTATCACTACAATTACAATCTTTTAAAGGTGTAATTTCATCATTCGCCTTCCCATTATCCGTACCACCAGGAGTAGGTGTTCCTTACTCTTTAGTAGCTGCGTTAGAAGATATAAAAGAAACTTTAGAAAAACTTACTAATGTATCTAGTGATATTAAAAAAGCACTGTTAATATCTTTAGTATTTTTAATCATATCTTTAGTTATAATTCTAAGGTATTTAAAAACTATTGATCAACTAATAGAAGGATGTTCATCTGAGGGTGAAACCTCGATGGTAGAAATTAGTAGTGGTTTATTAGAACTACAAAAACAAGATGAAGATCAAGGTGAACCTATTGTTACTAATGTTAATGGTTTTACAATGTCTGTGGAGGTAGTTGATAAGTCTAATGTAGACGAATATTTTAGAAGACAGGCAATTGCTAAAAATTCTCAAGGAATTACCATTTTAAAAGGAGAACCTTCATTTAGTGGTACAGACCAAATACTAATCGATGAATTAGTGTTTTATATCAAACAAAACAATTTAAAAGCAGATTAATTTAATATTTATAATTATATGAAACTAAGTCAATTAAAAACAATCGTAAAGGAAGCCGTAAAGGAAGCAATCCAAGAAGAAATGAAAGATATTCTACTGGAAGCTGTACGTAGTCCTAAACAAACAATCTATGAAACTAGTGGTACTCCCCAAACAAGTGTAGATGCACCAGGCCCAATGAACCCAGTAATGCAAACTACCTTACCAACAGATGATAGGTTAAAATTAAGGGAAAATATGATGGGTGTTTTAAATGGTATGAGACCAGGAGCGGATGGAACTCTATCAGCAACATCTGCAAATGTAGTACCATTACAAATGACAGGTAATATGGATACAGCAAGTGCAAATGGTTCTTTACCAGCAGGAGAAGTAGATATGAGTCAAATAATGGGGTTAATGAATAGTAAATAAAAAAAATATGGCATTTGGAGCAATACAAAAATTCCCAAACGATACTAGACCTCGAGTAGGTATAGGTGTTGATATACCTTTTAATAAAGGTGGGGTTTTTACTCCAAACTATACTACAGCTCAAGCAATTAAAAATAACTTAATAAACTATTTTTTAACAAACCCTGGAGAAAGACCAGGTAACCCAACATTTGGTGGTGGTTTAAGAGCTTTTATTTTTGAACAAATTTCATCAGAAAATATTGATTATTTAAGAGATGATGTAGCAACTAAAGTTAGAGAAAAATTCCCTAATATAGAAGTTGAAGAGTTAGATGTATTACAATCACCTGATACCAATACGGTAACAGTACAGTTATATTATAGAGTAGTAAATACTTCTATCACAGATGAACTAGTATTAAACTTCGCATAATGGCAGTAAGAAGAAACATAAATTACATAAATAAAGAATTCCCAGAATTCAGGAATCAGTTAATTAACTATTCCCAAACATATTTCCCATCAACATATACTGATTTTACAGACACTTCCCCAGGAATGATGTTTATAGAACAAGCAGCTTATGTTAGTGATGTTTTGTCTTTTTACTTGGATAATCAAATCCAAGAAAATTTTATGCAATATGCAAGACAAAATGATAATTTATATGATTTAGCTTATATGTACGGATATAAACCAAAGGCAACTGGTTTATCAGAAACTACTATGGAGTTTTTTCAACAAATTCCTGCTATACAAGTAGGAAATGTTTACCAACCAGATTATTCTTATACTGTAACTATCCCTGCTAATACCGTTATTAAAACACAAGCTGCTACTTCAGTAGCATTTACTATTGAAGACCCAGTTAATTTTTCAGTTTCAAGCTCATCAGACACTACTGAAGTATCTGTAGCTCAAACAAGTAATGGTGTACCAACATATTACCTACTTAGAAAAACAAGAAAATCATTCTCAGGTAAAATCAATACTACTAGTTTTAGTTTTGGTGCCCCTCAGGAATTTGCTACTGTGGTTTTAGCATCACCTAATATAGCAGGTGTAATAGATATTGTAGATTCTGAAGGTAACATATGGTATGAGGTAGATTATCTAGCTCAAGATTTAGTATATGATAGTTTAAGAAATACAAACGTTAATAGTCCTAATACATTTGAAGATAGTGATGCTCCATTTTTATTACAAACCAAAAACGTACAAAATAGATTTGCTACAAGATTTTTAACACCAACACAATTACAGATCCAATTTGGTTCAGGTAACCCTGCAAATACAACTGAAGAGGTAATACCAAATTCCATGAATGTAGGTTTAGGTTTACCCTTTGAACAAGATAAACTAACAACAGCATATAGTCCAACTAACTTTATATTTACAAACACTTATGGTGTTTCACCAACCAACACAACTTTAACAGTTAGGTACTATACCGGTGGTGGTGTTGCATCAAATGTATTATCAAATACTGCTAATTCTATAGACAGAACTAATATATTATTTAACACTAGTGGTTTAAGTACTAATACTTCAAATTACATTTTTAATACAATTGCTGCAAATAATATTACAGCAGCAAGTGGAGGTCAAGATGGTGATACAATTGAAGAAATAAGACAAAATTCAATATCACAGTTTTCTACACAATTAAGAAACGTAACACAGGATGATTATTTAGTAAGGGCATTAAGTATGCCTGCTAAATATGGTGTTGTGTCTAAAGCATTAACTCAAAAACCAAATGCCGAAAGTGCTAATACAACGTTGGATTTATATGTCTTAACCAATGATTTAAACAATAACTTGACTACGGCATCGGATACACTAAAAACCAACTTACGTACGTATATTAACCAATATAGAATGATTGGTGATACTATTAGTATTAAGGATGCCTTTATAATTAACTTTGGAATTCATTTTGAGATAATAACTTACCCAAATTTTAATAGTAATGAAGTAATAGAAAGATGTATAATTGCTTTAAAAAATTACTTCTTACTGGATAAATGGCAAATAAATCAACCGATAGTTGTACCTGATCTTTTTGTATTATTAGATACATTAGATGGAGTACAAACAGTAAGGTCAGTAAAAATAGCTAACATAGCAGGCACCTCTTCTAATTATTCAGAATGGGCTTATGACATGAATGGCGCTAATCAAAATGGAACAATATACCCATCTTTAGACCCAAGTATATTTGAATTAAAATTTCCTGATAACGATATTAAAGGGAGAGTAGTAAACCTATAATTATGGCAGTATATAAAATATTTCCCGAAAAAGATGCATCTATTTATAGTGCATATAAAACTATGAATACAGGGTTAGATCCTATTTTAAGTGTATCTAATTTAGTAACAACGGACAACCCTACAGCTCAAGTAGCTAGATCATTAGTTAAATTTAACCAAGATGAAATAGTTAATGTTTTAGACAACTTAGCTAAAGTTACTAGTTCTGCTGTTTCTTGGACTTCGGATTTAAAATTATATGTAGCAAAAGCAACAAATGTAACATTAGACTCAACTATTATGGTTGCACCTATATCAGGTTCTTGGAATAATGGTACAGGTCAATATTTAGATAACATTATTAACACTACAGGAGTAAGCTGGCAATATCAATCCTTTTTAGGAGAAAACCCATGGATAACTGGTGGTTTCCAACCTCTAACTACGGCTTCATTTGATCAAGCTAGTAATGCAGGTGGTGGTACTTGGTGGACAGGTTCAGGTACTTACCCTAATGTAACTCAATCCCTAGAATCTTATCAAAACTTTAATTTAAGAAGTAGCAAAGATTTAAACGTAGAAGTTAAAGGGGCAGTAGAAGTATGGTATTCATCTTCACAAAATATAAATGGAGGTTTAAGAGAAATAACTAACGAAGGTTTTATTGTAAGATGGGATACTGAATTTGAATTTGTTACCTCTAGTGCAGTGACCCCACAATTAAGTTATTACTCAGTTGATACTAATACAATATACCCTCCACAATTAGAAATTAAATGGGACGATTCATCATATAATACAGGAAGTTTAAATGTAATAGAAACACCAGATTTATTTGTAGCGTTAGATAATAATTCGGGAGTATTTTATAGTGAAAGTGTAAATAATTTTAGGTTAAACGTGCGTCCAGAATTTCCAGTTCGTACCTTCCTAACACAATCCGCTTTTACAGTTAACTATGCATTGCCCTCATCTTCATATTATGCTATAAAAGATTTAGATACTAATGAGTTTGTTGTAGATTTTGATAAAGAATATACAAAGATTAGTTGTGATACAACTGGTAGTTTTTTCACTGTTTATATGAATGGTTTAGAACCTGAAAGATATTATAATATTTTAATACAAACAGAAATTCAAGGACAAACTATAGTAATGGATGAAAACTATTATTTTAAAGTAGTTAACGGGTAAAATATAAAATGAAAGAAAATAAACAAAGAGTAGATCTTATTAAACAAGTGTATTCAAAAACAGGGTATCCTACAATAATTGATACAAATTTCAATCAGTTGGGTAACAAATCTGTTAACGAACAAATTGATAGTTCAGTATCTGTAGAACAATTTTTTGATCTTTATACACAATTATTTTATGAAATTCCCTCTTATGGTGAAATAGCTTCACATGAATATTTAATTACAACAAGTACAGAATATATAGGTTTTGAGGCGAATAATGATATTATTAATGCTTTACAAAAAGAAATTACTCAATTAAGGAAAGATTTATTAAAAGCACAGATTGAAAAAGCAGAAGCACTAACCGGGAAAAGTTTAGGTATTGATTTAGATGGTATTGAAGATGAGAACCTACAAGGTAATGCCTTTAACGAAATCCAACAACAAATACAAAAATCAGGAGCGTATTCAGAGAATACTACTAATACGGTTATAAATGATACACCTGGGAACCCAAATAATACAATAAGTAATTAATGGAAGAATTAAATAACATAACAGTTAACCCTGTAGATCCAACTACGTTTGAGTATCAAGAGTATTCTGAACAAGATAATAATTTAATTTCATCTTCAAGGTTAGATACTGCTTTTACATCATCTACAGACTATATTGAATATTATATTTATGATAATTCACAACAATTAATTTTTCCACTTAAAGGTTCTTCAACAAGAATTTATGATCAAAGAAATTATAGTGTATTAGATGGAGATGTTGTTTTATTCCCATCTGAAAATTTAGAAGATATAGGTTTTGATGACGGTACTTTTTATTCAACATATAATTTTTATAGAAAACAATTAGCATCCGACCAATTTTTAAATTACTATATTTGTGAAATAAGTGCGGATAGAACCGAGGTTAGGTTAAAAAGTTCTACTATACCGGCGGATTTAATAGTAAGTTCATCTAATGCATTTATTGAGTATAGAGAGAATGCAGACTATTTTGTTGACTTTTTACTTAACTTTGGAGGTGACCAACAAGTTATAGCTAATAATTTAAGATTAGACACAACAACAGAAATTGAACCTTCGTTATTAGTAAAATTATATGAACCTTTACCTGATAGCTTCAGTATAAAGGACACATTATGGTTTGTTGAAGAAATTTCAACACCACAAGCATATACTGTTACTTTCCCACCTATAGAATTTATTCCAGACGATTCTCAATTTATTAAGGGGCCAAATTATAGTATATCTGTAACACAACAAACTGGGGAATCAACACAAGATTTTAGTTTTAATACTTTATTAAGTTCAAATGTAACAAGTTCTACGGATCAACTTAAAAATATATTAGATAGAAAAGAAATAGATATAAATGTAGATTATACTGATTATAATAACTTTATTAAATTTAGTTCAGCACAAACACGTTTAGAAAACTTTTATTATAAAGTAGGTTTAATTCAATCTTCTAGCAATGCAATAGAGGCTTTAACAACTAACGATGGTTTTTATAGTTCTAGCAAAGCGGAGATATCAACAAGTATTCAAAAAGTGATTACTGGTTTTGATAGGTATGAATATTTTTTATATTACGATAGTGGTTCAATTAAATCATACCCTAAATCTACTACAACACCTCCTTACATATTAATGCCAACAGGTAGTACTGAGGTAAAGACATGGTTAGGTAGTGCAAATCCTGAAAATGCGTTTTATGGAGGACAAGCATTAGTAGCCTCTGATTACGATGACAACAACAAAGATTACCTATATAACACAATACCAGAATACTTAAGATCAGACCCAAATAACGAAAAGTATGAACTATTCGTTGATATGGTTGCTCAACAGTATGATAATACATGGTTATATACTAAAAATATTACTACAAGATTTGACGCGGATAACCGTTTAGATTATGGTATTTCCAAGGATTTAGTAGCGGATGCTATTAGAGATTTTGGTGTGAAATTATATTCAAATAACTTTAATACTAGTGATTTATATACTGCGTTTTTAGGTTTAACTCCCTCTGGTAGTACTTTTCCACTACCTAACATGGTTGGGCTAGTAAATGGTATAGTTAACACGCCTACGGGGTTTGAGTACATAGATACTCAAATATCTGCTTCGGACAATATAGTCCCATTAGATGACGTTAATAAGCGATTATATAAACGAATCTACCATAACATGCCTTACCTTCTTAAAACTAAGGGTACAGTAGCTGGTTTAAGAGCGTTAATTACCTCATATGGTATTCCTGATACAATTTTAAGAATAAATGAGTTTGGTGGAAAAGATAGAGACAACTATTTAGATTGGGATTATAGTGAAAATGTATTTAATTATGCGTTCCATGCTGAGGGGACTAATAGTAGTTATTTTAATTCAAGCTTTGAAATAAACACTGATTTCCAAACAGTAAATACAGCACCTAGATCATTACAATTTAGATTTAAAACCCCAGGTATTCCTTTAATTGACGATGTTAATACAGCTTATTATTATAACATTTGGAGAACAGATGAAAATAAATCTCTTATAACATTAGAATATACAGGATCAGGTACAACATCAGGCTCATATTCAGGTTCAACCCCTGCCGAAAATAATGCTTATGGTACCTTAACTTTTTGGCCTGATGGTGATAGAGACACTACAAATACTGCCTCAATATCCCTACCATTTTTTGATGGAGGATGGTGGTCAGCAATGGTAACAGTAGATTATAATGTTTCAGATACAGCAAAACTATTTGCCGCTAACAGAATAGATGATAAAATAGGATTTACAGCATCAGATTCTAGTACTTATAACTGGCAATATTATGCTACTAGTATATCATCATCTTTCTTTGAGGGAAGTTATGAAATAGATAGTAATATGTATGTTCCATTTACGGGGGCATTTCAAGAATTAAGATATTGGGATACACCATTAAGTGAAAGTTTATTTTATGATTATGTAGTTAACCCTTACTCTACACAAGGTAATACAATTAACTCTACCCCTGATGATTTAGTTTTTAGAGCTGATTTAGGTACACAATTAATAACATCTAGTAGAAAATCTATACATCCTAAAGTTACAGGTTCATGGGAAACAACAAGTTCATTTTCTAATGGGTTTAGTGATTTCTATTTAATTGGGAATTTTATAGAAAATACTGAAGAAATATATTTAAACCAAGTACCAGGAGGTATTAAAAATAGAATAAGCGACCAAATTACAATAGATAAAGAAGTATTACCATCAGGTTCTACCTTATCTCCATATAGGTCAATTCAACAAGAAACATTCCCAAGTGGTTTCCCAAGTGGTAGTGATCCAAGTATTAATTACTTAGAAGTAGCCTTCTCTCCTACCGATCAAGTTAACGACGACATTATAGCACAAGTAGGTGCTTTTAATTTAGGAGACTATATAGGTGATCCAAGACAAGTAAATGACCCAAATTATTCATATCCTGCTTTAGATAAATTGCGAGATGAATATTTTACAAAATACATAGATAGTTATGATGTAAATGATTTTATTAGATTAATTTCATTCTTCGATAATTCATTATTTAAAATGATAGAAGATTTTACACCTGCTAGAACAAGTTTATCATCTGGTGTTGTTATAAAACAAAATCTATTAGAAAGAAACAGACAAAGACCAGTACAAGTGTCTACTGCTGTAACTATGTCTACTTACTTTAAAAACACACCTGCAGATCCATTTAGTGTAGTGGTGCCAATAGTACAAAAAGACCAAGTACTAGAAGGTACTGTATTAGCACAAGCTAGGGATTTTAATCCTGGATCTAATGATTACCCACAAAGTAACACAATAAGTGGTTCTTCCATTTATGTGTTTGATGGTGGCACCGGTGGTGTTTTTGAACCATTTAATAATATAAATAATGCTCCCGTAAGTTCATCTACAATAACTACTTGTTTTAAACAGTATTACTATTTAACAGGAAGTTTAGGTTTAGCTGAAACAAACGAGGGTAGTGTATTATTTGATTCTACAATTACTCAGACTACTAATACGATGAGTTGGAATGTTAGTAATGATGAAGGAACTCCATATACGGAATACTTTAATTCTCTAACATCTTCAATTTCACAATCAGGTTTATTTGTTAACATAGGAACAGAAAGATGGGGGTCTGTTACATATAAGGTAGATTATATAGACAGATTACCTGCCTCAGGATATGGTGAAGCCGAGTATAGTCTACCAGAAGTACGGAGTAATAATAAATGGGGTTATCAAACAACAGCTTCATTTATAGCATACCTATCAAATGTAGAAGATAATGTAAACCCTAATGCACGTGATCAATTTTTACCCTAACGCACGTGATCAATTTTTAATAGATTTAGAACAATTAAACCCATTTTGCTTTACAGTAGATGGCACCCCATATAGTGGAAAAACTACTACAGAAGTATCAGCATCCACATTTGCAGCTCAATATCCAGGTGTAGTCCAAGACTTTACAGAATATGTAGTACCCTCAATAGGTACAGGTTTTCCCGCAGGTTCTTCCAATGAGACAAACCCAAACTTAAATGGTGTTGGTTTAGTTCCTATACAAAGAATAGACCAACGTGAATTTTATAATGGTGAATTTCCAAATACTATTGAAGTAGGATTAAAGGATATATGTAGTGCTTTCTTTGGACAAAATGACATTCCTGATTATCAATTTTATATACAATGGCTTAATGAAAAAACACTTTCAGAGTCACAAATTCTGTCTACATCTTTTTTACCTGACCCACGAAATATATTATTATGGGCTGATACATTATCAGATCCAAAAGTAGGGTCAAGAAACCTTTTAGGAATTAATACCCTTACAGGTGTACCAACAACTTCTGCAACACTAACTGCCGATACTACACTATTTACATATAGCAAAATATCAGGGAATGGGAATAATAAAGGTACAATAGTTTTACAATCAGATGGTACTAAAATTACTACTGCTTATTTTAAGGAAACCCCATTTGTTCCAAAAAACTATGAAGGAGATGGTATAATAACAATTTTACAATCCACTCTATCACTTTTAGGATTTACGGGTATAGCTCAAAATTTAATTCTAAATTTAGGAACACAACAATTATCCCCTATACCTACAAATAAGGTAAAATATATTAAAATGGCTAATAGTGACATTAATGATGTTACTATATTACCTTTTATTACTGATAGTGAATATATTACTTTAAACTTAACAGGTGCTAGTGATTATAATGGTAACTTAATAGAAGGATTCCAAACATGGTTTATTTCTAACTCAACAATACAAAGTGATAATAACCAATCAACCCCTGATGCTACTTTATTAATAATAGATGAAGCTCCTTCTTCTGAAGCAGTAACTTCCTTTGATGGTGGGTTTGTAGATTTATCTTTTAAATCAAAAGGTCAATTTGTTTACGATGCAACTTCATCTGGTGTAGACCCAACAGTTTTACCTACCACAACCTTTAGTTCATCAGTACCACAAGGTTATTTCCCACCAACTGATAGATCACCTGCTTTTCCAACTGAATCTTTCTTTAGAGGTTGGGCAGATGCAACATATTTTGAAACAAATGAAGATGGTAGTGTTTCTAAAGTATCAGCAGGTAGTGGATTTAATACAGATACATTAGGTAACTTTAATATAGGAGCAACTGAAACCGATAATGATGATGTTGTACCTTATTTACCTAGTATAACCCCTTGGTTTATGAATGCACCAGCATCTACAAACCATTTTCTAATAAATTCTTCTACAGTAGGAGGAAATTTATCAACTGACTTACAACTGTATACTGGATCAATTACTGCTAGTTCAGTACC
>Ga0209712_10002688_pt1 | contig 14555 bp, 16 predicted proteins | sample ArcOceMetagenome_FD_187443 | JGI IMG/M metagenome (GOLD analysis project Ga0209712, IMG submission 187443) | Marine eukaryotic phytoplankton communities from Arctic Ocean - Arctic Ocean - Greenland ARC118M Metagenome (SPAdes) (version 2) | ecosystem: Environmental > Aquatic > Marine > Oceanic...
TACACAATGTCCGGACGTCATCTACTCGAATTTTTTTACCCTCTTCCTCAGGTTCCAAAATAGTTAAATCAGGATGCGAACCGGCCAGTAATAATTTGCAGGATTTACAGCTTCCACAAGCATACTGATTAGCCTCTGCACCACAGAGTAACCGCTGAGCCAGAGTAATCGCTAAGCGCCTTTTACCCACACCATTAGAGCCGTGAAGCAACAGTGCGTGGGGCATTCGATCAGTATCAATGGCCCGATTAAATCCCTCCCAAACGTCTTTGTGCCATGGGAGCGGGAGCGCTAAAGTGGTGTTTGCATATGCCATCAAACAGCCACTTTAGTGGTTGCCAAAAAAGTCTCCAGCACCGCCTTTATATCGAACTGAACCCCATCAAGAGATTGCGAAGCATCGATTACCGCATACCTCTGAGGATCTTTTCCTGCAGTATTGAGATACCCCTGACGCACCCTCTCAAAGAACTCGACCTGCTCTTGTTCAAAACGATCAGGCGCACTCCGGTCGCTAGCTCGCTTAAGACCAATCTCTACGGGTATATCCAAAATCAAGGTTAAGTCAGGTCGTAAAACACCTTGCACTAAGTGCTCTAAATGTTCGATCAAGGTACTGTCCATTCCTCGACCTGCACCTTGATAAGCGTACGTCGCATCAGTGAAGCGATTACAAACAACCCACTTACCTGCGTCCAGACTAGGCAGGATCACCTGATCTAGGTGCTGTGCCCGGCCAGCAAACATAAGTAGGAGTTCAGCGGTATCACAAATTTTCTCATCACTTGGCGTTAGTAATAACTGACGGATCTGCTCAGCCAGAGGAGTGCCGCCAGGTTCTCGAGTAGCGAGGAATTCGATATTTTGCTCCAATAGCCAAGCCTGGATAAAGTCGATATTAGTCGTTTTACCGACCCCCTCAGTGCCTTCAATCGTTATAAATTTGCCGTGCATTTAAAACCTACTTTGAACTTTCCAATTAGTTTGGTGCAGACTGGTAATTTTCCGCACGTTGCTCCAACTGATATTTTTTTACCGCGCCTAGATGCTCTTGTAGCGTACTAGAAAAATAATGCCCCCCGTCACCCCTGGCAACGAAGTATAGGCTAGAACCAGCCTTGGGATGAAGCGCCGCAGAAATCGAGGCTCCACTTGGCATTGCAATAGGCGTTGGCGGCAGCCCCTTTATCATATAGGTATTGTAGGGCGTCAGTTGACGTAAATCTCGGCGCCTAATATCACCATCATACCGATCACCCATACCGTAAATCACAGTAGGGTCAGTTTGCAGCCTCATACCTTTCAATAAACGCCTAACAAACACACCCGATATCGTCTCTCTCTCTTCGGCTAAGCCGGTTTCTTTTTCAATGATCGACGCCATGATCAATGCCTCGTAAGGCGTCTTATAAGGCAATCCTGGCGCTCGCTTGGCCCACTCCTGCTCTAACACCCTATTCATTTTCCGATGCGCGCGGAGCATTATATCGAGCACTGTATCGGTTCCCAAATAATTATAAGTATCTGGAAACAACCAACCTTCTATATTGTCATGTTCCTCACCAATGCCCGAAAGCTTTAATCTCTTTAATAAAACCTCCTTATTGGTATCCTCAAACTGTTTAATTAAGGAAAGGTGACTCACCCACTGATTAAAGGACCAACCTTCAACAAACGTGATCTGATATTGAATGACGTCTCCCCTATTAGACTTTTCTAGTAACGATAGCGGTGTATCTGTCGACTCAACACTGTAGGTCCCGACCTTGATCTTAGTCAGCCCTGTAAATTTGGCATAAAGATTTATGGCCCATGGATTAGAGATAATTTCGCGATAAAAAAGAGCTTCAGTTACACCATTTACTCTGGCCCCCTTCTTAATTGTGAATTCAGGGCTATCGCCAGCCAGTACTGCCCAGTTAACCGGCTCGTTAATTTTCATATCAATCATGACGACGAGTGAAACACCACAGACAAAGGCCCCAAGAGTTAGAGCTATAATCGCTTGAAAGATCAGCTTCTTCATTGAAAACAAGGATAGTTATTAGACAACATGCACTGTAATTCTCTTGTGACCTTACCAATTTCCCGCGTCTCGGTTGATTGGTTATCAGCCGCACGGACACCTACAACGGGCACAATACCGCGAACCGAATTACAAATAAATAGTTCATCATACTCATCTAGATCCCTTTCCCCGATAACACCAATCTCCAGGCAAATGCCCATCAGGGGAAATATCTCTTCAATCAGCAGCGAACGCATGACCCCTGAAACACCACAGGCATCAAGATCAGGTGTAATCCACCCGCCTGAAGCACCTCTAAGAAATATATTAGCTCGCGTGGTCTCAATAACTAAACCGTCATCATTCATCATTAAACCATCATCGCAGTCACTAGAGTGGCGCTCGCTAGCTGCAAGAACCTGTTCTAGCCGATTCAGATGCTTGATGCCTGCAAGCTGAATATTTGTAGACATTCGCTGACCGCAACGCCAAAGATTAATACCCGTATTTCGATAATGTTGAAAGTTAGCAGGGGAAACACTGTGACGAAAGATAATTCGTGGAGTACAGGCTTCAGAGCTCTCATACCCTCGACCACCACTGCCTGCGGTAACTATGATTTTAACAACACCATCCGCAATAGATTGTTTGTGAAGTATTTCTTTAAACGCCAACACCGCTGAAGACAACCGAGACAGGTTAATCTTTATCCCCAGACGGCTCGCGTCGTTTTGGATCCTGGCTAAATGCCTATCTTTTAGTGGGAAATCTCCACCGAAATAACGGATCGACTCAAACAAGCCGTGGCCGTAAGCTAGCCCACGATCTGACAATAGCTCTGCTGAGCTAATGTCGAGAAGCTCATCTTGCCCATCAATAGTGTAAATAAAGTCTGTAGTTGTCATAGTCCTATTAAACAAAACTTTGGGGCAAAAAAAAACCGCCCCAATAGGAGCGGCTTTCAGACACGTTAGCCCTAGCTATTCGCGTTTATGTACGTAATTGCATCAGTTACTGTCGCAATTTTCTCTGCTTCCTCATCAGGAATCTCAGCGTCGAATTCTTCTTCGAGCGCCATAATAAGCTCTACTGTATCTAGCGAATCTGCGCCAAGGTCTTCAACAAAAGATGAAGTTACCTTAACATCTTCTTCTTTAACACCAAGTTGCTCAGCAACCATTTTAATAACGCGCTCTTCAATATTACTCATCGTATTTCCACTCCTTATAAGTCTGGTGTATCTTTAAGTCTAGTCTATTTCTGTATTCTTTATCACTAGGGGCGGCATTTTACCCCAGATAGATCAAATTACTACCCTCATATGAAAAAAAACGCACATAAACCAAATTTACTCGAGAGTTAATCGACATTGGCATTTCATATGACAGCCCAATTGGCAATTCATATATGCATTAATTGTCATCACGACATAAACATTCCGCCATTAACGTGGATGGTTTCTCCAGTAATATAACCAGCAGCGTCACTAATCAAAAAGCTTACTACAGCCGCTATCTCGCTAGGCATGCCCAGTCTAGCAAGCGGAATTTGTGACAAAAGAGCATCTTTATTCGCTTCAGGTAAATCTCTAGTCATATCCGTATCAATAAAACCTGGCGCCACCGTATTCACGGTTATGCTTCTTGATCCAATTTCTTTCGCAAGCGCTCGGCCAAAACCTTCAACCCCAGCTTTACTCGCCGAATAATTACTTTGCCCACTATTGCCCATAGACCCCACAACTGAGCTAATGTTCACAATGCGACCCCAACGCGCTTTAGTCATGGGTCTGACGCATGCCTTACAAAGACGAAAAACAGCAGTCAGATTAGTATTAACTACATCCAACCATTCATCCTCTTTCATGCGCATTAAAATATTATCTTTGGTAATTCCAGCATTATTGACCAATATAGTCGGCGCGCCAAACATCTCAATCACCGACTTGAGTAGTTGCTCGATAGATTCTGTTTGCGTAACGTCAAGAACCATACCTGCACCAACACTTTTAGCATCAGTCAGTCTCTGGCTGATTTTATCAGCGCCCGATTGACTAGTAGCCGTACCTACCACTATGTAGCCAGCAGCGCCCAGATTATCGGCTATCGCAGCTCCGATACCGCGACTTGCGCCGGTAACAAGTGCTATTTTAGATTCATCAGTCATAAATATTCCTTAAGTAATTAAACAGACAGCAATGCGTTCTCAAAGTTCTCTACATCATCTGTGGCAAACGAAATTAACTCTCTATCAATTCTTTTAGACAAGCCATTTAAAACTTTACCGGGGCCGCACTCTACTAGCCTATCGGCCCCGCCACTCTTCAACCTGAGCACGCAATCAACCCATTTTACGGGCTGAGCTATTTGGTCTAGCATTAGCATTTTGATTTTTTCAGGATCAGACTCAGTTTCGGCATGAACATTGTGAATGACCGGAATGGTTGGCTCAACAAAAGGCGTATCTGCAACAAGACCTCTAAGCCGGTCCGCAGCTGGCTCCATGAGTGATGTGTGGAAGGGAGCGCTGACGGGCAGTGGCAAGGCCCTTTTTGCGCCCACCGCCTTGCAGCAATTAATAGCTCTAGCAACAGCCATCGCGCTACCGGCGATGACAACCTGTCCTGGAGCATTAAAATTAACGGCGTCTACCACCTCATCATCTCTAGCGTCAGTGCAGGCTTGCAGAACAGCATCATCAGCCAAACCAATAATGGCAGCCATTGCGCCCACTCCTACAGGAACTGCCTCTTGCATGTACATGCCACGAGCGCGCACAATTTTGAGAGCATCGGAAAATGTAACGGCACCCGCACAGACTAAGGCAGACCATTCGCCTAAACTGTGCCCTGCTAGCTGGGATGGCAACGCACCCTTTCTATCTTGCCAAAGGCGCCATATCGCAACGCTGGAGGCTAAAAGTATCGGCTGGGTCCGCTCAGTGAGGTTAATCTCTTCTTGAGACCCCGATTGCACTAACTGCCAGAGGTCATATCCCAAAGTATCTGATGCCTCTAAAAAAGTGTCCTCAATCGTTGCATAAACCGACGCCAACTGACTCAACATACCAATCTTCTGAGAACCCTGACCTGGAAAAACAAACGCTAAGTTTTTGCTCATATATAATCACTCATTAACTATATTTTTCGATAATTTAGTCTTTAGCAAAGGCGCTAGTGCCTTCGGTAGATTACGCTCTGCAGCCTCAATGGCCACGTCAAGGGCATGGCCAAAGGCCTTTTCAGACGCGCTACCATGACTTTTAACAACCACGCCATTTAAACCCAGTAGATAAGCGCCATTATAAAAAGCAGGGTCAAGCTTATCAATAAGCTGCTTAAAAGAGCGACTGGCAAGCCCAGCGGTCATTCTAGCTAACCAGCTCTTGCTCAATAAACCGCTCAACATGGCGGTGATCATGTTCGCTAGACCTTCACTAGTCTTCAGTGCAATATTTCCACCGAATCCATCACAGACCACCACATCTGTAGCACCCTTGAAAATTTCATCACCCTCTAAAAAGCCACCATAGTTAATAGAATCGTCATTCTCAAGTAGCGACGCCGCGAACTTTAAATCATCACTACCCTTGGTCTCTTCTTTTCCGACGTTTAACAATCCCACTGTAGGGCCATCGATGTCGTCTAAAAGACTAGCGGTTAGACTCCCCAGCATCGCAAACTGATGCAATTGTTCAGGCGAGCAGTCAATGTTAGCGCCAAGATCGAGCACATAGGTGCGGCCTGACATAGTTGGGAAGGTGGTACAGATTGCAGGACGCGATATTCCAGGAAGGGTCTTAAGATTAACGAGCCCAAGAGCCATGAGAGCTCCTGTGTTGCCTGCACTGATACAAGCATCAGCCTCTTGCTCCGACACGGCCTTAACGGCCAAGCCCATAGAGGAAGACTGTTTGGTGCGTATTACCGCAGAGGGTTTGTCGTGATCACTCACCGATATATCGGTGTGTCTGACATCAATTCGGGACCGCAAGCTAGAATCCGTACAGGAGAAAAGCTCCGCTTCAATCGACAATCGATCACCAAACACTACGGCGGTAACGCTCAAATGGCGAGCTAAGCATGCGAGTAACGCTGAAACAGTTACCCGAGGACCAAACTCACCACCCATTGCATCAACTGCAATTCGGATTGAACAGGTCAAAGAGATACCTAGTCGGCACTTATCTCTAATACTTTCTTACCGCGATAAAATCCATCAGCGGTAACATGGTGACGCAAGTGCCTTTCTCCACTCACTGTATCTGTCGATACAGTAGCAGCAGTCAATGCATCATGAGCACGGCGCATGCCACGCTTTGAACGGGTTTTACGACTCTTTTGAACGGCCATCAGATACTCCTAATTAAATTGCTTCACAGTGTCTACTTAAGCTTCAACTGTTTTAAAATGTTAAATGGGCTATCAGTTACAGCCTCATCATCACTAGATTCTGTCTCTTGCATAAAGCTATCGCCTGTACAGCTACCCATCTTATGATAGTTAACTGACGGCAAGGCCAATAAGATCTCATCTTCCAATAGCTCACTGAGATTAGCCATTCTATCTTCAACCAGCCAAGGCTCGTAGTTGCTAGCAACCCTATTGAGATGATCCTCAGACCAAATCACCTGTAATGCAAAATCCGCTTTAAGATCAACCTTAACGGTATCTAAACACCGCTGACAAATCGCATGGACAGTAACGCTAGCGGTACCTCGAGCTACTTTTGCCCGTGATTCATCTAACTCAAACTGAACTGACGCCTCAAGCGAACCACAAATACTTGAAACCGAAGAGGCCAGCCTTGTAAGACTGTCGCACTTAACCTCGCCCTCCAAAAGATATCCCTGGAGCGCTAGTTTTCGTGGGTCAATGTGAGTCGGCAGTGCCATATAATAAGGTCGATCTCAGTTAGGCGCGCATCATAGGCACAACGCCATGATCTGTCAAAGAAATTTGCGTTAAAACAGGACTTATCTGGGTTGTTGCCTCACATTATAACTTATACTGTAAATTAAGACCTAAGCACGCGGACGCTAGTGCCCAATAACACGGCCAAAGGATATAATCATATGAGTGACCTTATCCTCGCATCCAGCTCTATCTACAAAAAAGAACTGCTGAGTCGGTTGCAATGTAGCTTCCGGTGCGAATCACCACACATCGACGAGTCTCCGCAATCTTTTGAGACACCACCCATGGCCGCAGAAAGACTGGCTGTCGCTAAAGCCTCTAAAGTAGCTGCTCTATATTCAGATTGTCTGGTGATTGGGGCCGATCAGATCGCTGACCAAAGTGGTATCTTTATCAACAAGCCTGAAAATCATGAACAGGCTATTAAGCAACTACAGCAACAGTCCGGTCAAACCATACTGTTTCACAGCGGTCTAGCACTAGCGCGATTGGGCCCAGATGGAAGCATAGAGTGTCAATCGACGGTGAATTCCACACAGGTAACCTTTAAAAAGTTAAGTAACGAAACAATAGAGAAATACCTGTTGCTGGAGAAACCCTATGACTGCGCGGGAAGCTTTAAGGCTGAGGGTCTTGGAATAAGCCTTTTCAGCGAAATAAAGAGTACGGACCCCAGTTCTTTAATAGGGCTTCCCCTGATTGATCTTTGTACACTTTTAGATAACTTCAACTATAAAATAATCTAGATTTAACTACCGGTAATTTCCATAAGCTATTGATTTTTAAAGATATAGATTTATATCAGAGAACGCGTCAAGGCAAGCTATTGGCTTATATTTAAGAAGCCTGCTCAACTCGTGAGCGCCGTAACTAACGCCGATGGCTGGAATTTTTGCAGACTCAGCCATGGCCAGGTCAAACTCAGTATCACCCACCATGATCGCATCATTAGCTTTGACGTCAAACTGACTTAAAAGCTCTTCAAGCATTAACGGGTGAGGTTTTGAAAGAGTCTCATCCGCGCAACGTGATCCATCAAAAAAACCAACTAACCCCGTTGCTGCGAGCACTCTATCAAGCCCCGCCCTACTTTTACCCGTTGCCACCGCTAAAATATATCCGCTTGCACGCAAGTCCTTCAGCGTTGTTAGCACCCCAGGGAAAAATGCGCAGGGATTTTGATCTTGCTGTCTAAAATGGGCCGAATACGAAGCCGCGAATCTATCCGCATCTGTTTGCGCGACACCAGGAAAAAGAGCGTTAATACACTCTCGCAACCCAAGGCCAATGATATTAGCGGCCGCAGCATGACTTGGGACCTCTAGGTTATTGTCTGCTGCTGCAAGTCTAATGCAGGTCGCAATACGGTCGACTGAGTCACAAAGGGTGCCGTCCCAATCAAATATTAATAGTTTTGGAGTCGTAATAGCCGAAAGCCTCTATTCTGGAAGTTTTTCAAGTACAGCCGACAGGTCGGTGGGGACTGGCGCATCAACTTCCACCCAGTCTCCTGAAAGCGGATGTTTAAAGCGCAAGCGGCAGGCGTGCAAAAATAAGCGCCTCAACCCTAGCTCGCGTGAACGACCATTAAACTCCTTATCACCGTACTTGTCGTCACCCGCTACGGGTGTCCCCGAAAATTGGCAATGCACCCTTATTTGATGCGTTCTCCCGGTCTCTAAGGTCACATCCAGTAAGGTTGCCTCTTTGAACCGACGATTAATCTTAAAATGCGTTACCGAGGCCTTACCTTCGGCATCGACTCGCACAATTCGCTCGCCGGAAGAAATCTGGTTTTTGCGTAAAGGTGCATTAACAGTTGATTTTCCTTTCGGCCAAACGCCCTTCACTAAGGTCAAATAATTCTTTTGTATCTGGTTACGCTGCATCGCCTGCTGTATTTCTACAAGGACAGCGCGTTTTTTAGCAAACATCAGGCAACCCGAGGTCTCCCGGTCAAGCCGGTGAACTAACTCTAAAAAGCGCAGTTCTGGCCGCTCTATCCTCATAGCCTCGATGGCTCCCAATGAAATTCCACTTCCGCCGTGAACAGCTAGGCCACTAGGCTTATTGATGATCAACAACCCGTCATCCTCAAATAGAATGTTTTCTGACAAATACCGCTTTAGCTGACTACCAACCACCGCTGGCGCGCCTCGTTCAGCTACTCGAATAGGCGCTATACGGACAATATCATTTGCCTTTAATCGAGTATCTGCCTTTACACGTCCTTTATTGACCCGTATCTCGCCTTTTCGCAGCAGATTATAAATACGTGATTTAGGAACGCCTTTTAAATGTCTTATCAAGAAGTTATCGAGCCTTTGACCCGAATATTCAGGATCAACCTCAACAAAAGACACTTTATCAAACTGATTTTCTTGCACAGATCGGCTGCCTAGGTAAGTGGAAAGCCGCACATTGTACTCACCTAGATTCGGTTAAGATAACTAAATGATTGATTACAATTGTAGAAATTGTTGTTTGTTGTTATATTGCGCCCATTCTTAGACCAAGTGTTTGAGAAAAACAAAGCCTAAAAATTGATTAGGCTAAGAATCCAAGGGTTTGTGCTCAAAGAGTTAGCCACAAACCCAAAGACTGCTGAGTGAGCTCAGCCAGTGAATGAACCAAAAAGATAACGGTTTAAAGTTGACCACACAATTGAGGCGCCAGTTTTAAGGCGGTAAGCATCGTCCCCAACTGTTGTAAATAAAATTGGTCAGCTGGATGAAAATACGAAAGACAAAGTATTGTATTCTAAGTTTAGCTAGAGGTACTTGATACAACAGCAACTGCTGCTGGTATTTAGGGCAAATAAAAAATGCCCATCTCGCAACTAATGGAACCAATACGCAAGAGGTAATTTAGCGCACTCAGCACTAAATACCGATGGGGCCCGTATTACAAGGGTCTTGACCTGATTTGGTGAGGCGCGCAATAAGATTATTTGCGTCTGCGCCATGGGTTTTGGTTAATGTCTCGGCCTAACGGCTCTCGTATTTCCGTACTTCTCTTTTCTGTTCTTTCACTACTGCTCACTCCTAATAACGAGTAAAGGTGAATTATGAAACGTATGTTAATTAACGCATCGCACACTGAAGAAGTGCGCGTAGCAATGGTAGACGGTCAACGATTGTACGATTTAGATATCGAAAACCGAACTAGAGAACAAAAGAAATCAAACATCTATAAGGGTAAAATCACCCGAGTAGAACCAAGTTTAGAAGCCGCCTTTGTTGATTACGGCGCAGACCGGCACGGCTTTCTGCCATTAAAAGAAGTCTCCAGAGAATATTTCAAAAAAGGCGCCTCTGAAGGTGGTCGAGTAACCATCAAAGACGCCCTCAGAGAAGGACAAGAAGTCGTTGTTCAGGTCGAGAAAGAAGAACGAAGCAATAAGGGTGCTGCACTCACTACGTTTATTAGCCTGGCAGGCCGCTATCTTGTTTTGATGCCGAATAACCCACGTGCGGGTGGAATCTCGCGTCGAATTGAAGGTGACGAACGTGCAGACTTGCGCGAAGCCATGCGTGGATTAGACATTCCAGACGGAATGGGCGCCATCGTAAGAACAGCTGGTATCGGCCGAGCGACAGAAGAGCTGCAATGGGACTTTAACTACCTACTTCAACTGTGGAACACCATCACAGACGAATCTAGCAAGGCAAAAGCACCCCATTTTTTATTCCAAGAAAGCAACGTTATTGTCCGCGCCATTCGCGACTATCTCCGGCATGATGTAGGTGAGGTGATTGTCGACGGAGAAGAAGCTTACGCTCTCGCAGCTGCATTTATCGGCACAGTAATGCCTGACTTTACCAGCAAGGTAAAGTACTACCAAGACGAGATACCACTGTTTAATCGCTACCAGATCGAGAATCAAATCGAGACAGCTTTTTGTCGCGAAGTAACACTTCCATCTGGCGGGTCTATCGTGATCGATATTACCGAAGCTATGGTTTCAATTGATATTAACTCCGCCAGGGCAACTAAAGGTGGCGACATTGAAGAAACCGCGTTTAACACAAACAAGGAAGCCGCTGAGGAAATTGGCCGCCAGCTAAGATTGCGCGATGTTGGTGGACTCATTGTAATTGACTTTATCGACATGCTGAGCAGCCGTCATCAGAAAGAAGTTGAAAACAAAATGCGCGACGCCCTAGAGGTTGATCGAGCCAGAGTTCAAGTAGGTCGTATCTCACGCTTTGGGTTGTTAGAAATGTCACGACAGCGTCTACGCCCTTCATTGGAAGAGACAATGTCTAGGACCTGCCCTCGCTGTAAGGGGCAAGGAACCATAAGAGGAACACGATCACTTGCGCTTTCAATATTGCGCCTAGTGGAGGAAGAAGCTCAGAAAGAATTTACACGAGAAATTCGCGCTATTGTTCCAGTCCCAGTTGCGACGTTCTTGCTTAACGAAAAACGTAAAGAAATATTAGATATCGAATCACGCAATAAATTACAGGTCACTGTGTTACCTAACACCGAAATGGAAACACCGCACTTTGATGTCGTGCGAATCCGAAATCAAGACGAAGACTCATCGGACTTCAGCTATCGCTTAGCTAACGAACTAAGCAAGGCAGAAGAAGAAGTTGTCTCTGACGCCACTGCGCCAGCAGCTGCACCGGTGCCCGCGGTCAAAACGCTAATCCCCTCAACGCCCGCGCCTACCGTTACTGCGCCTGCACCTGCAGCGACTCAAGACAAGAGTCCTGGACTCGTTAAGCGACTTTGGGCAAGCATGTTTGGTGAAACCGAAGAGAAAGTGGAAGAGAAAAAACCCGCGCCGCGTAGTCGAAATAATCAAAATAGAAGCCGAGGTGGTAGAAACAGCCGCCCTAACCAAAATAATCGTCGCCCCAATAACCGAAACAATGAAAGTCGGGGCAACGATAACAATCAAACCAATGATAAAGCCAATGATAAAGCCAATGATCAAAAGGCTAATCAATCGAATGATCAAAAGACTAATCAACCGAATGATCAGAAGAATGAATCGAGGAATAACCAAAACCGAAATAGCGGCAATCGAAGAAACAGAAACAATAAGCCGAAAGACCAAGACAACAAGCCAGTGGTATCTGCAGATACAGCAGTAACAACTGCCACGGACTCTGCGTCTAATGCGCCTAAGACAGATCAGCTGCAACGTCGCCCCGATGATAAGCGCCGAGGGCCTCGCCGTCGTCGTCAGCGGCAAGACGTTCCGCAAGAAATGTTAGATCAAACTGCGGTAATTTTGGGCGGTGAAGCTGCGAAAGCAGACGCCAAACCAAGCGCGCCTCAAGAGTCTAAAGTCGAAGCAACAAAAGACCAAGCGGTTCCAGTTGCAGCTACAGATACCTCAGCGCCGGCTGTTACTCAAACTGTTGAAACTGAGGCAACCAAGCCAAAAGCCACTCGCACTAGGCGCAAAGCACCTGCTAAGCCAAAGGTAACCCAAGCCATGACCGAAGCGGGCAACGCTGCCGTAACTGATGAGAAGCCCGCAACGGCACCTCAGACAGAGGCAGAGCCAAAGACGGCAAAGAAACCTGCAGCCAAGGCTAAGCCCAGAGCCGTCAAGAAGCCTGCGGCCACTAAGCCAGGCGACGTCGAAGCACCCAAGGAAGTCAGAGCAAGTAATGACCCAAGGAAAAAACCAAAGCCAGTAGTTAAGGTGGCGGTCAGTACAGAGCGTGTTGAGACACCTACTCCAGCGGTTAAAGCTCCGGCAGCAGCACCTGCTCCAAACCCATCCGCTGCGACGGAAAAGCCTGTAGCACGTGCGTCCAATGATCCACGTAAAAAGCGAGCTGCAGCCAAGCCAAAAAAGGCAGTGGCTGAAAAAGCAGCTACCAAAGTAGACACAAATACTGATTCCACCGATTAAAATACACCAAAGGTGCAATTGGTACTTGTTAGAAGAAAAAGGCGCTGTATAATCGCGCCTTCAATTGGTGGGATGGCAGAGCGGTTGAATGCACCAGTCTTGAAAACTGGCTTAGGTTTATAGCCTAACTAGGGTTCGAATCCCTATCCCACCGCCATATACATTAATTAAGCCTCTGTTTTTACAGGGGTTTTTTTATATGCAGAATCTTTACCCATTAACCGGTACACTTTTTGGTACACCTTAGCCGAATTTAGGCTGCCTAAACCGCCCTTCTAATAAATCGTTTGGCACTCCCATCCAGTCAAATCAGGCTATGAGGCTTTAGTTTTAAAATAGAGGTACAAGCGATAAGCCAAAAAATATTGACCTACAATAGTGATAAGAACAATCAAACCCACAAAACCACTATCACCAAGAGTTGCCAAAAAACCCAGTAAGTTAATCAAGACATTGTTAGGGACAAAGACTGACCCAAGTATTGATAGAAGAATTAAAATAAGAACAACTGTGATACTTACGGAGTACAACCAGCAAACGCTCATTGGGATCAAAAAAAGCTTTTTCATAATTAACTCCCTTGACTGATTACTTAAGCATAGCTGAATACCCCAGCCAGTCAAATCAGGGCTAGATCGAGGTAAGAGATATGCAGATTGTTGTCGACTCTAGGGCTAGAATATCCAATTAAAAAATATAGCCCAGCCTACTATCACATAAATTGGTTTTAGCCATTTTTGATAAGGATATTTAATTTGAATTAAATTAATCCATTGCCTATTAATACCTTTTGCCTTATACGTGGCGTAATTGAATTGCCAGCAAGAATCTAATCCACCAACCACTAACCATAATAAGATCAATATGCCCATTGTCCCATTCGCAATTAATGTTTCGGCGAGACCCATAACATTTCCCCTAACGCTTTCAGAAAAGAAGGAACTTAAAATAATTAAAGTGACAACTAGACCTAAAGCTAAATGGAGTAGCCGTACGCACCAATCGAGATAATACGTTGATGATTTAGTTTCCATAAAAGCTATCCTTATTTGAATTCCAAGATATAGAGCCTGCACTACTTTAAGCATAGCTGAATAGCCCAGCCAGTCAAATCAGAGCTAACCCATAACCATCAGGGGTAGTTAGCAACACGGACATCCTAGCCCATCTACTCTAGATTTAATTTTCATAGTCCTACAGGGGAACTAGTTGCGTTTGATCGCCATCATATTGGTTAGGACCATCAGTTCCGCGAAAGCAGAACCAGATTAGAATAACAAACCCACCTAGATAGGGAACAAAGTTTATAAACAGCCAATATCCACTTCTGTCTAAATCGTGAAAACGTCTAACCGTAAGACAAATTTGTGCTGGCGCTGTGATAAGTATAAAAGCACCGAATGGGAACAGAGCTTGTTCAAATTGAATTACACCGCTCATTGCTGGAACAATTATCATCATCCCAATCAAAATATAAAACAATTGAAAACCCCAGTATTCGGTTCGAGTAGCTCTCCCATTTGTTGAAAAGCTTTTCTTATATACGTCTTGAATAGTTGCGAGCATAGATTCCTCCCTTTGTTGAAACCTAATCATAACCAAATACCCCATCCAGTCAAATCAGGGCTAGATCGAGGTGAGATATACAGATTGTTGTCGACTCTAGGGCTGTAACTTAGCCACTGAAGGGTCGGTAAGTGAGTGCTATTGCTGCTATCACTCCGCAAACTAAAAACACTGTATTTATCCAA
>Ga0209712_10002692_pt1 | contig 14546 bp, 13 predicted proteins | sample ArcOceMetagenome_FD_187443 | JGI IMG/M metagenome (GOLD analysis project Ga0209712, IMG submission 187443) | Marine eukaryotic phytoplankton communities from Arctic Ocean - Arctic Ocean - Greenland ARC118M Metagenome (SPAdes) (version 2) | ecosystem: Environmental > Aquatic > Marine > Oceanic...
AGCTCAAGCAATCAAGGCAGCCTGGAAGACCAATCCGGTAAGGCTCAAACACCGCAAGATGCGTATCAGCAACAGTTACTCAAGCATTTACTGAATAAAATGGGCAGCGCTCCCGAAACCGGCAAAGCCAATATACGGCTCACCCTGATGTCGGCAGGTATTGCTATAGTGGTTAAAATCGAATTACTAGAAGGCTCAGCCAGATACCAGGCGTGGTTAAAAAGCAAAGTACTCAATGCCAACCCCTTCCCTGCGATCCCAAAAGCATTGGGGCAAAGCCAGTTCAGCACCACCCTACCAATCAATCACTTTAACTAGCGTTTAGCCGAATTAATTGGCGATCAAATCGTCAGTGGGCATACCAGAATGCAAACGCATTAAGCGGTCAGGCTGGGTCACAAATGCGTTTTCACACTCTAAAAAGAACTCAACACGGGGTTGAATATCTTCTTCTGAATATTTTTGCGCAAGGGTTAAATAGTCTTGAAAATGACGGGACTCAGATTTCAGTAATGAGATATAAAACTTTTGCAGTTCATCATCCAAACTTGGCGCAATTTTATGAAAACGCTCGCACGAACGCGCTTCAATGATGCTGCCGATAATCAAACTGTCTGTGAGTTTGCCCTTGTTATCAGGGCGAATGTGTTGAGCCATGTTATAAGCGTAACTACTGGCCTTCATGGTACGAAACTTCATACCGCGCTTTTTAATGATTTTAAGCACTTGCTCGTAATGCACCAGTTCTTCACGAGCCAAACGTGACATCTTATTTTGAATATCCATGTTCAAAGGGTTACGAGCCATTAACGTCATAGCCTGCTGGGCGGCTTTAAGCTCATTAGTGGCATGGTCAATCAAGATGGTTTCTTGGTGCTCAAGGGCCGCAGCCACCCATTCATCGGAGGTGCGATTAGGCAAATACGCCACCACAGGAGCAATCATTTCATCAATATCTAACTTAGCCATTTACCACTAACTCATGTAAACCGAGTGAATTCGGGCCGCTATTATAACGACATTTCTTCTAATAGCTCGCGCACATCGCCTTCAATGACCACCGATTGATGACTGGATTGATCCAGCACACAAAAGGTCACTGAGGCGTCTGCCACCAAGGTCTGCGTGTCTTTAAGATACATGGCCTGTTCTATGGTGCAGCTCTTGGTGCCGATTTTGGCCACCTTGGTACGGATTTCTAACACCTCTTGAATAAACGCAGGGCGGCGATAATTAATGTTGATATTCACCAATACAAAGGCCAGATTATGACCATGGATCTTTTCAACCAAAGGGAACTGCTCAAAGAACGACCAGCGGGACTCCTCTAAAAACTCCAAATAGCGCGCATTATTGACATGCTGATACACATCTAAGTGGTAGCCACGTACTTTAATATGGTTGATATGCATAACAGGACCCATTGGAAAAAACGCGCCATTATACAGATTTACACAACAAGCTAAATGAGCATCTACCAAGCAATTTTAAGAGGGTAATTATTCTGAAGTCTGTAAAACCAAGGACTGAAAAGGACATGTGCACTGAATAGAGAAAAAGATAATTGGGGGTTTAATTTTATGACCCTATTTCACTCAAAGGACATCACAATCCCATCAAGCGTCTTGATGGGCTGCTAGGTGTCGTAATAAAGCATAGACTTGCTTGGGTGATAATTCAGAGGGCTCAAATGCGGTTTGATCAAGTTTTGCAAGCAACTGCATAAAAACGGGTGTGCTGCCTGCGTACCCCATATTCCAGTCTTTAAATGTTTGTTTCTCGATGTATTCATAACTTATTATGATGACATCCGAGTGCCTCGGATCATCTGCAATATGAAAAAACAACTCATTAACGGTTTTAATCTCTCCTTCTAACGCTTGGACAAAGTATCGATTGTCGTAGCACAGCATGCCACACAAGTCTTGGCTGCTATTATTTTCTCTAGCAACAGTCAGGATATCTTTCATATCTGAAAGAGACATATCACGACTTGCGTAACTGTAATAAAGCAAACGAACCATCGATTTCATGTTCACACCATGTAATATCAATTTTATGGTTTATAGTTTGAAGTATTAGCTCAACATTATCTAAACATCAACTAAAGGCCATAGCTCAGATGCGTACTTTCCTCGTCTACTCAAATGCGCCTAATGAACTTAAATCATTTATTTCAAAAGATAATAATCCAGTATTTTTTAATAATGAAAAAACATTAAAGAAAACCATCCGATCTAGTAACCCGCCACTGGTGATGCTTCATATCTCATCTCGAATTGACGTTGACGTGGCCATCAAAATTGGCGAGTACATACGTCAAGGTTTAAATAATAAATTAACATGGTTACGAGTATTCATCAGTGAATCATTAATTGAACAACAAGTTTCATTGAGCCAATGCGGTATTTTTAATGACACACTTATATTGACCGAGTCCAATTTAGACATCATTACTCAATCGAATCAGCAGCTATTAATGTACATGGCCAATACCGAAGATTTGATAAATAGCAAAGATGCTGAAACGAAAATGCTCACATCTATTAATCGATTTTCACAACATAGGCAACCCATTCAAAAATTAATATATTCCTATGCTCAATCATTAAATCAGTTTTGCTACGGCTACACAGCGATCATCGTAACACCTAAAAAAATATCCTCTGTAAAAGACATTAACTGGGAAATTCAAGACGACGATATTAATTCATTATCAAATGATGATACGGCAGAATTCATAAAAAACGCCATGCAATGTAAAGCGCCTAAGATTGAGCTACTACCCGAAAATATAGCCAGCATGAAAATCTTCAGCATTATAAATAAAAATATTGGGGGCTATATTATTTTCCCAATTAGCATATACAACAACAATATCGCATCCATTGTTTGTTTTATTGCAGAAGAGGATTTAGATAACACATCGACGACACAATTAAATATAATGCGAGACACCTCAAACCAATTACAGGTCATCCTTGAAAGAAGATTCTCTGAGTCAAAGCTAGCAAGTCAATATCAACGATTAAAAGAAACCATTTCTGAACTAAAAAACACTCAAGAACAGTTACTACACTCTGAAAAAATGGCATCGGTCGGTCAAATGGCAGCGGGAATCGCCCATGAAATTAACAACCCATTGGCCTTTGTCATTGGTAATTTCGGTTCTTTAGAAGAGTATGTCAGTACAATTATTAATATGCTAAATCTGCATGATCAATTTGTGGCCTCTTTGGATAAATCAAGCGACAATGATCTATTTAACCGTGTCAGTGAGATGAAAAAAGAAAGTGACATAGACTTTATCATCTCCGATGTAAAAGCCATTGTAGATGATTCACGAGCGGGGTTATTAAGGGTTCGTGACATTATCAGTGACTTAAGCAGCTTTACTCGTAAGGATGCACTAGAAATCACGACGTTCGACATTGGCTCCATGGTAGATGAAACCTTAAAATTACTAAAATATGAAATCAAAGACGATATCACCCTATCCAACAAGGTAGATATCAGCGACTCATTCACCTCTCACAGGGGGTTCATACAACAAATTTTAACCAATCTGCTTAAAAACGCGAACCATGCATTAGAAGACCAGATTGACAATAAAGATAAAAAAATTGAGCTAAATGTATCTCAAAAAGATAACTATATTGTATTCAACGTCTCAGATAATGGCCCAGGTATTCCTGATGGGATTAAAAAACAAATATTTGATCCTTTTTATACCACAAAAGAAATTGGCAAAGGAACTGGGCTTGGGTTGTCTGTATCCTATAATTTGGCTAAAAAATTAAAAGGCGAGCTTATGCTGGATTGCTCCGAAAAAGCCATAACACAATTTAAACTAATTTTGCCACCCATGACGGAAACGGAATAAAAAGACGTTAGCTTTTCCAAATCCGCCCTATTCAATTAACGCTATACCGTCGTCATGGTCCTATCTACTTCGGGGTATAGAAAAAACAGCTAACTCACCATATGGTGAACGGCTAACGTTTAAAATGACAAAGCCATGACCTTACTATCCCCGCGTATCGCATTTTTCCTATTATTGTTAACCAGCTTCATATGGGGTATGGAATTCGTACTGGTCGATCTCGCCATTGAGATCATACCCACCCATACGTTCAACGCCCTGCGTTTTGCCGTGGCCGCATTATCCTTGATTCCGCTTTTTTATTTCAGCAAAGAAACCATCGATCGATCACAAATGAAAACCATTGTGTTGGCGGGCTTATTTTTGGGTTTGTTACTGTTTATCGCATTTTTCACGCAAACCGAAGGCATGCGTTACACCTCTGTTTCTAACGCGGGCTTCATAACTGGCTTAGGCGTACCACTGGTGTCGTTTCTAGGCTTTTTATTCTTTAAGCAAAAAGCATCACTGGCGGTTTGGGCAGGCATTACATTGGCAACCGTTGGCCTATATTGCCTAACAGTGGGTGATAAGTTTGTCTTTAATAAAGGCGATGCACTGGTATTAGTGTGTGCATTTGGCTTTGCGTTTCATATCTTACTCACAGGCAAGTTTGTCAGCACCATGCCCGTTATCTTTCTTAGTATTATTCAGCTAGCGGCCGTCGCACTGTATAGCGCCATCGCTGGCTATCTTGACCCTAATCCAAGTTTTTACTTTGCAGGCTCGGCTGAACTTGCTTGGTATGAGCAGCTCACCACCCCCATCGTGTATGCGGGGATTTTAATCGCAGGGATTTTAGGCACTGCTTACGCCTACTGGGCGCAGTCGGTTTCGCAAACATTATTAGCGCCACACAAGGTGGCGCTAATCTTTGCTAGCGAACCCATTTTTGCTCACCTATCCGCGGCCATATTTTTAGATGAGACACTGGGTATACTGGGCTTTATTGGTGCTGCCTGTATTATATTGGGCATGGTGGTGTCGGAGATGGGTGACAAGCAAAACGCACCAAAAGTCAATGTGTTGGACCAAAACACCAGCGTTTAACACTACTTCCTTTCTTAAATGAAATTGAGCTTCTTTGATTACAAGAAGCTCACTGCCCTTGCGCGAAACGCTGTATCCCAAACGCCGCCCTTTTAACACTCAACCAATTGCCCTCAGTTACCGTACAATGCGGGACAAATTATGGGGTGTAAATCATGAGTTTTGTAGAACATTTGATAGTGGGCGGCGGCATTAGTGGCTGCGTAATGGCTCGCCACTTAGCCAAACGTCAGCTGGATTTCAAACTAATTGAAGCCCAAGACACACTAGGCGGGCGCATTCAAAGCACAGGGCAAGGCCTAGACTTAGGCCCCACCTGGTTTTGGCCGCACCAACATGGCGTTCAAGCCTTACTGACAGAATTAAACATGGCTGCGTTCCCTCAATACACCCAGGGGGATTTAATGTACCAAGCCAACCCCAATGGTCCAGCCCAGCGGGAACACTACCAACAAGACATGCAGTCCAACCGCATCGCAGGCGGCATGGGTGCATTAATCAAAGCGCTACAAGCGGACATCCCAGAGTCGAATATTGCGCTAAGCACACCCGTTATCAGTGTTACAAAGCACTGCGGGCAATGGCAGGTACATACCCCAAATAACCAGACCCTGACTTGCGAGTATTTATGGCTCGCCATGCCACCACGCAAAATTGCCCCTTTATTCAAAGCAGACACTGAAAATGTCATCAGCCCAGCACTGCTAACCCATTTAGAATCACAGCAAACATGGATGTCGGCACAGGCAAAATTTGTTGCTCGATACGATACACCATTCTGGCGCGATGCAGGCTTGTCCGGTCAAGCCTTTAGCCGTGTTGGCCCCATGGTTGAAATTAATGACGCCAGTGGCGCAGACAATTCAGGCCCAGCGGCCTTGTTTGGTTTTATTGGCGTGCCAGCCATGAACAGACGCTCTATTGACCAACAACAAATGATCAATGCTTGCGTGGCCCAGCTTGGTAAGTTATTTGGTGAACAAGCGTTATCGCCCATTGAGACCCACTATGTGGATTGGGCAAGCAATGACTTTGTTGCAAGCGAGGCTGACATTGCAGAGCCCTCACAGCATGCGCACTTTAACGCAAATCAATATAAGCAAGAGTTAAAGGATTTAAAACTGAGGTTAATCGGCTCCGAGTTTTCACAAACAGAAGCCGGTTACATCGCTGGTGCCATTGATCATGTTAATCAACAAGCGACAGGATTATAGGGCTGCAAAAAAGAAGCTCACCGTTACATCACGGCGCATTGCGCTGTGAGGTTGACGTTTTAAAATCCCCCACCATGGCATGAGGGTCAACCTCAAGGCGATGCTGGTTAGTAGCCTGGCCCCACCAAATTAATTGATTAAAGGTACGGCCAAAATAATCAAACCAGGTATCTTGGTTTTCACCTACTTGTGTCACCCCATCTTCTGCAAACACAGCTTGTGCTTTAGGTACATGAATCATGGCAGAAACTGAAAGACAGCCCAGCTCAGATAAAAACGAACGCATACCCACAGCGGCTCGCATACCACCCCACTGCCCCGCCGAATACGTCACGATGGCACTGGGTTTATATGAAAATAGCGAACTGCCAAAATGGTTTAATAAGTTGGCTAACGCAGGGCTCATGGAGTGATTGTATTCTGGGCTCACCATAATAAAGCCATCGCAGGCTTGAATTTTTTTAGCTAGCTCATTCAAATGCTCGGGCGCTTTGCCTTGTGCATAAGCAAAGTGCGGTTTAAAAACCGTATCCAATGGGTAATCCAGTGCATCAATCAATTCAACTTGGTGTTCACCATAGCGCTGTTCAAAACATTGAATACAGGCCTTAGTCACACGCTCACCAAGGCGAGCAGGCCGCGGAGGTGTGCTATTGCGTACCGATCCTAAAAAAATAAGAAATTTCATTTGCGTGACCACCCCACTTCTTTTAATTAGCTGTCACTACTTAACCATTGATGTGACAAGCATGACAACTTTTTTTGCAATATTATTCGACCATGATCCTAACGAATCTATTTAGGTTTTTCTTCACGGGCAAGCGCATCCATAAATTTATCGAAACGTCGTTGTCTGGTTTCGGTTTTTTTGGCACTTATTAATCCATACGCAATAATATAACGACTTGATTTATTTAACGTTGCAAAGAATTGTTTTGCCTTTTTATTATCATCAAGCGCTTTTATAAAATCGGCAGGCACCTCAATTTCACTAACCACATAGGCGCTTTCCCATCGGCCATCGGCTTTTGCCGCTTGAACATGCACAAGCCCTGATTCCATCATTCGCCCCTCACTGATCAAACGCTCTACATGCTGCGTATTGCGCTTCGACCAACTGCTACCAACTTGCCTTGGTGTAATGCGTTGCAGATAGGCTTGATCATCAATGGATTTTTTAACACCATCAATCCAGCCCCAACATAATGATTCAATTACCACATCATCCCAGCTAACACTTTCAATACCCGTGTGTTTTTTGAATATTTTGACCCACAACTCCCCTTCACTTACATGATGCTTCTCTAGCCATTCACCTAACTGCTTGGGAGATGCAAATGACAGAATTTTTGATGGATCAGCTTCAGGCATGGGGTAAGACTCGTTTAATTCTGGGATAAAAAAATGGACAGCAATTGGGGATCCATTTGGGTCTATTTTCAAGTTAGATTAACAAACCACTATTTATTCAAATTGTAAATTTGCTACAAGCTAACGAAAAAATGCGCTTAAACCGTTCATTCAACCTAACAACCCATACATATTTTGCACTTATGCATTATAAATCACCGGCATCTGACCTTGCCATTTATCACTCAGCCCATCGTCCAATACCAGTTGAGACATAAAATGCGCCACATTAATGCGCGAGGTTTTACCTGCATCAAAAATCGCACTGCGTATAGGTGAAGGGTGTATGACATAGGCAGTCACACTGGGTTCATCAATTAAGTCATCAGGGCGAACGGCCACCCATCGAATGGCAGGCGAATCCAATCCAATCTGGTTTTGTAAAAATGCCGCGGCTTGTTCGTTATCAACATGGGGCGGTAACAAGCACCTTAATAACCCAATCACGCAGCTTTCTCTCAGGCTAATGCTCTCGCCAGCCTGTTTATTTTGATTGCCGGATGTGTTCATTAAAATAAATTTAACAGGTTTAGGCGGTGCCAGTGCCTCAATGGCATGACACAAAGCCGTGACCGCTTGTGTCACTAAACGCCTAGGGTGCCCAAACAAACCTTTAAACGTTAGGTTATGACCTAAACACGACACCACGGCCTTACAGTCACGTACTTCTTCCACCAATTGTGCATGAGTTAAATCCAGCAGACTCGCTTGTAATACATGCAAGTTAGGATGGTGCTTTATGCTTTCATCCAATGCATCCATGGAGCGCACGATGACCCTGACTGCCTCCCCCGCCGCTAATAACTGCTTAACCACTAATCGGCCCGTGGCACCACTTGCCCCTACTACCAATGTTGTCATGAATGTGTCCTGTTTAATTAATAAGTAAGACTATACTTATGCAAATATCAAAGATAAATTGCCTACAAATGCATAATTAGTATACAAATACGTATGAAGTGGACATCTATTAATTTTGATTGGAATCACACTCGGGCCTTTTTAGTCACCGCAGAAGAAGGCACTCTATCCGCTGCGGCCAAGGCACTGGGCCTGACTCAGCCTACGCTCAGCCGCCAAGTAGCCGCCCTTGAATCCCAATTACAACTTACCCTGTTTGAACGGATTGGCCAACGCTTGGTGCTTACACAAAGTGGATTGGAACTCCTTGAGCATGCTAAAGCCATGGCCCACGGTGCTCAATTATTTTCATTGGCCGCCAGTGGTCATTCTCAACAATTAGAAGGTTCTGTCGTTATTTCAGCTAGCCAATTAGATGCGGTATATCGTTTACCTAAAATCATTGCACAGCTGCGCCACGAAGAACCCGGTATTGATATTGAGGTGGTGGTCACTAACGAAACAAGCGACTTAAAACGCCGAGAAGCCGATATTGCCATTCGTAATTTTCGACCAGAACAACCTGATCTCATTGCAAAAAAAATCGGCACAGAGAATATCTGGCTGTACGCCACAGCGGATTACCTAAAGCAGTTTTCTGCTTTATCCCAAAGCACGATTACTGATGATATTCAAATTATCGGCTTTGAACGAAACCACGCAATTTCAGATTTACTCAACCAAAAAGGCTGGCAGCTTGAAAGTCACAACTTTAAAGTGGTGACGTCGTTTCAAATGATGCAATTAGAATTATGCAAAGAGCATCTGGGTATGATGTTTTTTCCGCAAGGATTAATTGATGATCACACGCAATTAGTACGCGTATTTGAAGACTTGGGCCCTGCCATGCAGTTACCCGTTTGGCTGGTATGCCATCAAGAATTACGAACCAACCCAAGAATTAAACGAGTATTCGATTACTTAGCTAGTAAACTTGAGCCATCTTTTGAGCATGGGTAAATTCTGCCAATACCTCTATAATTTTCGATACATATAAAAAAAAGCGCTTACCCAGGTAAGCGCTTTTTAGTTCATAACGATTAAGAATAGATTGATTAATCTTCAGAGGTCGATGCGATTTTATGAATGGATAAATCCGCACCGTTGTACTCTTCTTCTTGCGATAGGCGCAGGCCAGCAATGGCACCCACTAAACCATAAACCGCAAAACCACCGATCAAGGCAACGGCTACGCCGCTTAGTGAACCTACAAGCTGTGACATAAAGGTTACGCCACCCATGCCGCCTAGTGACTCTAACCCAAAGATACCCGCAGCTATACCACCCCAAAGACCACATAAACCGTGTAACGGCCAAACACCTAGCACGTCATCAATGCGTGGAAATTTGTTTTGGAACAAGGTGAAGGTATAAACGAACAACGCACCGGCAACACCACCCACCACTAATGCACCCATTGGGTGGAATAAATCAGAACCCGCACATACGGCTACTAAGCCCGCCAGAGGGCCGTTATGAATGAAACCTGGGTCATTTTTACCCATCAGCATGGCCACTAATGTACCGCCAACCATGGCCATTAATGAGTTAACCGCTACTAGGCCGCTGATGCCATCCATGGTTTGCGCAGACATCACGTTAAAACCAAACCAGCCCACGGTTAGAATCCAAGCACCTAATGCTAAAAAAGGAATACTAGATGGCGCAAACGCAACCGGACGACCTTCACGGTAACGACCAGTACGGGCACCAAGCAGAATAATGGCCGCTAGTGCAATCCAACCACCCATACCATGCACCACAATAGAACCTGCGAAGTCATGGAATTGCGCACCAAAAGTGGTTTCTAACCAGTCTTGATAACCAAAGTTACCATTCCAAATTAAACCTTCAAAGAATGGGTAAACCAAACCAACAATCAATGCAGACGCAATTAAGAATGGATAAAATTTCGCACGTTCAGCAATACCACCCGACACAATAGCCGGAATAGCAGCAGCAAACGTTAATAAGAAAAAGAATTTAACCAGTTCATAACCATTGGTTTGTGACAATTCATTTGCATTGGCAAAGAAGTCCGCACCATACGCCACGGTGTAACCTACAAAGAAGTAAGCAATGGTGGATACTGCAAAATCGGTAATGATTTTAACCAAGGCATTGACTTGGTTTTTATGACGCACCGTACCCACTTCTAAGAATGCGAAACCGGCGTGCATGAAGAACACCATAATGGCGCCCAATAAAATAAAGAATGTGTTTGAGCTGCTAACTAGGGTTTCTACAGCACTGTTGATGTTTTCCACAACAATCCCCTCTTGTGTGCACCTTAATTAAGCATGAGCCGTTGCTATTAAGGTATCGTCTTATAGTTAATAGTGATTAAAGCTAAATTGCTTAATTCACCGCTTAATAATGACGCAAATTAATGCACACAGCATGCCAACCGCATCATTTTAAAGCACAAGAACATGAAGAGCACACACCAAAACTGGGCAGTGTAGAAAGCTACCCAGTTTTTATGGGGGTTAAGGGCGGGCTTTAATCAAAAAGCACTGGTGGATTTTTTGATTACGGGCAAAATCTTGAGGGATCGTACGGGCACTGATATCATCTATTTCGAACTGATTTAGTGCATCGCGCTCTATTTTGAAGCGCCTTAGGTTGTTAGAGAAAATCAGCGTGCCTCCAGGGCGCAATAAGCCCATCGCCAAAGTAATAAGCTTCACATGGTCTCTTTGCACGTCAAAAATATCCAACATGCGCTTAGAGTTTGAGAAGCTTGGCGGGTCCATAAAGATCAGGTCATAACGGGCCTTTTCTTGCTGCGCTTGCTCTAACCAAGCGACACAATCCGCTTGAATGAACTCATGATTGGTATCCGCCAGTCCATTAAGCGCTAAGTTTTTACGCCCCCAATTAAGGTATGTATGGGACATATCAACGCTTGTGGTAGAACGTGCACCTCCCACCGCAGCATGCACACTGGCAGCACAGGTATAGCTAAACAAGTTCAACATATCTTTGTTTTTAGCCATGGTGCCAATTTCGGTGCGAATCGGGCGATGATCTAAAAACAAGCCACTATCAAGGTAATCCGTCAGGTTGATATAGAAACGGCAATCCCCTTCTTGCACCTCAAAGAACTGTTGTTGCTTATCTTGTTTTTCATATTGGCGCTTACCTTTTTGTACCATACGCTGTTTGAGCACCACTTGGCTGCGGTCAATATTCAGTGCAACCGGTACAGCATCCAACACATCGCGTAAGCGGTTCTCGGCTTTTTCAGGGTCAACGGATTTAGGTGGCGCGTATTCTTGAATGTGTACCCATTTGTCATACACGTCGATGGCGACCGCATATTCCGGCATGTCTGCATCGTATAAACGGTAACAATTGGTGTTTTGTTTTTTTACCCAAGATTTAATTTTTTTCAAATTCTTTTGCAAACGATTGCAGATCATCTGCGCGCCTTCGCCTAACGTCGTCGCTTCATATTCAGCGGCCGTCGCCGGTTTGGTTTCTTCTAGTTGCGCTTGGGCTTGCGCCTTGTCACTAGAGCCTTGAGAAATGGTGTATAAAAATAGTTTTGAAGCTATGGCACCATTGTAAAATTGATATTGTTTATGGGCGCGCATTTTAAATTGATACGCCTGACCTGGGTTACCCGTGAATACACCTAGAGTCCAGTTAGCAAAATTTTGCTTCACAAGGCGACCAAACGCAGAATACAAAGAACCAATGGCGACTTCATCACTTAAACGCTCACCATAAGGTGGGTTTGATAAGATTAAACCGGTTTCTGGCAAACCTTTTTCTTTGGTTAATTCATTTAAGGTTTGTTGTTTAAAATGAATAAAGTGCATCACACCAGCACGGCGTGCATTGTCTCGTGCTTTATTTAATACGGACTCATCCATGTCATAACCGATCATGGTCAACTCAGCATCTGATTCCTGCGCTAATTGCTTGCGGGCTTGGGCGTCTTCTTTAATGGCTCGCCACTGAGCGGATTGGAAGGTTTTCCATTTTTCAAAAGCAAAGCTGTTTCGCAATAAACCCGGTGCAATGTCCGCCGCCATTAGGGCTGCTTCAATTAACAACGTACCCGAGCCACACATAGGGTCCAATAATGCGCCGTCTTCTTGTTTCATTAATTCAGGCCAGCCTGCGCGCATCAATAATGCGGCGGCTAGGTTTTCACGTAACGGTGCCAAGCCTTGGCTTTGACGATAGCCACGACGGTGTAATGATTCTCCCGCCATATCAAGGGATGCAGAAATCGCATCGCGGCTTAAACGCACATGAATACTGACATCTGGCTGATCGGAGATATCTGGGCGGGTACCGGTTTTTTCACGGAAGTAATCACACACTGCATCTTTAACTTTTAGCGCGCCAAAATGCGTATTACGAATGTCGTCATTGGTGCCCGAGAAATACACACGAAATGTTTGGCGGTCACTTAAGTGCTCCAACCAAGGAATCTCAAGCAGTTGTTTGTACATGTCGTCGGCGTCGTTAATGGGAAATTGCGCTAATGGATACAACACGCGGCTAGCCAAACGGGACCACATACAAATTTTATAACCGATCAACTGGTCCGGCTCGCAACTAACAAACGCAATACCAATTTTAACAGCCTGAGCACCCAGCTCGGTGATTTCTTGGGCCAATAGCGACTCAAGACCTTTCGGGCAGGTAATAACCATGGGCTGTTGTTCTATTTCATTCATGCAAGCATCAACTTTTTATCAAATTTGGCGTGTCTATAAGTTAAGAGCATTAGCTCGTCACTGGCGACATTTATGTGTTTTAAAACAGTTTGTAGATCAAGGACTTAGAATTTATAACTTATAGGTATAAGCAATGCATTCTAGAGAACAAATTAATCATTAACATGGGGCTGTAACCTATCCATACTGAAATCTGTGTTAGGCAATTCATCGGCCTAATACGTATGCAAGATTTTCAAACAGAGGCAACGACGTATGAGAAGACAGAAGCGTGATATGGATCGCCGAGCATTCCAAAAAGGTTACATGGCAGGCGTACAAGGTCGATCAAAAGACCTATGCCCAGAAGGCCCTGCCCACTTTAATTGGATGAGTGGCTGGCGTGAAGGTCGAGCGGACCATTGGGATGGTTACTCAGGTGTCGCTGGTGTTCATCGACTTCCCGTTTAAATTCACACTTACTCTCTTTTAACTCTTTAGGGCCCTAATCGGGCCCTTCTCATATCGCCCTCAATCAGCCCTTAGCGGCGACCTTTTATGGCAGCAATGGCATCATTTGCTTGAGCAATCAGTTTAGGCCCTTCATATATAAAGCCAGAATACACCTGAACCAACTGGGCACCGGCATCAATTTTATCTGCCGCAGAGGCACCATCTACAATGCCACCCACGCCGATAATCGGCATCTTGCCATCAAGGGCTAGACTCAACCATTTTAATACTTGTAACGAGCCCGCCTGCACAGGCAAACCACTCAAACCACCTGCTTCGTTAGCATGAGCGTGACCTTGTACCGCTTCACGCTCAAGAGTGGTATTGGTGGCAATGACGCCATCCATCTTGGTATCGATTAGGGTTTTCGCCACCAATTGGGTTTCTTCTTCGGTCATATCCGGCGCGATTTTCACCAGGATAGGTGTGTACTTGTCATGCTGTTTTTCTAGTTTCAACTGAGCTTCTTTTAGAACCGACAACAAAGACGTAAGCGATTCGCCAAATTGCAGCGAGCGCAGTCCTGGGGTATTAGGGCTAGAAATATTCACCGTGATGTAATCGGCGTATTCATAGGTTTTCTCTAGGCATATTAGGTAGTCGCTGTTGGCATCTTCGACAGAGGTATCGAAGTTTTTACCGATGTTAATACCCAAAATACCGTTGTATTTGGCTTTTTTAACTTGCTCAACAAGGTGATCAACCCCTTTGTTGTTAAAGCCCATACGATTAATAATGGCTTTGTGTTCAGGTAAACGGAATAGACGAGGCTGAGGGTTACCCGGCTGAGGGCGCGGGGTAATGGTGCCGATCTCAATAAAACCAAAACCCAGGCTACCAAGGGCATCAATGAAATCGCCA
>Ga0209712_10002695_pt1 | contig 14545 bp, 11 predicted proteins | sample ArcOceMetagenome_FD_187443 | JGI IMG/M metagenome (GOLD analysis project Ga0209712, IMG submission 187443) | Marine eukaryotic phytoplankton communities from Arctic Ocean - Arctic Ocean - Greenland ARC118M Metagenome (SPAdes) (version 2) | ecosystem: Environmental > Aquatic > Marine > Oceanic...
ATTGGGATATATGATGCCAGCATCTCAAAAATTCATTACTCTGAAGTTCTCAGGATGTGGTCATCTCTTGCCATACCATTTGGGGGTATCATCAGTTTTTCTTGAGCACGGATCCAAATTATACTATAATGGCAAATCAGGCACGAAAAGATCAATTCCTAGAATAAAAGCAGTTTCTGGATCAAGTGCTGGGGCTATCGCTGCTGTTTGCTTTGCTCGCCTACCCCATCGTGTTGAAGAATTTGCAGAACGTTTTATATCTGATAGAGGGCATGCATTACAAACATTGCAGACAATGCTACACCAAGAAGAGAATTCGCTAAACATGGACAACGGGCCCTCTACCTCTCCTATCATTACCAAAGGGAAACACGAAGTGCCACCAAGTTTTCATATTGCAACTACAAAATGTGTTGACGGTTCGCATTATTCGTTTCATTTTTCGGGCTGTGTTGATCAATATTCTAGTATTTCTTCAGCATGGACAACTGACAAGATTTTAGACGCAGTGAAAGCATCTTGCACGATACCGCAATCATTTCATCCTGCAGATATTATATTCAAAAGTCAAAATATTTCCTATCCAGTTAATGAGGGTATTATAATAGACGGGGAAGGTCACGTCGATGGAGGCATTGCTGCACCTGCTCCTCGTACTCCTCGCGATGATTTAACAGGAGCGTGCCCAATCACCGTATCGCCAATATCAGTCGGGGAATCGTTTATTTTTTCACTGCAGCAAAAGAAAGAAAAGAGAATAAGTCCAAAAGACGATTCATGGAGGTTATTGCCAATATCAAACTTGAACTGCAGAGGAGATTTCGATGTCAAGCCCTCTTTACAAAACTTGCGAGCTCTTCGTATGGCAAGTGGACTAGTCTCATCAAAAGAATTGCAAGACTGGTATGACCTAGGGATAGATGATGCTTTGAGAATTCTAGAGGATTATCACGATGATAAATAGCTTTCGCTATTGTACATAGTTTTGAAAGGTCTATCGATAAACTGTAATATTATTTTGGACCTCCATTTGGCAGTTTGCACGACTTTGTGCCACCTTTTAGGCCATGTTCAAAACAGCACGAGGAAATTCCTATAATAGCAGAATTCAGCCTTTAAGCAATCTCAGCAACCTGAGCATTTTCAGTCCACATCCTGACCAATATCCAAAAAATCAACCAATGCGCACTTGCGTTCACTCCTCCCGTCGATGTTCTGCGTGCATTGCAGTTATTGCCATCTTGGCCATATGTTTCAATGCATTGATTCACATGCTAGAGCTGATCAATTCAAATTAAAAAAATCAAAGTTTCCAGCCTTCACGGAATCTTTTTGAGAACAGCAGCAGAGCCTGTGACTATGAAAGAAGAAGCAAGGAGTGATCGAGTGATGAGAAAGATCCGTGATGCTGACTATCATGAGAAGGCTGATCTTGATGAGATTGCAGTGAGCACTGAGCAATTTCCAAATTATGACATCCAAAAGGCAAAGCTGTGAAGTTGCTTCAAGATTTGAAATAACTATGTGATGGTATCTTGGGACGATGGAAGACTGAGTTTTTTAAGCCCAATGCGACACCCATGTGTTCATCGAGATGGTTTCCTGTACCGATAATCAATAAAGAGCCTTTTCGCAAGGATCTTAATAAACATCTTGTTGTCAAATTAGGTTTGCTGGAACCTGCGCAAGACACTGCTTACGGTTGTGTTTATACATCCCAAAAATGATGCAGTAAGGTTTCTCACTAACTACCATCCAGAAGGTTACTGGACAGATTGTCGAAAAACTGCATCCTACTCCAAGGATATCGGGTGGAAAGCGACAGCTCTTGTGGCACATGGGCTATTATACCATCTGATTGACACCTGGTGCAGCAAAGGATTTCACAAAATTTGTATCTGAATTTGGAAAAATTAGGTACAACATACAAGTAGTTCCGATGGGAATGGGGAATGTGTGTTTCTGGTTTCTGGAGACATCTTTCAAGCGAAAGTATTTGATCTCCTAGGAGACATCGAAGGAGTAAAGACTTACGTTGGCGATATTCTGTGTGTGCCCAAAGGTTCATTTGATGACCACTTGACACAGCTCCTCAAAGCTGGATGCTGAAAATGAACGCTAAAAAGTGCAGGTTTGGATTAAAGGAGGATAAAACCACATCTAAAGAAGACCCAAGGAATATGGATATTGAAAGACTGAAGATAGCGAGAGATTCGTTTGAGACAGAAGAATTGAGAGACGGCAGAAGAGTTCTGCAGAGCAATGACGCTCGCTGGCGCGTTCTGTCATTGCTGGAGTCCATCTTGTCTTCGTGTCAAGTTTTGCTACCTGGACGGTTAGAAGGCCAGGTTAACGGTCTCCCAGACCGTTAACCGCGCGCGCCACACTTCTGCGTGCGGTACAAGTAGTTGTTCGCTACCGACAAGAAAGAAAAGAAAGGGAAGACAGCATACCAGCAGCAACCAGCACCACGAGCAATGCAAGGTCAGATAGACTGCAGACTGCACCTTCTTGAACATACCGTAATCATATAGCATCAATATAAAAATGGCACCTAAAAGTGGAAAGAAAGGAGGACGCGGTGGGAACGCCGGTAATGTAGCCAACCAGGGTAAACAAACTGTCACCAAGGCGGGTGGAAGAGGCCGCGCCAAGGCACCCAAGGGAGGCGATGACTCCCGTGATAGATCTCGCTCAAAGGGAACAGGATCTAGCAAGAAAGGAGGACGTGGAAATCCTAGACGTGACTCCGGAGGACGCGGTCAGGGTCGCAAGAACAAGAAGGAGGAGAAAAAGCCTCTTACCGCGGAAGAGCTTGATAGTGGCATGGATGACTACTGGATGAAAAGCGAGAAAAAAGAAGTTGCAGCAAAGAAGTTGGACGAGGACATGGATGCATACTGGGAGAAGAAGGGACAAAATACGGCTGACGAGGGAGAAGCCGCCGAGAAATCTGGGGAAAAAAATGAAGAGCAGGCTGCTGAAGCCGAATGTGTAGAACCTGCTGCCGATGCTTCCTAAGTCAATTTCGAATATGAATTTAGGATTTATTATCAATTTTCTGTTTACACAAATAAAGGGGAGTAATGTAATAACAACACTAGAGTAATAGACTAATGATAGGCTTTTCATTCAATTATGAGGGAGAGAGGAGAGGTGGCCATACCGGTAGGCTACCGGTAGACTCATAGAGTTTTCACTATCCAAAACTTTTTCATATTTTGTGATCAAACTTATTAAATGCTAATGCTTTCACTACTCTATCCATAATGTAAAGATTTCAACAAAGGACCACTTATTTCAGCTGTGCACTCACTTTATTTTTACAATCGTGATTGATACCCGATACCATTGTCACGAGAAGACCACGCGATGATCGGTTGTAAAATATTAGCTCAATTTGTTGCTACATGGAAGACCACAAGCGTTTCCACCAAAGCCTTTGCAATCTCAACGACCACACTACGCCTTGTACTCTTGTAGGATGTCTTCCATTCCTCTAACTGCTACCTTACGAGGGTGAACGCGCTCATGAGTACATCTCATACACTCCAAATAGCAAAAATATCATGAGTGTGCCGGTATTCCCCTCTGCCAAAGTCCATCAACAAATCAAAAGTGTCCTTCAATGATCCACTCATGAGACAACCCCGGCCATGCCGCGCCATCTCCTTAAATGTGACATTATATAAGAGTAAATACATCCACCAACTCCCCATGTTTTATCTTCTAACAATTTATACACGAGTAGCGCCTCGAGATCAGCGTTATCAAGAATGCTGCTCACCTTGAGGATCACCGTGACACAGTCGTCATCCTTATTGCATTGACGCAACTCAAGATAATATCGAGAGGATTGAGGAGTGGAGTCGACCCTGGTATTGGGTATTGATGACAAAGTAAAAACATTTTGGTAGGAGGTCTTTGAATACAAGGTTAGATTCAGAAGGTCACCTCAAATCCATAAATTTATCAAATGACATCCGGAAATCCAAACTGAGATTTCAGATTATGGGGAGACCAATGTTTGAGTTTGTTCAATGTTTTTTATTTTTTATTTTCTCTTCCTTTTCTCCTTCCACTTCTTCCCAAAACTTGAAAACAAACAGGCAGGTACGAATGCAATCAATCCCGTCTCAATCAATTCGTGTATTTCTTTGTCTTGCTTGTCTTGCTTGTCTTGTTTCTTTCTTGTTTTCTCTCTGTCGATCCCGCGCACACAAAACCAAAACACAACCCCATCCACCACCCCATCGCTTTCAAGAAACCTTGCCAATCAATACCATCGTCCAAAACAAGTCCAATATGATAAAAAATAGACGGTTTGAAGCCATTGTTCAATCATGGCGAGAAAGCAATAGAGACAGACTAAATTGCAGCAGGAACGGCGAAGATGCTTCTTGTAAGAGAAGTACAAAAAAACATACTATGCGTTTAACCGCATGGCTACAGAACCAAAAGCACGCTCTTGTGCAAGAAGAAAATTCGTATCACCAGCCCATGATTAAATCTATCGATAGAGCACCTGTTCTTCTTGGGAATGCCAATGAACGACAAGACGAGACTGGCAACGTGACAGGTGCTAAGTCAAGGTAAGCTAATTTGTAAGAATGTAGGACATTTTGTTCAAATCTCAAATCGTGGCTGGTGCAGATTTTAATATGTAAGACTGAAATAATTGATCATGAGAAGCATCTCTTCTCAAATTTCAATCCTGCGCACAAGCTGACCTACAGTACTTTGTTCTCTTCTCTTCCCACTCAAACGAACCCAAGCAAACCATCATCAGACAACAACATGACTACGTCGAAACGAAGAGATTGGAGATCTGCTGTGGATCCCAAGTCAGGCCGAACCTACTACTACGATGCAATCTCGAGGGAAACGCAGTGGAGGAAGCCACTAGAATTGGCATCTCGTTCGGAACGTCAAAAGATCGAGGAAAAGGAGAATAAACAACGTGACTTCTTCCGATCCATGGAAAAGAACATATTAAAAGCGATGGATAGAGGTCACGTCCCTGGCGTCTCTATAACAAACGAGGATGTAGTGAAACCTCTACGAAACAGCACATCTAACTTGAGGAAGAAACTCAAGAAGCCAAGTCTTATCCGAACAATATCTTCAATGGATGATACACTGATTGCGGAGCTTACCAAAGACATCAATATATCAAACTCGGGAATGATTAGCCCCGATAGTACTACGAGTAGCTTCTTTGATTCATTGCCCCAGCCCGCTCAATTCAATTCATCCAAAAAGCAATATTCGCCGCCTCCGTTTGCAACCACGAGTGATTTGGACAGGGCTCCGACATTTAAGCGCACAATAACTCCTCCTACTGACGAAGTATCAAAAGATCTGCCAAAACCAACGATGGCAAAACGTAATACATGTGGATCTCTATACATTAGAACTACCATGGCTGCCCCCGATAAGGATGCGGCAATCAAGGTAAGTCTTTTTTTATTGTGATGATTCATTGTCTCTCAAATTAAAAAATAACATTTCTTACATCTCGTCATTTCTCACGACTTACAATAGTGCCTGTGTGGAGTATTCCGAACGCACATTATCCAATCTGATAAAGAACGCAATGCGCAGCCCAAGTTTGAAGACTACGAAATTTTCAATGATAATTTCGAAAAGCATCCATTTACACATGATTCTCATGCTATTATTGTTGAAACCAGCGACGCAATCGAGATGATGCGATTTGAAGAAAAGATACCCTCCCTCGAAGAGATTACCTCGTTCTACCGCTTTGTTTTTAACAAGGCCCAGATGGAGAGCGACTGTATCATCATGTCCCTCATTTATGTCGAACGCCTATTGCGTGAGACAAAGGGTGGCGTTCGTCCCAATGTCAATAATTGGAGGTCTGTGCTGTTCTCTTGCATGGTGCTTGCAAGCAAAGTTTGGGATGATCTGAGCATGTGGAATGTTGATTTCTCTCACGCATGCCCTGAAGGGGTTACATTCTCTCTACAGCGCATTAATCAGTTGGAGCTAGCGCTTTTGACCTGTCTCCAGTACAATGTCAAGGTTCCAGCTAGTGAATATGCCAAATACTACTTTTTGATGAGGTCAATGTTGATTCGTAGTGGTCTTGCAGGACAGGATATTTTGTCCAGCACCCCTCTCGACCTGAACGGAGCCAAGGAACTTGAGTTCATCACTTCCAAGTACGGAGTAGAGAAGCCGTCAAAATTGAAGAGCAGGAGCAAAAGCATAGATGGCTTGGTGACGGACACTGGCTCTAGCAGCCCTTCTAGAAGATGCCACGTCAATCTAGAGCAGGTTGTCCGAATGTGATGCTAGCAAACCTGTCTCGCGACCTATATCGATGTTTCGTATAAATAAAGATATTGCTATAATAATGCTCTTTAGATATTTATTTCTACTGCCGAACATATGACATTGTAGGGATTCATATTGTAATTTATTGCTGAGATAGTAGTTAGTGGTGATGCGTTTCGAAAACACCTTACGTGCATTTCCCAATACCGGTACAATCCTACAAAGGTATGCTGCATTTATAAAGAAATGCATGAAGGAAAGGCTGTTTCTTTCAATACTACGTACTACCTATTGTCCTGTTATAGAATATTATCATCATTTCAGAAGGCCCTCTGCCCATTCTATTTCACTTTCGTCGCACTCTCTGAATTCTCCTTCCTTCAGACCTTTAAGTTCAACTTTACCATGCCGCTCCCTTCGAAGCTCAATCACTGGATGCTTACAATTCGCCAACATTCTTCGCACCATCCGATATTTACCTTCTTGCACAGTTATCCTTACATTAGTGAGTGGAAGTTCCAAATCTGTATGCTTCGTATCGTCATCCTTAGCTTTCTCTGCCTTCAAATGATCATCCTTGATAGATCGGCTTTCCTCAAGACCAATTTCTTCCACGTCCAGGAGATTTGCAAAATGAATTCCTTCACTAGTTTCGACACCATCCTCCTCAAGCAGTTTTCTCAACGAGACAACATCCACCTTACCGCCAGCAACTGTTGCAACATACTCTTTTTCAACACTATGTTTTGGGTGCAGAAGTCGTTGTGTCAGTTCTCCTTCCATCGAAAATAAGAGCAGGCCAGATGTGTCATAATCTAGCCTTCCCACAGGATGAATGTTCAATTTCGCATATTTCTTTGGAACAATCATTCCAAGGTGTTTCTTGTTCGAATGTTTCTCATCCATTGCACTAAGCATAAACTTTGGTTTATGAAACGCAATCAAAATAGGAGGAGGTTGAGGAATTTCCTTTCCATCCATGTACAATATTGAATTCATTGAGAGCTTCTCCTTGGGACCTTTGACAGGAATCATTTCCGTGTCAGGAGACTTCCTCCATGCCACCCTGCGACGCTGGATGGCATCAAATGCCTCTGATCGAGAAAGTGATGCTCTGTGGGAAAGAACTTTATCGGCCCGCAGTGGTTTATTCTTGTCACCTCCTCCTTTCTTCTTCCAACTCTTTTTTTTAACAGATCCTTCTGAAGACGTGACTTTCGATCTACTTTGGATTGAGTTCAATTCTGGACCTACATTACTAGATGCAAAGAGTGCAGTGCTGCGGTTGGGTAAAGCTGAAGAGAAATTTACTCTTTCTACAATGTTCACAGATCTGTAGTCTGGACATAAAAATGCTGTAGCTCTAGTAGCTGCAATCAAGATACCTCCGGAAAGGGCCGCTTTTTGCCGACTAAAGAGATGCACCATGGCCATCAGGACCGGGTTTGTTTTAGTTATGGATGATGGATGATGGATGATGTAAAAGGTATGATAAAATAATGGGGATGATGGATGGTTGCCATTTTGGCGCGGTGAGAGGCTTCATTTTCTCGCCTCTGGTTATGACCCTAAAATGTCTAGTAAAGTTTTGCAGGGGAGGGGGCTCTGAATACAATTAGTACCGGCACCAGTATTACATTTCATTCATTCTATGATATTTGTTTGGAGACTGAAGAAGAGGACTTTATAATGCATGGCATTTCTTCTTCTCTATGTGTTGCTCTTCGCTGGCTCGTACCGAGCAATGCTCTACTTTGCAAGCTTTTTACGCATCTGGAGCACGACTTGCAAATTCAAAATAAACCGTGAAGGACTGAAAATATTAGGTCTTGACGAAAAAAATACCATCAACGGCAGGCAACGCGAGCATCAATCAACATCAAGCGGATGCATTAACAAAATTGTGAGGTCGTCCACTACAGTACTAAATCACCGAACACAGTTCAAACATCTAGCTAGCTACCAGTAAAAGTAATAAGGCAGTGGGGTCGGTCCTGAGCACATTGAAAGTACGCAAACTGAAGGATAAAATATTCCGACTGACTCACTCCTCACTCCAAAGATTGAAATGAGTTTCATACTCCGTACCCTTTCCAATTACAGCCGACAGCTCGCATTTGCAATTGCTCCAATACCTGCATACCTACCGCAGTACTATACTCTTTGTAATTCTTCCAACGATCCTATTCTGCAACGAAAAGTAGGACATACTTTGAAGAAGTCAGGAAGCTTTCCAGATTTTGCATTTGACCACCATGATGACACATCATTATCTCACAGCCACGGGAAAATGCATCAAATCACTGAAGCTGGATTATCTTCAACCTCCATTATGATTCTATTACTATCGCACATATTCCGCCTTCAGTACTTCCTTGGTTCTGCTATAATAAGTATTTTTGGCGGAAACTCCAATTCTTTAGGGAAGGCAGATAGGGTACAATTCGATCTCGTCACCCAATCACTAGTCATGGTAGGTATACAACTCATGCTCCTATCTGCGGTCACGCGACGACGAAGAATGGCAACAAAGAGGAAGACCTATGATAAAAAAAACTCGATGGGAGGGCAGAACGTGCCTACGTCCCCGCGAGAATCTTCCATTTCCCAAAAATCATTTATTTGGATAGTTCAACCGAAACGGCACTGGCATTGGGATACAGTTCATCAATACGTCGAACTCATTATTGTGGTGACAATATTGACATATTTCTTCGGAAGGTACTACTTGTACCCCAATGGTTTCCTGGAGTACATTAGTACAGTCAAGATCATTTCAGTGTTGCTGGAATCGTGTTTGGCTCTACCGCAAATTATTCTCAATTACAAACGAAAGAGCACAGAAGGTCTCAGTCTAGTTATGGTATTAGGATGGGTAATTGGCGATTTGTTGAAAATGGTTTACTTTATTATAAGTTCAGGTATACTGAATCATCACAAGGAAGTGACCACGGTCATCAGTGCAGACGAGGAAGGTTCAGACATGACGGCATTTATATTTGGCTGCGTATTCGCTTTGGTAATGGATATCATTGTGGGTCTTCAGGTTTGCAAAATTTATCCATCGCATGATATGATGGAATTGCGGGATAAGGCAGGACGGGCTTGGAGAAGGTTTGAGATACGCGTGTTGCAAATTGATTACAGCTCGCAGTCCTCGTCATTGCCGTCAACGCCCAACAAGGGCCGTGGCGGTTCGTTAGACGGAAATGACTTGACGTGCTGAAAACTTCTGTGGTGTTTCTTCGATCTCAGTGCTTTAGGCTAATTGAAATCAATTCTTTCTAATATAACTTTGGTTGTATTATTATACTATGCGCCGTTATTTTAGTATCTACATCCAGACATGTTTTGAAAATTGGATAGACAAAAAACGTGCATTCGTTCCATAGCACAGTTGCGGTTCCATCTGATTGATCTGCCGAATCCAAACTAAACTAAGCTATAATGTATCGCTTACATTCTTCCACCACGGAGCTGCAATACCATATGGATGGTGGCACCAGCTTTGATATTGTACGATTCAAGAGTTCTTTCATCGGTCCTAAATTAGAAATGAATCGTTTGAAAAAGCATGAGATTCAAGTCCAATCAACCTGGATTCATATTCAATATCACTGAAGGAAAAACACAAGATTTATCTCCGGAACAGGAACTTACAATTGTTTTCCAGAGAAAATGAGTCGGATCTGATCCACTTGGATTCCCTCCTTTTCTTGAAGCGCCTGCTTTACGGCAAGGATTTGTTGATCAGGCTCAAAATCAAAGGAATTCTTACGCCCTGTCAAAGTCTTGATTAATAGCTGCATGGAGAAATAGAGAGGGTGAGTCAAGATTGTGGGTGATGCGACAAATGGGACTACTGCCGCCGTCGACCAAGTCAGTCCCTCCATCAAGTCTAGGTTTCTAGCTCGTGTTGGCAAGATTGTCCGTATGCCTTGCGCACTTTCCGGTTGTAAAAGAAAGGAATAACTTGCTCACCTGCATGTTGTATAATTTGAGAGGAGTATTGGTTCTAGTTCTTGTTCTACTGCGGGCGAGTTGAGGTAATGTTGTGATGTTTGTTCCGGTCGTGAACGTGAAAGAGGTTCTGTGACGATGGTTGGTGTGGTCACGTGAGCGTTTGATGGAGGAGGGCTTCGATTGGCTTCTTGGTACTGTAAATTTCTTGTAGGGTTTCGCAAATTTGGTGATTTTTATTAAAGGTCTTGGGAATTTTATATCACCTTTGGATTTGTTCGCCACACATTTTTTCCCAGACACCTATCATACTTCTTGTAGGTACATAGAGTATGTATTGTAGATAACGATCTCGAAATACAACACAGCCTGCCGAAAGCCGACGCCAAAACTAGCACTTGGCTGAATACAATAGCATGGACGAAAATGAGAAGAATCAGCCGTTGGACCCCAAACAGCGACACATTGTTCTAGCATTATACAAATTTGTAACAATCCCAGAAGAAGAAATTCCTTCACTCCAGGTCGAAGTGGAGGCAAGATTACGATCTGTCAAAGCGAAGGGAACCATCCTTTTAGCCGCTGAAGGTATCAATGGAACTATCTGCTACCCCGAAAAAGATGCAGGGGGTCCTTCTTATGATTCACTTCAAGATTTTTTGCAAAATCATCAATATTTCATGGGGCTCCGGACAAGATCAAGTTATACAGATTCGGCAGTCTTTCACAGGCTCAAGGTGAAGATAAAGAAGGAGATTGTTACAGTCGGAGGAGATGCTTCTGAAACGGATGAAGCGAAGAAACCCATTGGGTACATGAGAAAGTGTACTATTGATCCCACCAAAGTTGTTGGAAAATATGTGCCACCTACTGAGGAGTGGGATGCTTTATGTGATGACCCCGATGTAGTAGTCATTGATACCCGAAATAAATATGAGATCGACATCGGGACGTTTGAAAATGCGATTAATCCAAATACTGATAACTTTCGGCAGTTTCCAGATTGGCTGCACAGATTTGCCACAGCGTGTAAAGAGGCTGGCAGTGAAAGCGAAAGAGATGAAAGTCAGCAAGACAAGAAACATTGCGTCCTCAATAGTAAAAGCGAAAGTACAGATAATGCAAGAAATCCAAACCCTGTACCTGACGAGGAGATGCCTGTGGTTCGCAAAAAGCCGAAAGCTGTGGCAATGTTTTGCACTGGGGGAATTAGATGTGAAAAGAGTACTAGTTATACCATTGCTGCCAATGTTTTTCCGAAAGATATTCCAGTGTATCATCTTGACGGGGGAGTTCTTGCATACTTAGATGCCCATCCTGATGAAAAGAAGAGTAAATGGAGGGGCGAATGTTTTGTATTTGATCAGAGAATTGCAGTGACACACGGCCTCAAGCCTTCCTCAAAGTACGATACATGCCATGCTTGTAGAAGACCAATCTCTACAGACGACATGGAACGACTAGACTATATTAAAGGAGTCTGCTGTAGATATTGCAAAGATGTAGTAACGGAAAAACAAATGAACCGTTTTGAAGAGCGCCAGAAGCAGGTTGAGCTTGCAGAGGCCAAAGGCTCTCTGCACATTCACGACCCAAAAGATATCCTAGAAGAGCGAGCAACATAATAATACGTGTTCCTCCTCCTTCCATAAATCCGTTCACTTTCCTACCACACGTACTTCATTTGATAGAACATAGAAAGATGGAGCAGATATTTGATAGACTAGTGTATTCCAAGATTGGGTTTGGTTGTGATAACACTTATTAGTCATTAGTTCATACACAAAAGGTCCTATTAGTACTGTGCGATATTCATTGATGGAGTATATCTCAAGATCAATTCCCGCTTATAAGCTAAAGTCTTCCAAATCGTCATCTTCAAACATGAAGCCTTCACTGTTGTCATCTTCCCCAGAAAAGTCATGAGAAACAATGGTGTTGTCAGATCCATCAGTAATGAGAATCTTCCCATTGGTAAACATTGACCCAAGCCATGCCTTGTATCCTGTCAAGGCATAGAGGCACTTTGGCCGTTTATCCAAAACTCCAATATCATCATAGTAAGCTTCCTCTTCATCATCGTCATCATGAATTATAGTACTTCCAGACTCTTCGTTCCTGTAATAAGAACAATTCCAAACCCGTATGGTTGAATCCTGGGATCCAGTCAAAATGAGCCCTGGTGATGGCGACGAGAGTGCCATTACAATGTCTCGATGACTCGGCCTTAATCTTCCTCTCAAAGAATCGTCATTCAAAAATGGCTTACTCTCTGAAACATATGCTAACGAATCAATGTTGAGACGTTTCTGGTACAAGCTTCCTTCCGAACCTCCACAAATAACAGACCAAATGGCCGCTTGCTTCTCACCATCATCTGTGACTGATTCCTGATCATTTTGCACAATCGTGGCACACCTTGCATATTCGCGTTTTCTCTTTCCAACACCTCTTCCAAACGGTTTCCATTCCGCCATGATCTCCCCTTCTTCCAAGGAGAAAAGGGCAACAGTACCTCCAGCAGTGGCTGCAACACCACATCCAATCTCATTATTGATAGAAACACTCAATACCTCCGAGCCCACATCCAATTCATACATTGGTTCCTTCTGCATTTCCAAAGGCGTCTCTGAATCATCATATTCAAAAGCCCTCACAAACCCATCATATCCTCCAGTCCAAAGCATACCAACATCATCAAATGCAAGGTCGGTAACCAACGTCGAATCCAAATACCAAATCTTCCCTTCACTCTTCAAATGAAGTTTGGTACTGCTCGCCGACGCACCCCTGCTCCCTTTATAATAGCTCTCCTCTTCTCCATCAATCTTGAAAACGTGCAATCCCCCTTCTCTCCCTGCACTCACGACGATATCATTGTGAATTGCAATGGCAATGACTCCACCACCATCGTACTTTCCGTACAATTTCTTCATTGCCTCAGTCACTTCTTCATCGTCAATCTGTGCTTCGTGCACGCTAGTGACGCAGTCCAATTCCTCTGCATTTTCAAGGTCTACAAGGTAAATGTTTCCCTTGGCACTACCACATACGGCGAGTGGGTAGGTATCGATTGCAATACGACGGATCCAATCGTTTAGCTGGAGTCTGACGGAGGATACACATTCTCCTCCTTTCCAGTTCGAGGCGAGTTCGTCCTCATCGTTGTATTCGAATATAGGTTCGCTGCTACTGCTATCCGTAGATTCTGTAGGGTGTAGGAAAGGGGAGGAAGACAAGGAGTCTTGGCGTGCTCGGAGGGAGGCATAGATGCTGGCATCTTGGTTGCTGCTACTTTCGGAGGAGGAGGAAGAGGAGGAGGCCTCAAAGTCATCAAAGTCGTCGAATAGCGATGCAGTGAGTTGAGATGGTACGTGTAGTCGTGCGTGTTCATTCAGTAATGATTTTTTAGCAGAGATGAATGCTGTCGATTGAATCTGTGGCTTTGTATGCTTTGCAAGGATGAATGCATTTGCATTTTCGATGGAATTAGAAGAGAGGATTAATATCCCAATTGCTAGTGAGTGAATGGATACCATTTTAGCCAGTGCGCGAAGTTGTTGTATAGTTCCTATGATTGCTCTAATATAGGTACTGAACGATGATGGTGCATGCGTTTGGTTGTACTTTCCACTTTGTTGCTTTTGCACGTTGCACGTTGCATGCACGATGCACACGACGACACATCTCATGTTCATGTGGTTGGCGCTGAAAGGGTTCGATGAAATGACGTAGGGAATCTTTGATCTCTCGGATTGGGAGATATTGAAAAAGTACAGACCGCTTCAACATGAGAAGATAACAGAGCCGTGTCATGTTGATACTTTACGCTTGCCTTTTCTTCATGATGATGGATGTGTTTGTGTTTGTTATTTACGAGCCTTTTCCTTGATCAATTAACTAAAGGCCTACACCGCACGAAATTAGCTTCTACGACTTAGTACTTAACGGTACACATGTATGTACACATATTTAGCTTTTCGTTAAGTACCAAGTCGCAGAAGCTAATTTAGTTATCAATTGTCTGGTAAATTGTAAATTATCCATGTCAGACATGGTTATAAGCTAAATAATTCATACCATTAATAAGAAGGCCTAATTACAATAGTAGAAGAAGTCTTATCATTTACTAATTTAGCTTTTATTAGTTGATCAGAAAATCCTGTAGGATCCTGTAGGATCCTGTAGGATCCTGTAGGATCCTGTACGATCCTGTACGATCCTGTACGATCCTGTACGATCCTGTACGATCCTGGGCAACTTCCCGGATTTTATTCAAGAGGAA
>Ga0209712_10002696_pt1 | contig 14543 bp, 13 predicted proteins | sample ArcOceMetagenome_FD_187443 | JGI IMG/M metagenome (GOLD analysis project Ga0209712, IMG submission 187443) | Marine eukaryotic phytoplankton communities from Arctic Ocean - Arctic Ocean - Greenland ARC118M Metagenome (SPAdes) (version 2) | ecosystem: Environmental > Aquatic > Marine > Oceanic...
TTTTTACCTTCTTAACAATGGAGATTGATCAGGATTTGATAGAATATGTTATCGCATCAAACTCAATTTTTGAGGGAATGATAAAAAAACAATATTTTTATGAACTTAAAAATCAAAGCTTTCATCTTATCATCTTAAACGGAGATGCTCGAGAAACATTACCTAAATATAGAAAGGAATTTAATCCTAAATTTGATTGTATTTATCAGGATGCTTTTAGCCCAAAAAGAAATGCTATTTTATGGACTAAAGAGTGGTTTGAACTCCTTTATTCAATTGCATCCAAAGATTGTATAATGAGTACATACAGTTCATCGTCTTCAATAAGAAAGTCTATGCTAGCAGCGAGATGGAAGTTATATAAAGGTGAAAAGTTTGGTCCTAAAAGATCTTCTACTAGAGCAAAAATAACTGGTACTTCTGAAGCCGATATATTAACTCACTTAGAAAACTCTCCTGTTATAACAATTACTGACGAAAACTATAAGCAATATACAATGGACAATACCAATGAAAAATACTGAAATTTGTGATTTATTAAATATTAAATACCCTATTATTCAAGGGGGTATGGTTTGGGTCTCTGGCGCAAAGCTGGCCGCTGCTGCATCAAATGCTGGATGTTTGGGTGTAATAGGAGCAGGCTCAATGAATCCTGAGTTATTGAAAAAACATATAGAGAAAGCTCAAAGCTTAACCGACAAACCTCTAGCTGTTAACTTCCCTCTTTTATATTCTAAGGTTGATGAACAAATTCAAGTTGCCCTAGACGCTAATATAAAAATATTCATTACAAGTGCTGGAAGCCCCAAGATGTTTACAAAAATGTTAAAAGATAAAGGCCGTATTGTTATGCATGTTACCAGTTCACCAATTCTTGCTAAAAAATGCTCGGATGCTGGAGTTGATGCTGTTATAGCTGAAGGATTTGAAGCCGGTGGCCATAATGGTCGTGATGAAATTACAACTCTCGCTCTTATACCTCAAGTTGTAGATGCTGTTGATATTCCAGTTATAGCTGCTGGGGGATTTGCAGATGGTAGAGGTATCGCAGCAGGTCTAGCTCTTGGTGCAAGTGGTATTCAAATGGGAACTAGGTTCCTAATGACAAAAGAAAGTAGTGCACATGAAAATTATAAAAATATTTTACTAGATGCCAACAGTGGTTCAACAAAATTAATGCTGAAAAGTCATGTTCCTGTCAGGCTTTTTAAAAATAAGTTTTTTACTGAAATAGAAGAACTCGAAAAGATGTGTGCAAATAAAGAAAAACTTATTGAACACTTGGGTCACGGGCGTGCAAGAAAAGGTATGCTTGATGGAGACTTAGAATCAGGAGAGTTAGAAATCGGACAGATATGTAGTCTAATTCAAGCAATTCCCACTGTAAAAGAGATGGTAGAGAATCTAGAAATTGAATTTAATCAAACTATTCGTCAATTCCGCGACTAGTTTCTTCCGTTGGCTTCTCAACTTCTTCACTATAGTCCATATTTTCTTTTGCATTATAAGAAGAATCAACAACTGCAGGATCTCTTACCACTGCGGAATCATTAGATTCTTTTTTTAGATTTTTAAGAACATATTTTGAGACACGGCTTTCATTGTATTTTCCAAAAAAACCACAATAAGTATCGTCCATAATTCCTTTTAATATTAAATCTTGAATTCTTTGATAACTTGTTACATCAGAGTATTTTTCATAGGCCTGATTATAAATATCTTTAAGAAGTTTTGGCTTGAAACCTTTATTACCAGTCACATCATAATCAACTACAGCTAATACTTTCTCTTCATACATATTATAGTAATCTATATCTGGTGGAGAATCATTTTGTAATATGGCAGCCCCAAGTAAAGATCCACCACTTAAACCTCCACCCATTTGTGAGCTTAAAGCACTACTTCTTCTGTTTTTATAATTCTTGTAGGCCTTATGATATTTGGCCCTCTTACTTTTGGCCTTACGTCTGTATCTGGACATACAATCTTCTGTATCTACGGCCAAAGTCTGAATGGAAAAAACTGAAAGTGTCATTACGAGTATCTTTTTCATAAAGTACCTGTCGGCAATAATCAGGTATTACTTGAGTTTTATTATTCTAAATGTTCTATTATAAATTTATTTACTAAGTTTTGGTTATCGCCAATATCGATAAGTATCCGTTTTGCTTGAGCTTTTTCTTCTAGTGAAACAATTTGGAAATGACGTTCTTTTTTATTCCATCCCCAAGACCACTTATATTTACTTTTTATTGGAGATAAATGACCTAGTCTAACTCCGCTATACATTAGATTGCCATAGAAACTACTAGCTTTCTGGCCTACACATCTCTTAAGATCTAAGTCAGCTTGATCTTGTTCATTTTTAGTTCCACCAATCCAGTACCATAGGTCGTGACTTACACAACAGTCTTGCCAAAGCTTGGGCCTTGAGACCGTACCTTCAGGAAAATAAGTACAATAATCAGTTTTAAATTTAAGAAGCTCTCCCTCTTTAGAATTAGAGCAGTGTGATTCAAAAGTTATAAAAAAGAGTAAAACCAACAAAATTTTCATAGACAATATTCTCCCATATATAAACCTAACAATCAAAGATGCTGTATTGTCATTTTTACACAAAGAGCCAAATAATATTTATATATGCTATAAAAACTCCAACCAAACTTAAACAATTACGGAGTTTTTATGAAACTTATCACTATTATTGCCCTATCTCTTCTTTCAATTTCTGCTTTTGCGCAGTCATATACTTGCATAGATACATCAATTGGAAATATAGATACAATTAAAATTAGTATTCATCATGGTGATGTTTTCATCTCTGAGATTGACAGAGATGGTCAAAAAGTAAACTTAGTCGTTACTTCTGAAGATATGGAGGGGAATTATTCTGCATCATTATCAGAGTATGCTGGATATAATAGAACTATTGTAAAGAATGGTGACTCTATCTCTATCGACTTTAAGGATGAATGTTCTGGTTCTACTGCTTACTTAGTTTGTAAGTAAAAAAAAGGCTCCAGTTAGGAGCCTCTCATTATCTTAAATATCTTAAATTATTTTGCATTCATTTCTAAAGCTTTTATTCGATCACTCAATTTGGGATGAGTAGAAAGTAATTCCATTATTCCATTTTTAGAAGTTATCTTCATAGAATTCATCTCTTTAGTGTCTTTATCAAAGACACCGTTTTCATATTGAGCTTGAAGGCTTTTGAGGGCCCCTATCATTTTATCCCGTCCAGCTAAACTTGCAGCACCTGAATCTGCTCTATATTCTCTATATCTAGAAAAGAACGCCACAACAAACATTCCAAGAAACCCAAAAATCATTTGGAATAAACTTATGAGGGCAAAACGCGCAAAAAACCCAAGTCCTTGCCCACCATCATCATCATCACCACTAATAAAGTTATCAATTAACATAACTGCTATATGTGCAAAGAACATAACAAAAGCATTTATTACACCTTGAACTAACGCCATCGTAACCATATCACCGTTAGCAATATGAGAGACTTCATGTGCTAGTACCCCTTCAACTTCATCCCCAGACATTCCATTAAGTAGTCCCGTTGAAACTGCAACAAGAGAGTTGGACTTACTAGGTCCCGTGGCAAATGCATTAACTTCCTGAGATTCGTAAATACCAACTTCTGGCATTTTTGGGAGATTAGCGGCTTTTGATAGCCTATGGATTGTATTAACTAATCCAGAATAGTTTGGATCATTATCAGCAATTATATGCAATCCCATCATTCTTTTGGCCGACCACTTACTAATAGATAAAGATATAAAAGATCCTACCATTCCGAATACACCACACATTATCATCAAAGATGTGTAGTTGATTCCATTAGCTTGCAGATATGGCTCAATACCAAAAACTTGTAAAATAATTGTAACCATCACCATGACAGCGATATTGGTTAACATAAATAGCGAAATACGCTTAAACATACTATTATCTCCTTCAATTCTACTATATATTAAAGATAATACCTTTTTATTTAGAGTCAAGGTTTTGATTTATAGATATTTATTAGATATAGTCCAACTAATTGAATTAATAAGATAAGCCCTGAGGAAATAATGGAATCAAAAGAAAACAAAGTCTTTAAAATATTTATTGTATTCACTACACTTTTAAGTGCATTCATAATCTATTTCTTAATGATAAGACCGCTTAAAATAGTTTTAACAGCAACTGATACTAGCACTGATCCAATTCTATTTACATATGAACAGTCTGAAATTAATCCAAGTCTTGAAGAATTTAAAATAAGAAGTATAGAAAGAGGTCATGTTGTTGTTGTTCTTCTTGGCCCAAAAAGAAAACTCCTTTCAAACCAGCAGTATGATTTACTATTGATGGGGTTTTCTAAGTGTAATGGAATACTTCCCTGTAAAGTTCTTAAGATCCCAAAATCTGAATTTGAGTCTAAGGCCCGCGTAAGAAAAGATGTAAAATAAACTTCGCTATTTACGAGGCTTGAATCTTTTATAGCTGAACATCTACAAATGTAGAATAATCCAAGTCTTTATGGCTCTTTTTTGATTTTAATACTAAATCATTAAACATTGCTTTACCGTTAACTTTTATTTCTACACTTTTATTTAAGTCGACCATTTTCTGATCCAGATAAACTCTAACTTTTGATATGTTTCTATCAAGAGTTAAACTAATAATATTACCTAGAACTTTTCCATAAACACTATTAACTTTTTTGTATTCAATATGTTCTAATCCTTCAATCCAAAAATATGAATTCATCTTTCCATAATATACTTCAAAACCATTAGTCCATTGATTTTTTATCAGTTCATTAATATTATACTCCATACCAGTAATAAACTTCTGATGTGGGTTTCTTGTTTTTTCAAACTCTTTTCTTAAAAGTCCTGAGTATATAGTTTTTGGATAATTATGTGATCCATTATAGAAAACCACCTCAAATTTTGAATCTTTATTTAATAATTTTTCTTTTGATTCTATTCGCTTCTTTTGCTCTTTAGCCCTTTCAACAAATACTTGGAAGTGGTCATTTAAGCCCTGAAGATGAAGGTATCTATGATTAAAATAAGTATTCATATAAAGTGAATTATTTCTTTTTCTAACAGCATTAACTTGTTCATTTTTAATATTAAAATCATATCCAGCTGCAACGGGCATAAAAAATGAAAATTCACTTGCAAGCCAATGTGCACTACGCGTAATCCCCATACCCCCCATTGAATGACCTGTTAAACCAATTGAGTTTCTATCAATGTTTAAATCTTTTACAGCAATTTTCTTCAAGTCACGAAGCATATCAATCATATGACCGCCCCAGTTTTGTGAACTTCCACTTGGGCAAATGAGAGCTACATTAAGAGAGTCTGCAACTGATTTCAAATCATTAATATAACTTTTAGCCACACTTAATGATCCACTTCTTGTCATAGTACTTTGACCACCACCATGAAGAAAGAACAACGCCTTTATATTCTTTTTTCCCTTAAGGTTAGCAGGTACATAATATAATATATCATAGTCAGATATTTTTTTTTCGACATCATCAACTTTTGCATAATTATTAAAAAGACTTTGAGATATTTTACCATAATCTTTGAAGACAACTTGGTTTAGTTCTTTAGATTTAGTAGATGTGGATGCTATTGACTGTGTTGCTATTAGAGTTAGAATTGAGATTTTCAGTAATATTTTTTTCACATAGACCTCCAATGATTGATATAATAATGGTTGATTTGAAATTTAAAATCCGGAAAAGGCCTTGCGTACCTTTTCCGGTTTCATATTTTTATTGCGCCATTTCGATAAGTTTATTAATAACTTGGATAAGTGGCTGTGGCTTTTCATAAATATGCTCACAGTTAACTTTTAAGTACTTTGGTAAGTTCTTATTAAGATCTGTTTTCTTATCTCTTTTAAGCTCACATCTATCAAACCATCCATATGTTGGAGTTGAATAATATTTGTTCGCTGAAGCTAAAATTGAAGCATCTTTATATGAACTTGGTGGCTGTCTAGAGCCATCTTTCCATTCAGGAAGATCAGTTCTTCCTTTAAAGTATGGTTTCCAATCTTTTGTTACGGCCCAAAAGAAGTCTGGTTGTTTTCTTTTATTTTCAGAGAACAAGTTACCTTTACCAATTTCTTTCGTTCTCCACTGACCACCAATGATGTCACCTTTAGCATTTAACTCAAGATCATAAAGCATATCGATGTCTTTACCTTCATCCATAGACTCATCATCAGTTTCATTTCTGTCAGGTCTATTCCAATTGATATAGTTCATAGTCATCTTTACACCGATTACGTGAGTAGCGTCTGGGTTTCTAAATGCCTTAAATTGATCTTTATCAGATATTTTTTGTATTTTACTCTTAACATTGCCTTCATATTTCCCTGTATAAGCATTAAAGTACTTGGCCTTATACGCATACATAGGGTGATTATCAACAGCTTCTGAAATTTTTCTCTCAACTATAAATGATCTTCCTTGTTTACCAATGATATTAACTAGACCTAAATGCCAGATAGCCGGATGAACACCAACACATCTTGGTTCAAGACGATCGCTAAACGCATCAGGAGCATCATCATATACTCTCCCCCAAGAATCTCTTGCGGGTTTTTTATCATTACATCTCATTCCCTGCATTAGGATTCCACCACCTGAAAAAGAGTCAGTTTTTTTATCATACTGTCTACCATCTTGAATTAAAGAGTTGGCCCACATGTATGAGGCTAATGCTTTCATATCAGTAGGATAAAATTTTAATGTTCTTCCGTTATCCAATTTAATTTTAACTGTTTTTCTTGGACGAGGAACAATTCCTGCAGCCGTTGCCCAACCGTGACAAATTCCTTCCCATAAGGCCATCAAAGTTGATTTTTCTTTAAGTACGTAGTTACCTTGCTCAGCTATAGCTAAAGGCCTTGCTTTTTCTAGAGCAGATTTTAAAGTTCTAGCTTTACCTTCTTTAAGTAAGTAAGCCGCAATTGCATCAGTTAAGCCACCTCGGCTCTTTTTAGCTGTTGGATATGCACCTTCTACAGTTCTAAATGGAATATTTGCACCATTTACCCAACCGTTATCTACATACATATTTGCTAATGCATAAGTGTCATGACCAACTTTATCAATTTTTGAAATTGAAGCGTTCTCTTTTTTAGAACCCCAGTCTTTCATATACTTTATAACTTTCTTTGAAAGAGTGAAGTTCTCATCACCAATTAAGATATCGTATTTTTCTGATGGAGCTAATTTATCAAGATCTTCTTGATCCATTGTTGCCCAATCTTTCAAAGTTGTTTTTTGTCTTTTAGTTAATCTTTTGTGATTAGATTCCCAAGAAAGCTCATGAGTTAACTTGAATACATTAATTTTAGGCCTATATGGATCTGCAATTAAACCTTTGTTTAGAGGCCAATAAGTGCTCATCCAAGGTTTTTTACCAGGAGTTACTGCATTTTGAGTATTTCTTGAACTAAGGTTATCACTAACTATATTATGGAAGTTTTTTATATAATTTCTATCTTCACTCATTATACGAACACGTTCTTGAACATAACTTGTAGATGGTGCAACAAAAGGATAAATCATTTGTCCGTAAGAGTTTTTTGGTGCTTTATCTAAAAAGTCATAAGACTTTTGAGCTTTTGAATCGGCAGCGAGAGCGGATAAAGATTGTAATGACATCGAAGCTAATAATGACATCGACATTAGTCTGTTCATTTTCATGAGTTATCTCCTTAAAGGGGTAAAGATATTTGTGGAGAAAATAACACATCGAATCATTTATCTCAATTTGGGAATGAAAGATATGTAATAAATACAAATAACATCTCGAGGAATATACGAACATAGTTATTTGCTGGGTATTCCTTGTGCTTTTTGATACGAAATTCCAATGAGAAAACTACTAACTATAACAATCTTAGGATTTTTAAGTAATATGAGCCTTGCAAGTGAATTGAACACTATTAAAATTATGCATTATAATATTAAAGAACTTGATACAGTTAAGATCAATTCTGGAACAAAGGATAATGATCAATTTAAGGCCGTTAAACAGATTCTAGATTCTTATGATTACGATATCCTGTCTCTAAATGAAATTCAATATGACCTACCCTCTGTGCCAACTAAGGCCAATACCACTAAGGGCCAAAACTTAGATAAACTAAGAAGCGCATTTGATTTAAAAGGCTTAAATAATGAAGCTTTTTATCCGGCCAATACAGGAAATAACGCAAAACCCATGCCCTCTGGAGATTACTATCAAAACGCTAATGATCCTCTTGCTCGTGCTAATGCCGATAAAGTAAACTTTGGGACAATGCCAGGCCAGTACTCAACAGCAGCAATATTTAAATTTAAAAAGATTAATGAAATCGTTATTACGGACTTAAAATGGAAAGAATTTAATCCAAAACTAAACCTATCTCTTTTTGCTGATGTCACAGGAAATCCTATGCCAGATGGTATGCAGTTATTTGATAAGAACTTTACAGATGTAATTGTAGATCTTGATGGCAAGGAATTACATATAATACTTCTTCACTCTGTTCCAGCATTTCATTTTGGAAATATGAAAAGTGCTAACTATAAAAGAAATGAAGATCAATTAAAATTTCTTGAGTGGTATATAACTGGTTCGACTGATTTCAAAGTAAACATCAAAGGAATCAAACCTCTAAAAAAAGACGCCTATTATGTGGCCGTCGGTGATTTTAATACTGCTTTTCACGATACTGAAAAACTAGGTTCTGCAGTACTTAGGCGTATGTTCACTAAGTCAAAGCTTTGGGTTGGTAACGATTCTAAACTTAGTTTTACAAATGAAGGCCCAGGCTACGGGGCCAAGCCATTTCGTTTGATGCTTGATTATATTGCATATAGTAAAAATATTGAGATGATTAGTGGAAAAATAATACATCCAAGATTTGATAATGTTCAGCTTGGATGTAAGAAACCTTTTAATAAAATCAAACCAAAGGGTATGATAAAGGTATCATGGACAGAAAGAGACAAGATCTGTGAAGCTTTCGTTTATCCAGAATACAAACTATTTAAAGAAGCTTCAGATCATTATCCCATATTTGGAGAATTTCGATTAAACTAATCTAGTTTTTAAACAATAAATTGGTATACTAAATATATGTTAAAAAAAATTACGACACTTCTATTATTAAGCTTGATGACTTCATGCTCACTTGCACCTTTCTCATCCCATAAATCTGGTAAATCATACGGGGCTGGTAAGTCCCAGTTTGAACTTGGTACAGTCAATGCTAGCTACTATATGAAAGCTGGCTTTGGGATAAGTGAAAATATGGACCTGGGATTTGTTACTGAATTTGGTGGTTTTACTACTTCTGGAATCTTTACTAGGTACTCATTTATAAATAATGCAACAGGACCAGCTCTAGCATTGGAATTTGGTTACGGAAGCTCTGATACAACAACTTACTACTATACTGGCCTAATTGGATCTCTGGCCTTTTCTGAAAACTTCGAATTATTCATAAACCCTAGAATAGTTACTGTTTCTACAGATGAAACTGACGTAGACTTAGGCCAAACTGTAGGTAATGTAAAAGTTAATGCCTATGACTTAAACTACCTCTACGTATCATCTGGTTTTAATATCTGGTTCAGTGAAGTTGCAGGACTTTCAATTTATACGATTTATATCAAAGGTGAAGATCTAGAGACTACAGAAGATCAAACTACAGCTGGTACAATGATGTTTAGGTTCTAGGCATATATAAAATATTCAATATCTATATTCAATACTAAAAAGCTATTTACAATTAAGACTTCAATTGGTTTACTGTGCCCAAATTCAACTACTTATCCGAGGTCAAACAATGAAACAAATCTTCGCATTTGCACTATTAGCAGTTACATTTAATCTTTATGCAGGTGATGCTTTAGAAACAAATTCTGTTAAAGAAATTGAAAATAAAGTATTAGAAAAAGGTAAAAAGTATGGTGTTAAAAACGTTTTAGTTGTTTTTGATATTGATAATACACTTATGGCGATGCCTCAAAATTTTGGAGCTGATCAGTGGTTTGGATGGCAATCAAAAAACTGTATGAAAAAATCTGCTCCCGATTATTGTGTAGCTAATAATTTTGATGAGCTTTTAGATATTCAAGGTAAAATCTTTGCTATGAGTAATATGATTCCAAGTGAACCCGAAACACCAGCTGTTGTTAAAAACTTACAAAAGAAGGGTTACAAATTCATTCTACTAACTAGTCGTGGATATACGTATAGAAACTCTACAGAAAGAGCTCTAAAAATGAATAAGATGAACTTTATTGGTTCTTCAATTGGCCCAGCTAAAGGATATGCTGGCACATATAAGCCTGATATGGGTAAGAAAAAAGCTAGACCGGTAAGTTTTATGAATGGAGTTTTTATGACCTCAGGATTAAATAAAGGAATAATGCTAAAATCTCTACTAGCTAAAACAAAAACAAAATTTAAAGCAATCATTTTTGCTGATGATCATAAAAAACATACAGTAAGAATGCAGGCAATCCTAGGTGATACAAAGGGAATTGATTTAACAACTTATAGATATGGTGCAATTGATAAAACGGTTAAAGCTTTTCACGCAAGTAAGAAGAAGAAATCAAAGGCTGCCTGGAAATCACTTAATAAATTAAATGGTTCCGTATTTAAATAATAATGCAAAAACAAATAGAAAATTTTATTGAAGATATAATAAATAATCCAAAGCGGTACTTAATAGTATCGCTTTTTCTTTTTTTGGCGACAGCACCAGGCATATTATTTATAAAACAAGATTTTTCTTATAGGATTTGGTATTCAGACTCTGATCCACTTTTGCAGCGCTATGATAAATTTGAGAAAAAATTTGGGAACGATGATAATTTAATTATAGGTATTTATAATAAAGATGGTCTCTTTAATAAAAACTCTTTAACTAAAATTTTTAATTTAACTGAAGAAGTTTGGAAAGTAGCAAGTATATCAAGAGTAGATTCTCTTGCAAATTTTGATTATATTGAATCAAAAGCAGATGATATAGAAATAAATCCTTTAATAGCTGAAGATTCTCTTTCAATTATAGATGATAAATTTATTGAGGATCTAAAAACAAAGATTAATAATCATAAACATATAAAAGATAACTATATATCTAGGGATGGAAAACTGGCAATAATTGTGGCACAGATTTCTCCTTCATATACAGCTCTTGCAGACAACGAGCTAATTACCACTCAAGCACGACAGCTAGTTGAAAAGTACACAGACGAAAGCCACAAGCTTCAGTTAATTGGTACAAGCGTGTTAACACATATTTTTAAAGAAATTACGCAACAAGATGTAGGAAAATTACTACCTATGTTATATTTGATTTTCTCTATCTTGCTTTGGATTATATACAGAAGAAAATCAGGAATTCTTATTCCCTATTTAATAATAACAGTATCTATTTCAATGATGCTTGGAGTGAGTAGTTATTTAGGACTCAAAATAAATACACTCTCTGCAGTAGCTCCCAATATTCTTCTAACAGTTGCCATCGCTGATAGTATTCATATTCTAACAGTCTACTTTTTTTGTTTAAAACAAGGTTTCACAAACTCTGATGCAGTTAGATACAGCTTAACAAAAAACTTTCTCCCAACTCTCCTAACCAGTATTACTACTGCCATAGGCTTTTTCTCATTCAGTAGTGCTAAAATAGAACCCATAAGTGGTATGGGAATTAGTGTAGGATTTGGAGTTATTTTTGCTTGGCTTGCAACCTACATGCTAATAGGACCAATCATAAGCTTAATGCCTGCAAAGAATATTTCAACTAATAAGCCAAATACAAATATCATTGTTAAAGATAAAACCAAAAAATTCATATCAATTATATTTAAATATAGATTTATAATACTTATATTTACAATTATAAGTATTATATCAAGTTCATACATTGCAATGAAAAGTCTGCAAGTAAATCTAGATCCTTATACACAGTTCCCAGCTGATTATAAATTTGTAAAAGATATCAAAACAATTGAAAAGCATATGGGTCCAACTGATAATATTGATTTTATGATTAAAGCTTCTGGTATTGATTCCGCAAAGAATCCTATCTTTTTAAAGAAAGTTGAAACATATCAAGACTGGCTACTTGATCAAGACTATATAGATTCTACTTTTTCTATAATTGATATTTTAAAAGATATAAATAAAACTCTGAATAATAATAAAGAAACATTTTATGTTATTCCAAATGATAAAGAAACCATAGGCCAGGAGCTGTTATTTTATTCAATGGGACTTCCACCTGGGAAAGAGCTAACAAATCAAATTAGCTTAAAACAAGACTATGTACATGTTAGTGCTAACTGGACTGTAATGAACTCTAAAGAGGCCAAAGAAAAAATGGTTTTAATGCAAAATAAAGCGCACGAGCTTAAACTTGAATCTGTAATAACTGGAAAAATGCCCTTATTTCATGAACTAACTCCTTATGTAGTTAAAAGTTTTACTGATTCTTTTATTATGGCCTTGATTTTTATAACAATTATATTAATTATAGTTTTAAAATCATTTAAACTAGGTCTTTTGGCCTTAGTACCTAATCTTTTTCCCTTAATAATTGGATCATTATTTTACACAATATTTGGATGGTACATAGATATGGCCTCTGTAATTATAGCCTCTGTTTGTTTAGGAATAGCCGTTGATGACAGTATTCATTTTTTATTCGAATATAAAAAATACAAGTCAAAGGGTTTAAGTCCAATTGAATCACTTGAAATAATCTTTACCAATACGGTTCCTTCACTTGTAAACACAACGATTTTGCTTGTTATAGGATTTGGATCATTTTATGTAGCTGACTATGTCCCTAATTCAAATTTTGGAGTAATGGTCGCTATTGTATTAACAGTTGCTCTTTTAGCTGATTTAATAATACTACCTGCTATATTGCTCATATCTGAAAAGAGAGTTCATAATGAATAAAATTATTCTTCTATTTCTTATAGCTCCAAGCATCTGCTTAGCATTCAATAGCGAAAACTTAGAATTCCAAGGCGAGATTGGTTCAAGATACAGACACTTTCAAAATGATAATAATAAAGAAACAAAAGATTATCAGCTTAGTCTTGAAACAAAGTTCCAAGGTGACTATACAGATGGAGACAATATTTATCACTTTGGTTTTTTCTCTAGAGTTGATGCAAATGATAGCACTAGAAATATAATTAATTTTGATGAAGTTTATTATTCAAGAACAGGAATTGGATCTTCGGATTCAATAACATTCACAATTGGTAATCAAATATTTAACTGGTCTATGATGGAAGTCTTTCATCCAGTAGATAATATCAACTCTAGGAATTTTGATTCAAATGGTGATTTAATAGAAAGACTAGGTCAGCCATCATTAATTCTAAAAAAAGAGTTTGAGACTTCATACATAGAGATGATTGTCTTAATTGATACAGTGGATTCAATTATGCCAAGCAAGTCAAATAGAAATGGTGCTCAATTGAATATTAATCAACCTAGGTATGCTACAGGTGATCTAGAAGATACTGATGATCCAAATGATCTGGGCTATATCCTCCATTTTGTTAAAAACTTTGACAGCTTCGACTTAGATTTACATGTAGCAAGGAAATACGATACAAATTTTCCAGCTCTTACTATTGAAGTTGATAAAAATACTTCTCCAACAGCGAGCGAACATCTTGAATACATCTATCCTATTTATGTTCCAGTAACTCAATATGGAATAGCCGCAAGTGGAAATGTTGAAGAATACATATTTAAGTTTGAACATTCTCACTTTGACTATGAAGATTATGATATTCCTTTTTTAACGGCTCAAAAAAATACAACAATTATAAAACAAGATTTTTCACTCACAGCTTTTGGTATTGAAAAAACCAAGGCCTATAGTAATGACCAAGAAGGTACATTTATTTTAGAATACCAAACAGTACTTGGAACAACAATTGAAGAGGCCAGAACCTTGTCACCATTTCAAAGGGATTTAGCATTCGCCTATAGACATAATTTTAATGATTTTAAAGGCCATGAAATAATAATGGTTTTTATTTCTGATTTAGATACTGCTGATGAACATATTCTAGATATTGCTCATAGCTTTAGACTTAATACTGAATGGAAAATGGAGACGACTCTGCGCACAATAGAGGCAAAGGAATCGAGTCAAGGTCTAGATATCAATAATTACAGTGGCTTAAGACCTATTGCAGAATCGGACCAAATCAACCTAAAATTAACTAGGTTTTTTTAAATATTATTTAAAACATAAACAAGGAAATACACGTGTTAAAACTTATACCTATCATTTCATTATTGTTCTCAACATTAATCAATGCTGCAGCTCCTACAGGACTTGAAGTTATGAAAAAGGTCCAAGAGCATAATAAAGGATTTATTGGAGCTACATCTGAGATGAAAATGATCCTAGTAGATGCTCATGATAATAAAGTTGAAAGAGTTATGATTGGTAAGGTT